>Ga0075114_10000640_pt1 | contig 20932 bp, 16 predicted proteins | sample AntAceMetag02UKM_FD_69784 | JGI IMG/M metagenome (GOLD analysis project Ga0075114, IMG submission 69784) | Saline lake microbial communities from Ace Lake, Antarctica - Antarctic Ace Lake Metagenome 02UKM | ecosystem: Environmental > Aquatic > Non-marine Saline and Alkaline > Saline | place... | reverse complement strand
CTCTGGCATTGGCGGATGCGGGTGCGGATGTGGTTGTGGCAAGCCGCAAACTACCTGACTTGGAAAAGGTGGCCGATGAAATCCGCGGGATGGGGCGTAAGGCCTTGGCAGTGTCCGCGCATACCCGCAAGGCAGAGGAGATCCAGAATCTTGTGGATACCGTTATGAAGGAGTTTGGCCGTATCGACATATTGGTTAACAATGCCGCAACCAACCCCGGAATGGGTCTGCTCGTGGACATGGAAGAAAAGATGTATGATCAGATCATAAACACCAATCTCAAGGGATACACTCTTATGTGCATGCTCGTGGGCAAGGTCATGAAGGAGCAGGGCTCAGGTAACATTGTCAATATTTCCTCTGTGGGCGGGCAGTTCCCGGATGTAGGTCTCGGCCTGTACTGCATCTCCAAGGCAGGCATTGGCATGCTTACGCGATCAATGGCCAAGGAACTCGGCGAATACGGTATCCGTGTGAACGCTCTGGCGCCCGGTGTGGTGAAGACCCGATTTTCCCAGGCGTTGTGGACCAATGATGAACTCATGCAACAGGAGATGGTACATACACCTCTGCGCCGGATATCCGAACCCGAGGAGATGGGAAGAATCGTACTCTTCCTGGCATCTGAAGCGTCATCCTATATGACCGGTCAGATTCTGGTGGCGGATGGCGGTGGCTCGCTGTAAGTCTCGGCCAGATTATCAGTTTGCTGAAGTATACGGGTGATTTGTTGAAAATAAAAAACGCAAAATTAAAAAATATTGTTCAAGAAAAAGCTAAGGAGGTATCTTATTATGGCTGAAAAACATGATGTAGTGGTGATCGGGTCCGGCGTTGCCGGTTTAGGTACGGCATGCATACTGGCCAAGGATTTTAACCAGAAGGTGCTGGTTTTAGAGAAGGCCCCTTTTATCGGTGGACGACTGGCATCCTGGGTTGGTAAGGGTGATAAGGTATATATCGATGACGTGGAACTGGATGCCAACGGCTTCAAACGCTCACTGGCCATGATCGGGGCCTGGATGCCGAAGTGTACCCCCGACTTGGAGACCTGTTTCAAGAAGGGTATCTTCGACGGCACGACTCTGGATACGGGACACGGACTGTTCTGGGGAAGCAAGGGCAAGATCCGCAACCTGATGGACTATCTGGGCAAGCCGGTGGAAATGCCCTGCAATGTCGGGTTCGCCTTTGTGGATGCCAAGAAAGGCAACAAGGCCTATCAAGTCGGCAAGGGTGAGGCCTATCCGTGGATGAGCCCGGAGGGCTTCAAGGCCACCATGCGGGCCCTGCGCGACATGGCCACCATGACCATGGACGATATCGGCCAGACGAGGCACATGTCCTTCGAAGACTGGATCCAGGCCAGGAATGTTCCCCAGGAAGCCTACGATTACATCAAAATCCTTGCGGCTTCGCAGACGGGCCAAGCGGATCTCAGGCTCACCCCCGCTCCTGATGTTCTGGTTCATATGGCCACGTCTGGGCCTATCCGGATGAACCTGGTGGAAGGCTCCTGTGCCTCTGTGCCGAACCCCGGAACCATATCCTTTGCCCTGCTGATGGAACAGGTCCTCAAGGAGAACGGGGGCAAGGTGCTGCGGAATTCCCCGGTTGTCGATGTCATCATCGAAAACGGCGTGGCCAAGGGCGTCACCTATCAGACGGACAAAGGGTTCAAGACGGTCTATGCGGACAAGATAGTCTGCAATATCCCTTCCAAACAGATGCTGAATCTGATCCATCCCAGGTATTTCCCGCAGGAGATTGTCGACCGGATCCAGCAGGAATTCTGGGGCGCCGGCATGATCACGGGCTTCGGCAATATGAAGTCAGATGTGTGGGCCGAAAAAGGTATCGAAGAGAGAAGCTTCATCTACATGCCGGATGTCATCGGCAAGGAAGAAGGCTACAGCGGATGCATCGACATGGTGTTGTGGAACCTTGCCAATGTGAACCAGGGTTTCAATTCCAACCCCGAACTCACCGCTGAAACGGGCAGCGCCCCGGATGGCAAGCACGGTTGGATCTTCTCGACCGCTATGACCCATGAGGAAATGCGGAATCCCCACAAGGTCTCCCGCGTGGTCGAGTGGAATGAGAGCTGGTGGAAGAGGACCTTCGGCGCCAAAAAGTGGAAGTCTGAGATGGACTTCATGCTTTGGATGTGCACCGATCACGGCTTTGCCTGGATCCAGCCTATCGGCACGGACCGGGTGGATGTGAAGAGTCCGTGGGTAGATGGACTCTACTTTACCGGCGACCAGTATGGCGAACGCCTGTTGGGCTGTGGCGTGGATGCGGCCGCCCTGAGCGTGACACTGACCGTGGACAGCATGATGGGGTCCAATACCGAGGAGAAGGTCTTCCCTTATTACCACCGAGCCATGCCCGCGCAGGTGAAAACCTGGTAGGGACAGTGACTGTATACGATCAACTCTGCGGCACATCAGGGGGCCGCAGAATAATGAATATGACATCATCACAAAAACGAAAGAGAGAGAGGTAATATTATGGGCTTAATGACACCTGAAGAATATAAGGCAAGTCTGAATGACGGACGTATTGTCTATTACAAGGGCAGAAAGGTAGAAAATGTAGGGACAGACCCCGATTTCAAGGCCTGTGTGGAGACCGTGGCCGTGGACTATGAGATGGCGGAAAACCCCGAATACAAAGACCTGGCCGTGGTCTATGACGAGGAACTGGGCGAGGATATAAGCCGGTATTACCATATTCCGCAGGACGGCGATGACCTTCTCAAACAGCTCAACCTTATCATAAAGGCAACGGAGCTTGGTGAGGGCTATATCCCTCTGGCCCATGACATAGGGGCCGACGCCATGAACGCGATCGCAATCACGGCCAGGACCATGGGGGAAGAGGGGAAGGTATACCTCGAAAGGATCGAAAATTACCGCAAATATTTGAAGCAGACCGACAAATGCGTGGTCGCCGGTGTTACCGATGTAAAGGGAGACAGGCACCTGAGACCTGCCGATCCCGGACAGGTCCATCCTGATTTTAACCTGAGGATCGTGGAAAGGCGCGACGATGGGATCGTACTCAGGGGCGCAAAGGTACATATCACGGGCGCGGCGTATTGCCACGAGTTTTTCGCTATCCCCAGCAGGGCCATGGTCGGACCGGAAGAGAGCGACTATGCCGTGGCAGTGGCGGTTCCGGTCAATGCAAAGGGCATTCGCCAGATCGTGCGTCCCTTTAACGGCAATATCAGCAAACTGGAATTCCCGCTGGCGCGCGATACCAGAAGAATGCATACCGATTCACTGATCATTTTCGATGATGTATTTGTGCCTTGGGATCGGGTATTTCTTTGCGGGGAGTGGAAGATGGCGGCCACCACGGTCTACAACTTCGCTCTTATGCATCGGAGAACCGGGTGTGCATACCGCATCCCGATGAGTGAACAGCTCCTTGGACTTGCAGTGGCCATCGCGGATTACAACGGGGTGTCCAGGGCCCCGCATGTACGGGAAAAGATCACAGAGGTCGTTATATACCTGGAGACATTGACCTCCCTTTCGCGTTCCGCATGCCTGGATTATGTGGACCATGCCGGTATCCCTGTGCCGAATCCAGTGACCACCAATATTGCAAAATATCACTTTGCGCATAACTATCACAAGATTATCGAGATCATCCAGGACCTTGCAGGCGGGCTTACCGTAACGGCGCCGACATACCAGGACTGGCTCAATCCGGAGACGCATGACGATATCGAGAAATATCTGCAGGGAAATCCAAAGGTTTCTACAGAGAACCGGCTACGCATGTTCGATATTCTCCGTCGGCTCACATCCGGCGATACCGAGACCATCTGCCTGCATGGCGAGGGTTCACCATTTGCCGAACGCATGACCATTCTCATGGAGGCCAGGAAGATTGTTGCCAAGTGCAAGGCCCTGGTCGAAAAGCAGGCGGGTATCCAGGGATAGGAACACTTCAAATTCAAGGCGGGATGAAAGGAGAAATCTGATGATAGGAATTACTTCATACGGGGCGTATCTGCCGCGGCTGCGTCTGACTCGTAAAATCATTGCCAAGGCCATGGCGTGGTACAACCCGGCCATATTCGGTGCAGCAAAGGGAGAAAAGTCCGTGGCCAACTGGGATGAGGATGCCCTTACCATGGCAGTGGCCGCATCATATGACTGCATGACAGACAGGCAGAAAAAGGCGATCGATGCGGTGTACCTCGCGTCCACCTCGCTGCCGTTTGCAGACCGTCTAAATGCGGACATTCTTGCCACGGCATTGAACGTGGATGAAGAGGGGGTAACATGCTCGGATTTCACCGGTTGTACAAAGTCTGCCACTACAGCGGCCATCACTGCGTATGATGTGATCTCTGCGGGCCGCAAAGAGAATGTGCTTGTGGCTGCATCCGATCTGCGCAAGACCAAGATGGGCACCAATTTTGAGATGTTCTTGGGTGACGGTGCTGCTGCCGTGCTCTTTGGCAGAGACAATGTGATCGCGGAAATCACAGGCAGCTATTCCATGAACTGTGATTTTATAGACCACTACAAGGGCCATGACAAGACGATCGACTATACATGGGAGGAACGCTGGGTCAGGGACGAGGGATACGGCAAGATCATTCCCCAGGCGATCACCGAATATCTCAAAGAGAGCAAGGAGAATATCGCTGATTTTGCAAAGGTTATCTATCCCTGTTATTTCGGCGCCACACACAGGATTATTGGAAAGAAACTCGGGGTCGATCCCGAAAAGGTACAGGGGAACATGCACGAGGTCTGTGGTGACACGGGCAGTGCGCATCCGTTTCTCATGCTCTTTGCTGCCTTGGAGGCGTCCAGTCCCGGGGACAAACTGCTGCTCGTAGGCTTTGGGCAGGGTTGTGACGTATTGTCCTTTAAGGTCACGGAGAATATCAGACAGTTCAATGGGCCGCAGGGTCTCAAGGGGGCATTGGCATCCAAAGTGGAGATGGATAACTACCTGAAATTTGCCAAGTTCAGGGACCTGATTGTCTCGGATCTGGGGATTCGCGGTGAGGTGAACAATAATACCTCGCTTACCACCCTGTACCGTAACCGCAAAAGGATCCTGGGCCTGGTGGGGTTGAGATGTACCAAATGCGGCACTCCACAGTACACCTTTACTCCCACATGCGTGAACCCGGCCTGCAGGGCCGTAGGTGAGATGGAGGAATATGAATTTGCCTCCAGAGACGCAAAGGTTCTCATGTACACCGGCGATATGCTGGCACCATCCATGGATCCGCCAGCCATCTACGGGATAATCGATTTTGAGGGAGGAGGCCGGCTTCTGGCCGATTTTACGGATTGTACCCTTGACGATGTGAGAGTCGGTCTGCCGATGAACATGTCGTTCAGGCGCCGGTACAAAGATGATATGCGCGGTTTCAGCGGTTATTTCTGGAAGGCCGTGCCGGCAACATACGAAAAGGGGGTGTGAGAAATGGCGACAGGAATACGTGACAAGGTTGCGATCATCGGAATGGGATGTTCCAAGTTTGGTGAGCGTTGGGACGTTGGTTCCGAAGAACTCATGGTGGAGTCTTTTGGTGAGTGTATTCAGGACGCGGGGATTGATCCCAATGAGATAGAGGCGGCGTGGTTTGGATCGTGCCTGGATGAGGTAAATGTGGGCAAGAGTGCCCTTCCGGCTTCGATCGCGCTAAGGCTTAACAACATAGCAGTCACAAGGACTGAAAACTACTGTGCCAGCGGCACCGAGGCATTCCGCGGAGCAGTCTATGCAGTGGCATCAGGCGCCTATGATATTGCACTGGCTATCGGTGTGGAGAAGCTGAAGGATATCGGCTATGGCGGTCTGCCGGAGTTCGGTTCGGGTATGGGAATTACCAATGGATTCTGGTTTCCCAACATGACCGCGCCGGGCTGTTTTGCCATGCTGGCCAGCGGATATGCAAACAAATACGGTATTGACATGGGCGAACTCAAGAAGGGCTTGGCACACGTATCGGCCAAGAGCCATGCCAATGGGGCGCTCAATCCAAAGGCCCATCTTCAGAAGGCGGTAACAGAGGAGGCAATTCTGAATGCCCCCATGGTGGCCTATCCCCTGGGGCTCTTTGACTGCTGCGGGGTCAGTGACGGGTCGGCCTGCGCCATTGTGGCCACGCCGGAGATAGCTAAGAGACTCGGCAAAAAAGACTATGTCACGGTCAAGGCCCTGCAGCTCTCGCTCAGTAACGGTGAGGAGATGAGCTTTACTGACTGGGACGGCTCTCATTTTCCAACAACATCCAAGGCCAGTTCAATTGCTTACAAAGAGGCAGGTATAAAGAATCCCCGCGAAGAGATCAGCATGATGGAAGTGCATGACTGCTTTTCCATCACAGAGCTTGTCACCATGGAGGACCTGCATATTTCTGAAAGAGGGATGGCCATAAAGGATGTCATGGATGGGTTTTATGATCTGGATGGAAAGGTTCCCTGCCAGGTGGACGGAGGGCTCAAGTGTTTCGGACACCCCATAGGGGCCTCCGGCATCCGCATGCTTTACGAGATGTATCTGCAACTTCACGGCAGGGCCGGAAAAAGGCAGCTCAAAGATCCGAAGTTTGGACTTACACACAATTTGGGTGGTTTCCCCTTTATGAATATTTGCTCGGTGGCTATCATAGGCCGCCATGATGTGTAAATATGTTTAATTAACCTAACTGTATTATGTAGAGAGAATATGCGAGGTGATCGGAAAGGAGGAGGAAATGAGTAACCTTAGAGGAAAAGTCGCAATTGTAGGAATCGGAGAGATTCCGACGGCCAGGTATCCCGAAACCGCGGCAATATCTTATGCCATCGAATCAGCCAAGATGGCCATCCGTGATGCGGGTATCAACAAGGAAGAGATAGACTATGTTATGCCAACGGCTTCATTGTATAGCCCGGCATTTAATACCGAGCTGGTTACCTGCCGCGTGGTGGAGGAACTGGGTCTGAAGAATGTGAAAAAGAACTGCCAGGTGTTTGCCGGTGGTTCAAGCAGCAGTTGTGGTCTTGAGATGGCAGGAGCGCTCATCAACAGTGGTGCAGCCTCGACGATCCTTTTTGTGCATTCCGACAAGTTGGGCACCGGTGTGGATCTTCAAGCCGGAATCGATCTGTTTGCAGCATCTGGTGTTTCTCTTGAGTGGGAGGTTCCATATGGGCAGCACTACTCTTCGATTGCCGCCTTGGCCTGTACGCGCTACCTGTATGAGACTGGGAATACCCCAGAGCATTTGGCTGCGGTGTGTGTGTCCAACCGGAAGTGGGCGGAGTTGAATCCGAATGCATTTTTCAGGAAACCTCTGTCCATTGAAGAGGTTATGGCATCCAAGATGCTCTCGACTCCCCTGCGGGCGAAGATGTCGAATATGCTCTTTGATGGCGGATCGGCATTTATTGTCACCTCAGCCGAGCGGGCCCGCGATATAACCGACAGACCTGTGTACCTGTTGGGCGAAGGGGGAACCGTAACCCATTTTGTATACTCGCAGGAGCCGGATGTGAGCCGCTTCGGCTGGGCCAAGGCTGGCAAGATGGCCTTTGAAGAAGCAGGTCTAAGTCCCAAAGATGTTGATATTGCAGAGATCTATGACTCATATCCCATTTTTCAGCTTATCGGGTTTGAAGAACTTGGATTCTGCGAACGCGGTCAAGGCGGTGAGATATTTATGCGCGGCGATACCTGGCCGGGCGGAAAAATACCAACTACCACCAATGGTGGAATGCTTTCCCAGGGCCATACCGGCGCTGGAGGGGCGGTAGCCCTGATGGTTGAGACCTGCCGGCAGTTGATGGGCAAGGCTGGAGAGAGACAGGTTCCCGGAGCCCGTTTTGCAGTGGAGACGGCCACTGGGGGAACCTATATGGATGCCCAGGTGACGATTTTAGGTACCGAAATCCCATAGGAGGATAACTATGAATGTACAAGCAAAACCAAAACCTGTTCCGGTAATAAGTTCGTGGGCTAAACCTTTCTGGGATGCAGCCAAAGAAGGGAAGTTGCTGTATCAGAGATGCAAGGACTGCAACACGAATGTTTTCTATCCCCGAATCGCATGCACCAACTGTTTCTCGGATAATCTGGAGTGGGTCGAGTCTTCCGGTAAGGGGACTGTTTACACCTACACGGTGGTTGAAAGCAATCCTCCCTCGGCGTTCATCCAGGATCTGCCGTTTGTGATTGCCATTATAAAGCTTGAGGAAGAAGGGGTGCAGATGCTCAGCAATATCGTGGACTGCGATCCGCACGAGGTTGAATGTGATATGCCGGTTGAGGTGGTGTTTGAGAAACTCAATGATGAAATCACATTGCCCAAATTCAAGCCGATCAAGGCCTGAGTATTTATTGAAGAAGGTAACATCTGACGCCTGTTGACAGCGTAATTGCTTAAAAAATTAACCTGAGAGTTTTAGAGAGAATTATCCTCCTCTAAGCTCCTGTCGTCAGGTGTCCTAAACCAAGGGAGGTAGAAGGTATGCCGGAGAAATACTGGGAAGACTTCGAGGTGGGATTCAAATGCAGGACACCATCAATCACCGTTACGGAAACTCATTTGGTGAACTGGGCCGGGCTTACCATGGATTTTTATCCCCTGCATATGGACGCCGAGTCTGCAGCCAAGACCCCTTTTAAGGAAAGAATAGCTCACGGCCCTTTGATATTCGGCATGGCGGTGGGTATGGCCGGCTTGGCCAGGGTGGAGGGCGGTGCCATAATCGCCTGGATGGGGGTGGACAAGATGCGAATGCTTGCCCCGGTCAAGATCGGTGACACGATAACCGTGCATATTGAGACCATTGAAAAACGTGAAACGAGCAAAGCAACTCAGGGTTTTCAGACCTGGCAGTACAATGTTCACAATCAGCGCGATGAAGTTGTGATGGTATTCGAGATGAAATTTTTGATGCACAGGAAAAAAACCAAAGATCAATAGCAGATGACAATGTTTCAATATAGCATGTCATAATGCCGAAAAAGGAGAAGATAACCGTGGACTTACGATTCAGCCAGGAGCAGGAAAAACTCAGGGATAAAGTCCGGGATTTTGTTGAAAGAGAGATCCCGCGGGAACATGCACGCGAACTGGATAAAAAAGATGAATATCCGCATGCATTGATTCAGAAGCTTGCCGATCTTGATCTTGCCAGGATCAATATTGCCGAGGAATATGGTGGGCTTGGCGGTGATATTCTGGACCTTATGATTATAGTCGAAGAGATCGCCAAGCGCTTTCCATCCCTGTGCTGGGCTTTTGGTAATATCCTGCTGTATGGCAATGAGATTATCGGGATCAATGGCAGCAAAAAACAGAAAGAAGAGTTTCTGCCGAAACTCGCGAAAGGTCAGCTCAAGTTCTGCTTTGCCCTCACTGAACCCAATGCCGGATCGGATGCCGCCAGTATAAGCACAAAGGCAGTCTTCAAAGACGGATGCTATATCCTAAATGGCAATAAGATGTTTATCTCCGGGGCAGGTGTTTCAAATTATGCGATTACCTTTGCACGCACAGCCGAGCCTAAGTATGATGGAATTACGTCTTTCGTGGTTGATACCTCTTCAGATGGCTACAGTGCGAAGCCTTTGGAAAAACTAGGACATCACGGGTCGGACACCTGTGAAGTGAACTACGACAATGTTAAAGTCCCGCCGGACAGTATCCTGGGCGGCCAAGATTTTATCAACAAAGGCTGGTGGCAGGAAATGAAACTGCTCAACCAGGAACGGCTTGTGCTTTCTGCATGTGCCTTGGGAATTGCAACCGCGGCATTTGAAGACGCACTGTTATTCGCCAGAGAAAAATTCGCACGGAGCGAGCGTAAAAGGGATGTCCAGGCAATCCAACACCAGCTGGCGGATATGGCGACAAGCGTAGAAGCGATTCGTCAACTCATCTATGCTGCGGGCTGGAAAGAAACTCAGAACATGAAGCCTGTTATGGAAACATCCATGTCGAAATATTTCTCGGCTGAGACAGCTAAAAAAATTGTAATGCAGGGACTCAATATCATGGGGGCGGATGGTTCACTAATGAAACATGATATGCAGCGATACCTGAGAGATATCATGATTTATTCCATCGGAGGAGGCACGTCCCAGATTCAGAAGAACATCATCGATAAGACTATAGGCTTGTAATCAAAGCTGTATTTTACTTTCAATGTTGAGAAGTTAGAAAAGAAAAAGGATATCGAAATGGACGGTTTGCAAAATTATCAGGGAGAGTTTTTGCCGGACATGAATTGGAATGTTTTTGACAGGGAAACATTGATCAATGCTGTAGAATTGTACCGTAAGATGTTTCTGGCAATTGATGGGTTTTGGTTTTTGGGGATGAAAGAGCGCTTCGGGGATGAGGTCGCCATGGATCGGGACCTGTGGGCTTGGAGGAAGTACATTCCCTATGAATACAAACATCTCAGGAGGCTGTTTAACATTAAGGGCAATGACGTGGAAGCACTGTTCAAACTTATGCAGTTTAGTGCTTGGGCCGGAAATCTTGAGATAGAGTGGGATTTGAAAAGTTCCACATATGGAGTTATCCGGGTAGTTAAGTGTCCAACTTTGGAAGCACTAATTCGGGAGGGTGAAGGAAGGGAGAGGTATTTCTGCCACAAGGTTGAGCGGGAGATGTTCAATATGCAGACAAAGCAACTGAACTCGGAGATGAGTGCCCGACCATTACAGTTGCCACCGGACACGCTGGATAGTCCTTTGTGCTGTGAGTGGGAGATAAGATGCGATGATCAACGTTCAGGTGTATCTGAATGATTCGTTGAGAAGCAGGAAGTGCTGAAAATAGAATGATGATGAGTGCAAAAACTGGGTATCTACTTTAGGGTTTGATGCCCCTGATCACAAAAAAGGAGGATGGGCAATGGGGAATGTTTTAACTAGTGATAATCAAGAAGGTATAGCCGTAGTCCGGTTTGATGTCCCGGGTGAAGCGGTCAATACATGGACAGAAGAAGCAATCGTTGATTTTGAAAATATACTTAAAGATTTGGAAGAACATAAGACAGACTGCCGGGGCGTAATATTTATTTCCGGTAAACGTAACAATTTCCACGCTGGTGCAAATTTGAATATGCTGGGTGCAGATGTTGATCCTGATGCGTTCAAGCAGAGCTGCACTTTTTTTAACCAGTTGTTCTTGAGGCTCGAGAATTTGGGTATCCCCACTGTGGCAGCTATCCATGGTCAATGCCTGGGAGGTGGCTATGAGTTTGCCCTGGCCATGACGGCACGCATTGCAACAGACAGCAGAACAACACTTGTTGGTCTGCCTGAATGTAATGTGGGGGTTATCCCCGGGGGCGGTGGAACGCAACGTCTGCCCAGGTTGATCGGTTATAGCGCCATTGAGATGATCTTGAGAGGACAAATGGTGCCGGCTGCAAAGGCGGCCGAACTTGGAATGATTGACCGTGTTGTTTCGGAGAATGAAGACCTGTTGGTAAAGGCAAAGGAATTCGTGAATGAGATTATTGACGGGACAGCCACGTTGAGAAGGGAAATCCCTGATCTGACAGCCCTGGATGATGTGATCGCAATGGCCAGGGCTGGCGTGCTCAAGGCAACCCGAGGCAGGGAACTCCCTGCCCCGATGCTGGCCATGAAAGCCATGCAGGATGGACTAAAAGTCTCCCTTGAAGAGGGTTTGAAGATTGAGACAGACTGTTTTATCGATGTGTTGAAATCTCCGGAATCCAAGGGCATGATTAATACCTTTTTCCTCAAGACCATGTCCGACAAACCCCTGTCGATGATTCCCAAGGGATTCAGTCCAAAACAAATAAACAAGATCGCTGTTTTGGGGTTTGGGACCATGGGCAGAGGCATTGTTATTGATGTTCTGCGCAGAACGGGGAAACCCGTTGTAGTAAAAGATATCCCGGAGGCCCTTGAGCCGGGGAAGGCTTTTGTACGTAAAATATTCGAGGGCATGGCCGAGAAAAAACGCTTAAAGGTGCCTGTTGACACACTAATGGATTTGATCACACCGGTTTCCGAATGGACTGATGATTTTAAAGATGTCGATCTCGTGATTGAAGCGGTGTTTGAAGATCCTGCCATCAAGAAAGAAGTGTATAGTGAACTTTGTAAGCTGGTTCGAGAAGACTGTATCCTTGCCAGTAATACTTCCAGCCTGCCGGTTAATACCCTCGCGGCAAGTGTGACAAATCCTCAAAGATTTGCAGGAGCTCATTTCTTCTCCCCGGTTTGGAAAATGCAATTGCTGGAGATTATCAGGGGCAAAGATACCAGCGATGAAACCATGCACAATCTGATGGCATTCTCAGGTATACTCAAAAAGCGACCGGTTGTTTGCAATGATAACCCCGGATTTGTAGTGAATGCGATGCTGTTCCCTTATTTTATAAAGTGCTTCGAACTGCTTGAGGAAGGTGTAAGTATAGAAAATATTGACACAGCCATGATGAAATTCGGGTTCCCGGTCGGTCCGATACGTCTTACCGATGAAGTGGGTATTGATGTGTCCTATCTGGTGCTGACCAAGTCTTTGGGCATGAAACCTCCGGCTGCCCTGGAGAATGTATATAAGGCAGGGCGTTACGGCCGAAATAAAAACGGCAAGGGCTTCTACGATGCTGAAGGTAAGGTTGCTCCGGAAGTACTGCCTCTGATTAACCCGGAGGGTAAACAAAAAGTGTATGACATAAAAGATATTCAGGACATGCTGTTTATTCCTCTCGTAGAGACCGGCAAGGATCTCCTGGACAAGAAGATTGTTAAAGATCCACGTTCGATCGATATCGGGGCCATATGGGGAGTCGGTTTTCCGCCTGATAAGGGGGGGCCAATGAAATGGGCTGACATCACCGGATTGAGCCAGAAACTTTTCGGCAAGAAAATTTATTAAGTTAAATGCTTGGATTGTCTCGGATTTGGGACAGGCCTGAGTACCTGTAGCCGATATTATTAAGGCAAATAAGGCAGGCATAAAGGAATAATATAATAACGCATTAAGAGTGGTGCTAAGATGATAGGACATAATGTTGGAGATTTATATGACAGATGTGTGGAATTTTATCCTAATAACGTGGCGATCAAGTATGGGGACACGTCATATACCTACACAGAGATGCAGCGCAAGGCATATAGCCTGGCAAACGCTTTATCCAAGATGGGGCTCAAAAAGGGAGATAAGGTTGCGTTCCTAATGTCCAACTGTTCGGAATATATCTTCTGTGAGTATGCCTTGGCCAAGCTCGGTTTGGTAAGGGTGCCTCTTGCTGTATTGCTGACTTCAACCGATCATACTTATATGGTGAACAGGGCCGAGTGTAAGGCATTGATTTATCATGAAAAAATGCTTGCCCGGGTACAGGAGATGATACCACAGTTTGAAACGGTTGAAACATATATCTGTTTCGGTGAAAACCCCGGCTCCGAGATGGAGGGTCATTATAGTCTGACGAGCCTGATAGAAAGCCATCCCGCAGAAGTTCCTGAAGTTGAAGTGAAGCCTGAGGATCTCTGCGGTATATATTATACAGGAGGTACGACTGGCTTGCCGAAAGGGGTGATGTTGTCAAACCGTTCTTGGGTCGGTACGTTTTTGACTGAGTTGCTTGAATTCCGTTTGGAATATAACGAGGTTTTCGCGTTTGCTACTCCATTGACTCACGCAGGCGGATGCCTGATGATTCCGATACTTATGCGGGGAGGAACGTGTCTCATAATGGATCATTTCGATCCGAAACTCTTCCTTGAGCTGACAGAGAAAGAAAAGATAACAGCTGCATTTGTGGTGCCTACCATGCTCTATGTACTTCTCGATTATCCTGAATTGGATAAGTACGATACCAGTAGCTGGCGTGATATTATTTATGGGGCGGCAGCTATTGCACCTGAAAGGTTGAAGCAGGCTGTTACCAAGTTTGGGCCTGTTTTTACACAGCTTTACGGACAGACCGAAGCTCCTATGGCCATGTGTGTACTGCCCAAGGAGGCTCATATCATTGATGATCCCGTGAGGGAGAAAGAAATTTTCAGTTCCTGCGGGAGGCCCTGTTTCCCGGCGCAGATTAAATTGGTGGATGATGAGGGAAAGGAAGTTCCCCGTGGTGAATCAGGCGAGATCCTCGTACGACATATCAACATGATGGATGGGTATTTGAAAGATCCTGAGACGACTGCGGAGACTATTGTGGATGGATGGCTGCGTACCGGAGATCTGGCCAAGATAGACGCCGAAGGGTATATATACATTGTTGACAGGTGCAAAGACATGGTTATCAGCGGCGGTTTCAATATTTATCCGCGCGAAATCGAAGATGTGCTACATGAACATCCGGCCGTAAAAAGTGTGGCGGTAATTGGTGTGCCGCATGAAAAATGGGGCGAGGAAGTCAAGGCTATTGTTGTTTTGTATGAAGGGAAACAGGCGGATGAGAAAGAGCTGATCCAATTTGTCAAGGCGCGTAAAGGCAGTATGGTTGTACCCAAGACTGTCGAGTTCTGGGATGAAATACCCTTGACAAATCTTGGAAAGGTAGACAAGAAAAAGATTCGCGCACCTTACTGGGAAAATAAAGATCGTAGGGTGGGATGAGAGGAATAGGCAGAGATTACAAGTTGTTCTCTGTCGGTCTATAATTATACGACGAGGAGCCGAAGATGGATTTTGCATTAAGTGAAGAACAGGGGTTTATCCGAGATACTATTCGGAAGTTTATTGCCAAGGAATGTGACAGGGCAAAGATACAGAAAATGGATGAAGCGGGCGACTTTCCCCAGGATTTTTTTCAGACAGTCGCCCAGATGGGATTTTGCGCGTTAACCATTCCGGAATCCTATGGCGGAGGAGGTCCAGATGCTCTTGGCGCTTCAATGGTAGCGCAAGAGCTTGCTATGATTTATCCGGTCCTGGCAGGGGTATTTACCGCCGTTGCGTTTCGTGGTGGGACAACGATCAGTCAACTCGGAAGCGATTCGCAAAAAGAAAAATTCCTGCCTGATCTGGTTCAGGGGTCGACCATCTTTACCTATGGAATAGAAGAACCCGATTTTTCATACGGGGTCGGTCCGGTGAAGACCTGTGCGAAGCAGAAAGGGGATGAGTTTGTCATTCAAGGGACGAAGAGCTTTGTGAGTCTTGCTGATCATGCTGATTACATCATCACGCTCGCTTCCACTGATCCTGAAGGTGACCTGAAATCAACAGCAACCTGGTTTGTGATCGATACAAGCGACCCTAAGGTATGTATAACCCCACAGCACGCCGTTGGTTTTAATGGTGCTTCAGTGTGTGAGGTGGTTTTCGATGAAGTGAGAGTGTCTGCCGAATCCGTGCTTGGTGGCCCTGATAAGGTAAATAAAGGATTTGACCAAATGGGACAGATCATGGCAGCCCGACATCTTGAGGTTGCAAGTATTGCTGCAGGGTTGGCTCAGGGTGCCTATGATTATGCGGTAAAATATGCCAAGGAACGCGAGCAGTTCGGCAGGCCGATTGCTCATTTCGGTTCAGTAAAGTGTATGCTTGTCGATATGGCAATCAAGATTAATGCAGCCAAAAATCTTTTATACCAGGCTTGCTGGCTTGCTGATACAGAAGGGAGTTTTTTAGCTGAGGCGATCATGGCCAGAATTTGCGCCAGCCAGGCAGCCCGGAGCGCATCAATGGATTGTGTTCAGATACTTGGCGGGTATGGCTATGCAAACGAATACGATGCCCAGCGCTACCTCAGGGATTCGCTGGTATTATTTGAGGGAGATACAACCGAAGAAGAGCTTAAAGATTCGCTGGCCGGTTTATTAAACTTGGTATGATTCTAATAAGTATCATTAATCGTGGTATTGTGAGTGAAAGAATGGAGAATAAATAAATTTGATATATTTTTTGTCAGTAATTTCCGGTTAAGTTTTTGCATATAAGTTTTGGTCATTTGGTTCTTTGAAATTATAAGCAGTTTCTGTGCTTGAAGGAGCAGATCTCAGTTCATTTAACAGTTTTTTATAATTATTTTCTTAAATCTATACGCAATTTTCTAACCAGAAATTACTGATTTTTTGTAAACAGTGATAAAATAAATATATTGAGTGAACAGCATGTCGAAAGAAACAAATATTAGTAGTACGATTAATTTAGGGGTGGGGGTATTCGAAAGGAAAAAATTATGGACGTAGGAGAGAAAGGTAACCCTGTAAATGTGCCAACTGATTTTACTACCTTGAAGGAATGGGAGCGAGAAAATCGAAAAACCCTGATTATCAATGCCGCCGAGAGGGTTTTTGCAGAAAAACTCTTTCATCAGGTGAGAATGAAAGATATTGCAAATGAAGCTGGCATCACTCCCACCTCTATTTACCGGTATTTTTCGGACAAGCAGGCCTTGTATGTCGAGGCCCATATCAGAAGTAACAACCGGCTTTTTGAAAAGTTGGTTGATGTTTTAGAAGGCTCAACAGATTTGATTTTTGAAGAAATCGCCATAACAACGATCGATCATTTTATAAATGAAGAGCAGAATTTAAAGATGCGGGCTTATTTCATGATTGTTGGTTCTATGAAAGGTGAACTATTACTACAAATTACAGATAACAACAAGAAATTTCTGGATAAAATAGATAAGCATATACAACGGTTTGCCAGTTTTCCCGATACTAAAACCCTTGCGATCACGTTTATTGCTGCTTTAAATGGGATTTTGTTAACATACAGAAAAACACCCGGGAAGAGTGAAAAAGAATTCCTCAGAAATATTCATAAAGATATTAAATTAATATCTGAAATATTTACATACAAAGCTGAAATTTCCCCAAGATGATTGACACACCGAAAAGTTAGTGATAAAGAAAAAAGAATTTGGAGGTGTGCCGTGGAAAACAAAAAAGACAGGCAAACGTAAATCATTATGCTGAAGATAACAAACCTTGAAACAACATATAATGATATTATCCTGGCCCTGAAAGGAATTTCCCTTGAGGTTCCCGAGGCAAGAATAGTAGCCCTCCTAGGTGCGAACGGTGCCGGCAAAACTACCACCATCAATACAGTATCCGGAATCAGGAAGACATTAAATCTTGAAATTGAAGACGGGCAGATTGAATTCGATGGTGAAATGATCAATGACGCAGAACCCTACCAGATCGTTAATCGTGGTCTTTTGCAGGTACCCGAAGGACGGCGCATATTCGCAGAATTGAGCGTTGAAGAAAATATCATGATCGGCTCATATAGTTTGACAGACCGCAGGCATTTTATACGAAATCAGGAGATGGTCTATAGCTACTTTCCGATTTTAAAAGAACGTAAAGCCCAGCTTGCAGGGTACTTGAGCGGTGGCGAACAGCAGATGCTAGCCATAGCCCGGGCGCTGGTGGCCCAACCAAAACTGATAATGATGGATGAGCCCTCGCTGGGCATTGCCCCCCTGATTGTAAAAGAAATTTTCGAAATTATAGCGAGAATTAACCGGGAAGAAGGGGTGTCTATTCTGCTTATTGAACAGAATGCCCATATGGCGCTTTCGATTGCCCATTATGGTTATGTTATTGAAAATGGACGGATCGTGTTGGAGGGTACAAGTGAAGCATTACTTGAAAATCAAGATATTCGTGAATTTTACCTTGGACTTACAGCTGTGGGGACCAAAAAAAGTTTCCGTGACGTAAAGCACTACAAACGCAGAAAAAGATGGTTGTCATGAGTAAAACAGCGAACCTGCAACTAGAGGTAAAAAACCTTTCCATGAGTTTCGGCGGCATCCGGGCAATCCAGGATGTATCATTGGGAGTCCGTCACGGAGAGATCTACTCTATAATAGGACCGAACGGAGCCGGGAAAACTACTCTATTCAATTGTATCAGCGGGATATATCGCGGCCAGAAGGGCCGTATCACCTTTGAGGGCCGTGAACTAATGGGAATGAAACCCCATACAATTGCGCAGTTAGGTATTGCCCGGGCTTTCCAGAACATTGAATTGTTCAAAGGTATGACCGTGCTCGACAACCTGATGTCGGCCCGTTCGTTTCACATGCATTATGGTTTGTTTAGGGCGATGATATATGTAGGGGGATGTCTTAAACAAGAGGTCAATAGTCGCGATATTGTGGAGGAGATTATTGAATTTCTTGATCTGCAAAACGTACGAAAATCACCTGTAATGAGTCTCTCATATGGGCTTCAAAAGCGTGTAGAATTGGGGCGTGCCTTGGCAATGAAGCCTGAGATTCTCCTGGTTGACGAACCGGTAAGCGGTATGAATCTTGAAGAGCGAGAAGATATGGCGCGCTATATCCTTGATATCAACGAAGAGATGAGCATTACCGTGGTGCTTATCGAGCATGATATGGGCCTGGTGATGGATCTTTCAGACCGGTTGTCTGTTTTGAATTTCGGGACCAAGATCGCGGAGGGATTGCCGGGTGACGTGGCAAATAATCCCGAGGTAATTCAGGCTTACCTGGGAGAAACCAAGGGCTGAAGTCTTTAAAGTCTATTCTGATATCGTTTGGGGAGTCTGAAAAATGAATGATGCCGCGAAAACGTTACCCAGACTGCTTGTGGAGAAGGCCGCTCTCTATCGGGATCGGGTCGCAATGCGTGAGAAATACAAGGGTATCTGGCAGGAGATAACTTGGAACCAGTATCTGGAGCGTGTGAGAATCTTTGCCCTCGGCCTGAAGAACCTGGGCATGGTCCAGGGTGACCATGGATCAATTTTGGGGGAGAACTGCCCCGAATGGATCTTTGCTGATCTCGCCTTTCAGAGTCTCAGGTGCATATCGGTCGGCATTTATCCCACCAATTCCGCAGAACAGGTGCTCTATATACTTGAACATTCGCAGTCACGTTTCGTGGTGGTTAAGGATCAGGAACAGGCCGACAAGGTTCTCGCGGTCAAGGATAGTCTGCCCGAGCTGAAATCTATTATTGTAATCGATACGAAAGGGCTCCGGCACTACAATGATCCTATACTCATCAGTTACGAGGAAGTCGAAACAATCGGCTCTCAGGTAAATGAACAAGACCCCGAGCTGTATGAAAAGCTCATTGATCTTACACAACCAGAAGACGTCGCTTTGATTGTATATACATCCGGCACTACCGGTCATCCAAAGGGAGCCATGATAAATCACTGCGGTTTTATCCATGGTATTCTATACGGAATGCAACCAATTCTGCATTTTACTGAAAAAGACTCGCTGTTATCCTATCTGCCGCTTTGTCATATCCTGGAGAGGGCTCTTTCCGTGGCTATGCCGTTGGTTTTCGGATACACGATTAATTTTGCTGAGTCCATTGATACGATTCAGCAAAACATTCAGGAGATTTCGCCCACCTTTTTTGCCGCTGTTCCAAGGATTCTTGAAAAGATGCATTCAAACGTACAGATTAAGCTTCAGGACTCTACCCGATTCAAGAGGTTTATGTATCATTTCTGGCAACCCGTAGGACAGAAGGTTTCCCGCTACAGGCTTAATCGACAGCGTGTTCCTATTCCATGGCTCTTAGCATATGCATTGGGGTATCTGTGGTGCTTCAGGTCTGCGCGCGACAAGCTCGGCATGCTGAGCACCCGCTGTCTGATGAGCGGGGGAGCTCCGATTGCTCCGGAAGTATTGAGCTTCTATCGGGGCATGGGGGTTTTTACAGTTGAGATGTATGCCATGACTGAATGTGGTGTTATTTCAGGGCCGCACCATAAAATAAAAATCGGTTCCGTCGGTGAGCCCTGTGAGGCTATGGAATGCAGGCTCGCCGATGATGGAGAAATTCTTGTAAAGGGTGATGCCGTATTTAACGGATATCACCGTGATCCTGAAGCGACTGCTGAAATTCTCCGGGACGGCTGGCTGCATACCGGTGATGTTGGTCAAATGGATGAGGATGGACATCTGTATATTGTTGATCGTAAAAAAGATATTATTATCACCTCTGGAGGCAAAAATATTTCTCCTTCAGAGATTGAAAATAAAATCAAGTGCAGCCCCTATATAAAAGAAGCGATCGTGATCGGAGATGGGAAAAAGTATCTGTCAGCCCTGATTGAGTTGGAATATGATAATGTGGGCAACTGGGCCCAGAAAAACAAGATCGCCTATACCAATTACAAGAGTCTGGCCGAAAATAAGGCTGTGTTTGAATTAATTAAAAATGAAATTGATGTGGCCAATGATGCATTCGCAAGGGTGGAAGCTATTAAAAAGTTCAGAATTATGGAAAAACAACTGGATCAGGATGATGAAGAGTTGACAGCAACTCAGAAGGTAAAACGAAAAGTGATAGCCGAACGTTTCAAAAAAGAAATTGATGAATTGTATGGGTTAAAATAAGGATATGTTCTGTAGCATGAAATGTACCACTCGGAGGCAGGATGGAAAAGATTATTGAAATACTATTTAACGGCTTATCGATGGGGGCCATCTATGCGTTGCTGGCGCTTGGCTTTGTTCTGATCTTTAAGTCAACAGGTGTACTCAATTTTGCCCATGGTGAACTTGCCATGTTCGGGGCGTTCATATGTTATACTTTTGCCATGCTTTTTAACGTTCCGTATGTGATCGCCTTTTTGATTGCGCTTGTTCTGGGGGCCATTCTAGGAGGGGTTATCGATACGCTTTTCTTCAGGAAAATGTTAGGGGAGCCTTTATTCACGACTATAATGATATCGGTGGGGTTGGCCAGTATCCTTACCAGCACGGCAGGCATGATATGGGGGCATGATGTTTATTCAATAGTTTCGCCTTTTACCCAGAAGACCCTTTCGGTCGGGGAGCTGGTTTTGTCTCAGGGCTCCATGTACACAATTGCAGCATCAATTATCCTTTTCATCCTCTTCCTGATCTTTTTTAATCGTTCTCTGCTGGGTATATCTATGCGGGGTGCAGCCGAGGACCCGGATACTGCAGGTCTCATGGGCATAAATGTCAAA
>Ga0075114_10000634_pt1 | contig 21050 bp, 6 predicted proteins | sample AntAceMetag02UKM_FD_69784 | JGI IMG/M metagenome (GOLD analysis project Ga0075114, IMG submission 69784) | Saline lake microbial communities from Ace Lake, Antarctica - Antarctic Ace Lake Metagenome 02UKM | ecosystem: Environmental > Aquatic > Non-marine Saline and Alkaline > Saline | place... | reverse complement strand
CACCTGCAACAGGTCGACCGGCTCGAAGAATGCATTGTCATCCTCATCTGCACAGGCATAGCTCATGATGGCTTTGCCTCGCTTAGTATTCTGGTCAGCCGGGTTGCCTTTGTCATCCTTTGTCAAGTGCGGACGAAACTGCTGCTTTGTGATGGGATCGATCACTGGATCGGTCACGTTCGGCTGGCGGTAGAGAGTCTTGCTGACGTTGTAGGAGACACCGCTCACGTTGCACTCACCGCCATCGAGTTCGTCGTTCACCGAGTGGCTGATGTTGTCAAACAGGCTGCCATTGGGTGCATCTGGCTTGACCAGACCCATGATGTGGCCCAGTTCATGACCGATCAGATGGCTCATGTTGAGGTCGTTGCCTCTGGCCCAGCCTACATAAAGCGGGATCTCCAGATGGCAACCGTCGTCAGATCCCGCCAAGCCGAACGTAATGAGCTTCAGGAGGGCATTGCCTATGTCACAAAGCGTGTCTACCGCGTCACCTATCACCTTGTTGATCACATCGCTGATATCGGGCCAAAGAGCCTGACCCCTTCCACTCTTCACTACGTCCTTGTGCAGCACGGCAAAGGCCACCAGTGCGTCTGGATCGTGGCGCTCATTCCACTTGCGGCGAGCTCGGTCCAGAGCATGAGAAGCATCGTAGAGGTGAAGACTGTTGTTGATATCGATTATCTCGTCGGACAGGCAGCAGGTCTTGTTGGTGAACACCATCGGCGACCAATACAGCTCTACCCGGCCCATGGGCATGAGGCGGCGGCGCAGTTCGTCCAGACCACTGTTTACGTGCTGCTGCATGGCGATCAGGTCATTCTTCGGTGAGTAGCCGTCCTTCATGATCGGCACCAGCAGTACCCGCAGCGGGAGATTGCGTCTGAAGTCGACACTAAACCATCTCTCCGCTACCTGCTGGTCGTTGCGCTTCAGCACGGTATGCACGTGCACCCTTCCACCCAAAGGAGAGACGAGGTCGTTTACCTCAGGCGTGACGCTGACGTTTACGCTGTTGACGATGTCTTTCAGCAACGGCGCTAGCTCCGCCGCCGTCGCCTGATAGGGGCTGATCGGCACGGGAACAGGGTTCGGGAGGCGCACGGTGTAGGTGCGCATCTCCGTGACCTTCTCGTAGAAGCTGACCTCGACCGTGTCCACTTCCAGCCGGTCAGTTTTGCGAGCCGCGGGGGTGTGGCTGAGATAGTGCTGGATGAGTGTGGGACGGCTAGCCACCAGGCCATAGCTGGTCATGCCCTGGTTCAATACGACCTCCTCCATGTGCAGATCGATGTGCCAGAACTCCTGGGTGGAGGTGGCGGTGTAGGTCGGGCCGCCTGGACAGGCATTGGTCACCTTGATGGGGCCAGCGCTGTCGTCGCCCTGGATGGTGGTGAACAGCCGTGTGGGACTGGTGTAGGCGGCGCGACGCGGTGTCGACCAGGTGCCCATCTGCAACGTGGCGTCGGCGTCGAAGTTGGTGCCGAAGACGCTGATCTCCACGCCGTAGTTGCCGCCGGTGGGTGTGAAGCTGGTGATCACCGGTTCGGCGCAGAAGGCCGGTCGGCCACTGCCGCCGTACGTGGTGCGCCGGCCGCCCACGCTGACGGATACGTCGCCGCTGGTGTTGTCATCTCTGAGCCGGATCTTGAGTTGCGTACTGGACACGCTCACGACTTCGGCCGCTGCACCGCCGATGGTGACGCTGACGTCGGCGCGGTTGCCGCCAAAGCCAGTGCCATTGATGGTGATCACGTCACCCGATTTGCCGTGGTCGGGCGTCAAGCCGGCGATGACCGGCACGGTGTCAGCCAGGGGCGGCAGCCAGGCGCCTCGCACACTGACGCCGTGGTGTGGCGCATGGCTGAACCAGACGCGGTCCGCCTGGTCGGCGCTCACGTCGGTGACGGTGGAGCTGAGCAGGCCGGAGTTGGTCCAGTAGTAGCCCTGCCAGCCGTTGGCGGTAAGCACGGCGCTGTCGGCCCACAACCTCCCCACCTCATCCACAGTCAGAGAGGGCGACTGGATGACCGATGAACCACTGGGTACGGGCTCAAGGGCAAAGCCGGTGCCGTCGTACAGATAGAGATCGGCGCAAGGCACCTCCCCGCATATGCGGTAGGTGCTGACGGCTATTCGGCCATCGCCAAGCTGCGCCAGATCAGTGATGCTGGCGCTGGGCAGACCGTCAGCGGGAGTGAAGACGTGCCAGTCGCTGCCGTCCAGCAGGGCCAGGCTGCTGTCCGTGCCCACCCACAAGCGGTTGTCCCGGTCCACCAAGAGGGCCTGTACGGTGTCGCTGGGCAGGTCGGAGTTGGCGCTGGTGAAGGTGGCCACGAAGCGCTCTCGGTCATAAAGGGTCAGGCCGTTCTCGCCGCCGATCCAGATGCGCCCCGCCTGGTCTTCGGCCAGCGCGTAAATGGCGCCTGTGGGCTTGGTCCCCTCGGCTGTGGTCAGCATATCCCAGCCGCTAGGGGTGTAGATTCGCACGTCCGTGGTGGTGCCCACCCACATGCGTCCCCGGCTATCGCCCATGACCGCCAGCACCTGAACCCCATTGCGGCTATCCACGGTGTGGCCGTCGGGGGCCAGGACGTGCAGGATGTTGTCCGCGGCCAGGAAGGCGCGGCCGCGCACCGTCCATACTCCCTTGATGGCCTTGCCGGAGAGGTTGGTGCTCTCGCCGAGCTGCTGCCAGCGCTGTGCCAGCGTCACCAGCCGGCCATCCTCCTTGCCGGCCCAGACCCGCTCGTCCGCAGCACCGACGGCGGTGATGGTGCTGTCCCACAGTTCGGTGTCGATGGTGTGCGGGACCAGGTCGCGGCTGCCCAGCGGTCCATTCAGCCAGTTGAATTCGGCTGTTCGCACGGTGGCGGGTGAGCCGACGGCCTGATACGCGGTCAGGCCCCCGCTGTGTTCGCCAACCCCCTCCGTTCCGAGTGCAAACCAGACCCGGCCGTCGGCGTCCACATCCACGGACCTGGCTTCTATGCCGATGGTTGGTTGCATCATGTTTCCAGTGCCGGGGGTAGTGGCCGCCGGGATGCGGCAGACGCCGCCGCGCTGGTGATCCACATCCCAGGGTACGGAGGCAAGCCACCAATCCCCGTTGGGCCCAAAGGCCAGATCACGAAATGTCTCTGTCGGGCCACAAGGCGCACTGTAGTGGGTTTCGGATAGGGTACCTCCATCGCTGTAGGTCAAGCGTTCCAGATTAGGACTCCCCCCTTTAATTGCCCACAAATCTCCAGTCCCGCGATGGGTAATGGCCCTAATTGCGTAGCCCCAGAAGTTTGCTGCCCAGAAAGTGCCAGCTCCAAGGGGCTGCCACATCAAAGCCTGGTTGGTGCCGAAAAAAGCAGCGCCATTAGGATCGGTGTAACCAGGCTTCGCGTCTACGGCATAGACTTGGTTCGAGTCCAGCACTGAACTGTCGTAGGTCGTGATGGTGGAGTTCTGGATGAGCTTGCCGCCGGCATCGTCGGTGGCGGCCCACACGTCGTTGTTGGGCGCATTGTAGCGAACATCGTTGACAATGCCGCTAGAACTGCCCAACATGGCTGGCGTGTACTGGGAGTGCGACCTGTCGTGTTCGAAATGCCAAAGTCCATTACCCTTGGTGGCTACCAACACGTCCTTTTCGTCGCCATCAATGGCCGTCACCTCGGCGCGCACCGGGTCGGGGAAATCCCAGCGGCCCAGGGGCACGGCTGGGCCATCGCCCAACGGCATGCGCCAGATGTTGGACTGCGCGGTGGCATTGTGCCGCCCACCTATCATCAGCAGGTGGCGATTGCTACGGCTGTAGGCTACGCTGGCGTAGCGGCGCTCGGCGGGCAGTCGGACCGGCGTCTGCCAGAGCTGGCCTGTCACCGGGTCGAAAGCTGATATCCACTCAGGGCCCCCGCCAGCCAGGTAGATCAGCTTGCTGATGGGGTCCTCAGCGGCGGACAGGCCGTAAGCCTGCTCGGGCAAGCGTGCCGTGGTGACCAGAGACTCAGTAGCCCTCGTACCGTCTGAAGACAGCGCGATCTCATAGATGCGGTCGTCCAGATTGGCTGCGCCGAGGTCTCCAGCGAAGTAGTAGATACTCTCTGTGGCGGTCGAGTAGGCAGCTGCCATGAGCGCACGGGCCTCGTACATCATGAAGCTGGTGCTGGAGAGCCTCCCCGTGGCGACGTCGAATAGGTAGATGGTGCGGGAGAGTCCACTTTGAGATATGCCGCCAAAGAGGCAGATCTTGTTCCGAGCGGCATGATAGACGGCCGCCGCACCCTGCAGCGGAACCGGAAGCGTCTCCGCATAGACGGACAGGGACCCGTCGCTGAGGTTGTAAACCATTATCTTGTCGCTGCGGACGCGCTGAACAGGATCCCAGCCGCCGAAGATGTAGATGAGGTCCTTGTCTGGCACGTAGGCGGCTGCTGCCCACATGAGGTGGGCTGACAGCCTGCCCAGGGCGCGCAACTCGCCTGTGCTGGCATCTACCGCGTCGATCCTGTTCGCCTCGGTGCCGTCCCTCTGGCCTCCGATGAGCACGACCTGGTCCAGCCGGGGGACGTACACCGTGGCCGCTGCCTCCCGCTTAGCCGGCAAGGTGTTGAAGTGCTCATCCGTGGGAACGTAAGCTAACTGAAGGGGCGGTTTGGGGAGGTCGAAGCTGGCATCGCCTCGGAGCGTGCCGTCATGCCCTCCGATGCTGTCCTTCGTGCTGGTGTTGCTCAGGTGCCAGACAGCCACCAGCCCCGGGCGCGGCTCGTCCATGGCCAGGTGCATGGTGCGGCGGATGGCGTTCTGGCTGCGGGCCACGTTCCACAACCGCACTTCAGCGATGTTGCCGTCGTACTCGGATCTGTCATCGGCTGATGGTGGCTCAGCGCCGATGAACAGCGGATTGGTGTTTGTGCCCAGCGGTGCCGTGGCAGTACCCAAGAAGTCGGTTTCGCCATTGATGTAGATGGCGGTGCGCCTGTCAGCAAGCTGAACCACGGCGATGTGGGTCCACACGCCGACCGGAATCACGGTGGTGCCGGCATATCCCGAGCCTCCGGACCATATCCGGGCATCGTTGCAGACACCCACTGAGTAGGCCGACTGGTGGCCCTTGCTGACGATCGTGTCGCAGTCGCCTACCTTTGCACGGTATACCCACGCCTCAATGGTGAAGCCGTTGCCGTCGGTGAGGTTCAGCGCCGGATCGTGGGGGACCTCCACGTAGTCCCCACTGCCATCCAGGAGCAAGGAGTTCTCGAAATACGGGGTGGCGGATGGCTCTGCGGTGTCCGCCCAGTCGGGTGCCGCGGCCAGTGGACGCGCCGGCTTCATCGCTGCAACCTGCGGGGCCGGCGCCTCTGCGACGTGCGCCTGCGCGGCCCCACCAGACAGACCGCCGGGGAGTGCCAGCAGCACGCAGAGCAGCAGTCGCCAAGTCTTGAGTCTTGATTCAAACATCGTATCATCCTCCTTTGATCTAGTGATTTGTCGGAAGGGAGCAGTTTTCAGCACACTGCAAGCCTATCTTAACAACTCCCAAGGTTTCCAGAAGTTCGGATGATTCTCGATTTGCCAGTCTGTGGGCGCAAAGCACGCTTCGCCCCCACAGACTTCGCTTCAAGCGTGCGATCTTCCAAGCCCGCCGTCAGTACTTGAGGACGACAGGCATATAGACCTTGCGCTCGGTCAGCACCGTGATGCTGCCTCCGCTGATGTCCTGCGTCGCCACAGGGATCTCTGCCAGGGTGTGATCCAGCAGCAGAACTGCCTTCGGCCCCGCGTGGGGCGTGAAGACGAGATCGCTGGTCCCTCCGCCTATGCCCTGGAAGGTGATCTGCGCCAGAACCCCGCTGCCCGTCACGCCAGAACCGGCGCCGGTCAGAGTACAACCGTAGCTGATGGTGCCGGCGATGTTGTCGAAGCTCCGGGCCGCAAAGCAGCCGGGTAGCAGAGCACCATTGCTGATGGACTGCACATGCACGATGGTCGGGTCGAAGTGCAGTTGCACCTCGGCAGCGTAGAGGTCTATCACCTCCTCGATCCTGACATCCACCGTGACTTCCTCTCCCACAGCGATCTGCGACGAGGCCGGAGAGATGAGCACGCTGGGCGATTGGAGCGAGGCCAGCGCACTGGCCCTGAGATCCATGCTCATGGTCCAGGGTGGGCTGGGGCACATCTTGTGGAAGTTGCCGCCGGCGATGGAGAGGTCCTGGATGTTGACCTGCCCGTCGCCGTTGATGTCGGCCTGGGGGTTGCTGGGCGGGCTGCTGCCCAGGGCCTGGGCGATGGTGGCCAAGTCGATGATGTTGATCAGGCAGTCGCCGTTGGCATCCCCGCCGTCCAGTTGTACATCGGGCAGGGTGACCGTCTCACCAGCGTTCACCACCACGTCCTGTTTCTCCGATCGCAGATAGCCGGGCATGCTGGCCGTGACAGTGTAGGTGCCCGCAGGCACAGCGAGCTCGTAGTTGCCGTCGGTATCGGTGGTGTCCAGGACTCCATCGGCTTCGACGGTGGCTCCGCTGTGGCGGGAGGGGACGATGTTCCGACCCTGCAGGAGTACCTTGCCCCTGATGATCCCGCCACCGGCAATCTGGATGATCGTGCCGGCCAGGGGATCAACGGCGATGGGGTAGCCGTCGCGGTCGCTGAGCACGACGTTGCTGAAGGTCAGGTTGCTCATTCCCTCCTCCAGGCAGTGGAAGTGGATGCGAGCCAGCACACCGCTGCCACTGATAGGCAGGGCGGGTTCGAGCAGGGTCACGGCGTAGTCGATCTGGCCCGTGGCGTTGTCAGCAGTGTTCAGGGCGATGCTGCTGCTGCCTGGGTCAAAGAGGGGGCCGGGCTCTATCTGGATGCCCGGCTGGACTGCGTCGAAGTCCGCCACCTCCATCTGCGAGGAGTCGAACGCCAGGTGTACCTCAGCGCCGTAGAGGTCAGCCACGCCTTCGATGAGGATGTCCACGGTGAAGGTGCCGGAGACGGGAATGGTGAGATCCGGTGGCGACACGGAGACCAAAGCCTCCCCCTCTGACATCACGCGGGTCCCGCCGTAGATGTCGGTGTTGCCGCCATTCTGCGACGTGACGTGGATCACCAGTTGAGAACCCTCGCTCTGAGACGGAGCGTGCACGTTCCAGACCAGTGCCTGGCTCTGCCCGGGCTGGAGAATGGGGATCTGTTGCTGTGCTGGATCCTCGGTCTCCAACTCACCGGGCAACCCCATCTGGGCCGTGAGCCCCTGGATGGCCTGCTGGCAGACGTTGGTCAAGGTGAGCTGGGCCGCGAATTGCTGACCCTGCTGCACAGCCTGAGGCATCTGCAGTTGGTGCTCGAAGCAGGGCTCGATCTCGAACGAGGAGTCGTCCTGGCACGCGCCGAAGGTGGCCTGGGCCTGGAAGCTCTGCCCCGACTGTTGCTCCTGCATGGGGATGTCGAACTCGAAGCTGTACTGCTGGCTCTGACCAGGGGGGACCGTGAACTGCTGTTGCTGCTCGGCCAGCACTTGATCGGGCCATTGCTTGCTTCGCTGATCATCGGCTACGACCTGCACCACCAGTTGCTGAGTGATGGATTGGCCGGTGGGATTCTGCACCTGGCCGTTGACCTGCATCCCCTGCTGCTGGGCGTTGTAGCTCTGCTGATCCGTGCCCACGCTGACGTTGCATTGCCCTGTCGGACAACCTGGCTCATGCTGGTCGGTCCAGTGGCCCATGCCCCAGTAGGCTTGGCTGACGTTCTCCAGCCACGTCGCCTGAGTGTCGAGGCTCTGCAACGGCGCGCCGTTGGCTCCGTAGCGGAAGGTGGTATCCAGAAGCCCATCGGATACCTGACCCCATTGCCAGGTGTCGCCGGCCATGATAATCACGTCATCGGCGCCTTTCATGGCCACACCCTGCGTGGTGCCAAAGGTCAGCCGATCCTGAGGGCCGAGGCCTTCGTGCGGATGGAAGACGTACCAGTCCGCACCGCTGGCTCCATCGGGGAGATAGACCTCGGTCCAGGTGTCGAAGGTCCAGTTCATGTTGCACAGGTCGGCGTCCGCAGTGGAAGGATGCGCCGCCAGACCGATGGCCCGCAGCAGCGCGGTCAGCATGTTGGCGTCGTCGGCGCACTGGGCCTCGGTGTAGTTCTGCAGCAGGTCGAGGGCGTCGTTGGTGTGGTAGGTCAGGCTGTAGTTGAACAGCCCCTGCTCGTAGTTGGACACAGCGGTGGCCGCGCCCACGTAGCTGGTCTTGCCGTTGACAGCCTGCATGGCCGGGCCGAAGATGCGGTTGTCGTCGGGATGGAGGGCATAGATCAGCGCCCGGTCCCCACCACGGCGAACCCCACCAACGTATCCCTCCACAGACCCGAACCAGATGCCCGTCTCGTTGGAGATGAACTTCTCCGCCGACACCCCCGCGGGCGGATCGAAGATGACGTAGAAAGGCACGTCGGTGCTCGAGACGCTTCCGTCAGCCATGAGACGAGTTGTGTATTCAGCACTGAAGCGTGCCGTGTACTCGCCCACCGGGACCTGGCTGGGGATTTGTGTCCAGGTGGTGCTGCTCCAATCCCATTCGCCTTCCCACGTGTCGGTGGGGACCTGGCTCAGGGCGATGGTCTTGACCACGGTGTCCGAGGGGTCGAGGATGTCCACGGTCACACTGCTGGCGCCAGTCACCAAGGCCCGGAGCCCGGGGCGGTCCCCTCCGCGGGCAAACACGGGATAGGGGATGGGTTGTTCGGGCTGCCAGCCAGCCTCGGGCTCGTAGAAGGCCAGCCCCCCCAACACTTCAGCCGTGATGGGAGCGGCTAGCTCGTTGTAGAAGATGACCGAGGATTTGCCGCACGGGATGTCCTCGAAGCGCACTTCGTTGTAGGATACCACGGTTACCGAGCCATAAGGGCCTGGCGGGATGCCGTAGGAAACCCCGGTCGAGACGTACCCCTCCGGGTCTACCTCGATCACCCGGGACGTCCCCCTCTCCACGCAGAGATCGAATTCGAAAGCCCCGTTGGCATCGGACTGGACTTCCTCCACCAGATGCCACGCGCCATCATACATCTCCTCCAAGCGCACGGTGACATTGGGTATGCCCGCCCCGGTGGTGTCCAGCAAGGTCCGTCCATGGAAGCAGTTGCACAGGGGCGGCGCCTCCTCCTCGTCCCAGAAGGTGACGGTGGCGTCGCCGCAGGGGATGTCCTCGAAGCGCACTTCGTTGTAGGACTCCACGGTGACTGGGCCGTGCGGGCCTGGTGGGATGGTGTACTCGGCTCCGGTGGAGACGTAGTCTTGCGGGTCCACCTCTACTATCCAGTAGGCGATCTCCGCTGGCTCCACACAGTCGAAGTTGAAGTAGCCGGCGGTGTCGGACTGGGTCTCCTGCACCAGGACGCGGCTACCGTCAGGAAGTTCCTCCTCCAGCCGCACCTTCACGTCGGGTATCTCCCCGGTCGTGTCATCGGGAGTGCCCTGCAAGACCTGTCCAGTGAAGCAGTTGCACAGCAGGGTGACCTTCAGCCGGTAGGGATACATGTCGCTGTAGGCTCCGTCTGCACCAGCGACTCTGGCCCGATACTCCCCCGCCTCCGTGGTCATGTGCTCCACCTGTTCCGGAGCGGTGCCCACGGTGGTGGAACGGATGACCTCCGCGCCGGACGGATCGTACAGATAGAGCTCGAAGTCGGCAGGCAGATCGCCGTAAACACCGTAGAGGTCCACGATGATCTTCTGCCCAGTGGCAACATTGAACTTGAACCAGTCCTCGTCACCGCTGGGGCAGATGAAGGCCGTGTGCTCCACCCCGACGTCGATCCCGCGAGCCTCGTTGAAGCTATCGTTGGGCTCGTAGTCATCGGAGGGACAGGTGGGTTCCTCGGTGCACACCGCCAGCACCACGTCGTCGATGAAGAAGCTGGTGACGTTCTCCTCGTCGGTGGTGCCATTGAAGGCGATGCGTACAGTGCGCCCGAAGAGAGCGGGGTACGCCGTGAGATCGATCACCGACTGCTGCCAGTACTCCTCCGCATGGACGTTGTGGAGATATGCCAGTTGCTGGATCAGTTCTCCATTAGTATCCTGCGCTTCGACGTACAGGTGATCTGGCGGCGTGGCCATGCCGCTCTCCTCGGTCTCAATGTACCACCAGTAGCTGAGCGTGGCCGAGTCGACGGTCTCGGTGATCGTGACCTCCTGGTAGAAGGTATCGTCGGCGTTGTTCCGGCCACCCGCCACGGCACTGTAGTCGCCGGTGTGAGCCAGGTCATTGCTGATCCAGGGGCTACCGATAGTGCTCCAGAAGGTGAAGTCGCCAGTCTCGAAACCGTCGTTTTGGATGTGATCCTCACAGTCTCCACTCACGGTTACTTTCAGCCTGTAGGGGTATAGATCGCTATAGGCTCCCTGATAGCCGATGACTCGGGCGCGATACTCCCCGGTTTGCTCAGCGGTGTGCACGATCTGCTCCGGGATGGTGCCACCGGCGGCGGAACTGGCCACCTGTGCACCGGAGGGGTCGTACAGGTAGAGGTCGAAGTCGTCGGGCAGGTCTCCGTAGACGCCGCAGAGTTCGACGGTGATCTCCTGCTCGGCGTTGACGTAGAACTTGAACCAGTCCTCGTCGTACTGGGGGCAGATGTAGGCCGTATGCTCCACCCCAGCGTTGATGGCGCGAGCCGCCTCGAAGCTGTCGTTGGGCTCGTACTCGTCATCCGGGCATTCCGGCGTCGCCGTGGGCGTGGCTGTGGGCGTCGGGGTAAGGGTGGGCTCCTCACTCAGGGTGACCTTCAGTCTGTAGGGGTACAGATCGCTATAAGCTCCCTGATAGCCAAGGACGTCGGTCCGGTAGTACCCGGTCTGGGCGGCCGTGTGCACGATCCGCTCTGCGGCATTGCCAGAGTTCATGGACTGGCCCACCTGGTTCCTCTCCGGGTCGTGCAGATACAGGTCGAAGTCGTCGGGCAGGTCCCACAGATCAACGATGATCTCCTGTCCCTCCCTGACGTAGAACTTGAACCAGTCTACGTCGTACTGGGGGCAGATGTATGCCGAGTGCTCCACCCCAATGTCGACCTCGCGAGCCTCGTCGAAGCTGTCGTTGGGCTCGTATTCATCATACGGGCATTCCGGCGCTGTGGACTTCGGCGCCGAAAACTCGGACGTGTTGTTGCCAGCGTCGGTGTTGGTCGCTGTCACGTTGGGGCCGCTCAGCGACCCGCTGTAGCTCCAATTGCCACTGGCGTCGGCGTTGACTGTGGCGTGATAGGTCTCTCCCTGGCCGTCGCTGTCGGAGTAGATGTGGATCATGCACGAAGCGCAGGCCGTACCGGAGGCGCTGCCGGTGCTGGCTGCCGTGATCGTGGGAGCGGTTATCTCCGTGTTCCCTCCACCGAACAAGCGGATGCCTTTGTCGCCGTTGTGGTGGATGCTATTGGCCAGGATGGCATTGCCGGTGGCCGTGTTTCCGTACACGTACACGCCATAGGTCGTGTTGTGAGCAATCGTGTTGACCAGAATCTGGTTGCCGGCGCCACCGTCGACGTACACACCTTGCGACTTGTTGCTGTTGATGGTGTTTTCCTGAACCCAGTTGTTGTTGGCGTCCGAGATGTGCACGCCTGCTTTGCCGTTCATGGAGATGGTGTTGCCCATCAATCCCGCGCCGATGTTACCGATTTTTGTGTTCTGCGGCCCGGCGTGGATGTACACTCCGTGTCTGCCATTGCCCAGGGCAGTGGAACCATCGGCTGCCAGGCCGATGACGTTGCCGCCCAGCGCGTTGCCGTTGCTGCCTGACATTTCGATGACGACCCCGTGATAGTCGTTGCCGGAGACCACGTTGGCCTCCGCCGCCGTGCTGCCGCCGATGGTGTTGTTGGAGGCCCCAGCAGTGATCAGCACGCCGGTGTCGTTGGGCTGCTTGGCGTCTCCGGCGGGATTGAGCCCGATGTAGTTGCCTTGAACGACGTTATTCTGCGCCGCGCTGCCCAAGATTTCCACTCCGGCCCAGTTGCCTGAGAGCACGTTGCGCTGGCCGACGCCGGTGCCGCCGATGGTGTTGTTGGCAGACACGACATAGATGGCAATCGCGTCAAAGTTGGTGATGTGCAGGCCGTAGATTTGGCACGAATAGGCATTGAGACCCAGTCCCCAAAAGCTCTCGCCGCCGCCGTCCAGAGTCACGCCTGGCCGGTCGTTGGCGCTATCCCACACGCTGCTGGCGTCAATGGTGGCCTGGTCGCTCAGCGCGGGCAGCGCGCGCACAGTGCTGTCTATAGCGATGTTCATGGGCTGGGCAAAGGTGATAGTATCGGCTCCACCATAAGCGTTGGCTTCCTCGATGGCTGCCCGCAGGGTGCAGCGTTCGAACGTGTCGAGGCACCAACCATCACCCAAGTTATCGTCGTGGGCGTTGGCGTCGTCGGCGCTACTGTTGACGATGAACGTCTGGCCCTGTACAACCACGTCCTGAGCCAGAGCCCGGTTCGAAGAGCTCACCATGCCGACACCCAGGGCCAGTACCAGCCCCAGGCCCAATAGCAGATTGACCAAAGTCTTGCGCTTCATTTCGATTTCTCCTTTCGAATGTGTGAATGTGCGAACTACGAGTGGCGAGTGATTCGCCGGTTTGGTCATTTGCTCATTGGTCATTCGTCATTCATCATTGCCTCCTCATTGTCATCCTTTCAGAAGACTGCGCTTACTTCAGCCGTGTCGCCGGTTCGTCCGGGTTGGAGAGCTTTCCCGTGCGGAGTTCGATGAAGCCAAGCAGCCCCTCCAGATCCTGCACGTAAGTTTCCTCGCCGGAGCGAGTGTGCTGCACCCAGCCGCGCCAGATGGGTTGGCTATCGGCAGAAGTGTCCATCTCCTCCCACCAGATGCGGATCACGAAAGAACTATGGGGTTGATGGAGAGGTGTCATGTCAAGGCCTAAGGCTGGTGGTGAAGCCAAGCGACAGAAAACAACACTGCTGCCTACGCTCTGACGGCAGTGTAGTACATCGGTGTCTCTGGATTATCTCAAATGCGATGAGCCGCACTCAAACCTTGGGCTCATTTTGATTTCGGATTTCGGATTGCGGATTGTTGGGAACGTGTGACCGTGACCGGCTTCCCCGCGTGTGAACGGCGTGTCCCGCCCGGCGCAGTCCGGCCAGGTCGCGTTTGATGGTGGCCCGGCTCACGTTCAGCGCGTCGGCCAAATCATCCACCGTGGGTGCCGCGCCTTGCTCTGCCGCCTCGAGCAGCAAGCGCAGCAGCCGCTGCCGACGACGGACGACCTTGCCAGAAATGGCCTCGTCCTCCGAGGTGGCCATGGTCCACACTACCTCCACCCACTCACCATCCCGCAGCGGCCGGCCGGTGGGAGCAGAAGCGGCTGGCAAGCGGACCCTGATCTGGCCGGGCTGCAACTGGGCTGCGGTTTCCGTTTCCAGCCGGTTCAGGTCCCCCGCCATCCCCAATCGTCTGAACAGCGTCCTGGCCTCGTCCACCAGCGCCGCGCCGCGTTGGGCTTTGCTGGCATCGGCACAACGCGTCTGGTAGAGCCCGTAGGCAGCCAGGCTGCGGGCCAGTTCCGCCTTAGCGCCGACCTCCCGCAGGATGCGGACGCTCTCCTCGAAGTGGAAGCTCGGCTCTGCGGCGGCCCTCTCGCTGCCCAGGTGCGCGGCGACTTCCCCCATCACCCGGTGCGTCAGCCCGAGGGGCCGGGGAACCTCTAGCTCCTGCGCCATCTGCAATCCGGCGCGTGCCTGAGCCAGCGCTTGCTTGCCCTCGCCTGCCGTCAGGAACACCCGAGCTAGATGCGCGTGAGGCACGGGCACATGCCAGCGTTCGCTGTGAACCTCTGCAATGCTCGTAGCCTGTTCCAGCATCTCTTGCGCTCGTCCCAAGTCACCGAGGTAGTGATAGGCTCTTCCCAGGCCACACAAAGCTTCGGGTTCCAAGGGCCTGTCGCCAATTCGGCGAGCGATAGCCAGCGCACGCTCGAAAAGCGGAATGGCTTCAGTTGGAGAGCCTTGTTCCAAGCTCACTGTTCCCAGGTTGGTTAGGGCAGCATCCTGGCCGTACGGATCACCAATGGCGTTGGCGATCTCGACAGCCTCTTGGGCAGCTTCCTTGGCGTGCGTGAATTCTCCCTGGAAGCTGTGCAGCCCCGTCAGGTTGGTGAGGGAGTAGGAGATTCCCACTCTGTCGTCCAACCGTCGGCGGATAGCGAGGGAACGTTCCATAGCAGACTGGGCTTGGGCGTAAGCACCTAGATGACTGTAGGCAGCCCCCATGCGATTGAGGCAGTCGGCCAGACGGACTTGGTCGTCCATTCTCTCAAAGAGAACGGCGGCCTGCTTGTACACTCCGATGGCTTTCTGGCATTCAGCCATGTTCCGAAGCGCGTTGGCTCTGTTCAGCAGGGCGCGGGCCATCTGGAGTGGTGCGCCGGCACTCTGTGACAGGTGCAGAGCCTGCAGAGCCGTTTCTGTGGACGCGCTGAGGTCTCCGCGCTGAAAGTGCAGATAGCTCAAACAGTTCATCGCTTGCGCTTGGGCTTCCAGATTGCCCGCCTCTCCTGCCAGGGCATGGGCCGTGTGGAAATCAGCTTCCGCCTGGTCGAAGCGGCCGGTCTCTTGGCAAATCTCCCCACGAACCTGATGCAGGCTAAGGCCAAGCGTCTCGTCGGCTGGCTTCAGGTGCTTCCAGGCCTCGAGAGCTCGATCGTAGTAGCCGATGGCCTCCCCGCCGGCGTAGACATTTCTGGCCTGATCGCCAGCTTGGCAATTATAATCCACTGCCTTGGCCCACACCCGTCCATGAGTGAAGTGGTGGGCCAGCGCCTCCGCCTGCCCAGAGCGCAGCGCCTCCAATGCCTCGCCGGCCCGTCGGTGCAACTGTCGCCGCTCGTCCTCGTCCATCTCCATGTAGGCTACCTGTCGCACCTTGTCGTGGCTGAAGCGGTAGACGGCCGCTTCCTCCTCCAACAGCCGACGTCGCACCAGTTCACTTGCCGCTGCCAGGGCCCATTCCTGCTCCAACTCGCTGCCTCGGAGCAGCAGCGCCAAGTCGAAATCGGCGCCCAGTACTGCCGCTGTGTTCAGCATCTCTCGCTCGTCCGGCCCCAGGCGCGCCAGTCGCTGTGCGATCACCTGGTACACCTCGTGCGGCAGCGGCAACTCGGCGTAGTCAGTCGTAGTCTCATCCCAGTTCGTGCTCCACTCCCCGGACGCGCTGCGATAGAGCACTCCCTCGTCGTGCAGAGCTCGCAGCGTCTCCAGCACGAACAGAGGGTTCCCTCCCGTCTCCTGATGCAGTCGCGCCTCGAAGCGGGGAGCTTGCCTCGTCAGGCCCAGTCCACGCCGCACCAGTTCACCCGTCTCCTCGGCCGTCAACCGCGGGAGTTCCCGGCGCTGGCAGTAGCCTGTCCGATCCAACGCTTGCAGTACTTGCCACGCTGCTGGCCGCTCCCGTGCCTCCCCGCCTCGGTAGCTGCCGATCACCAGCACGCGACTCACGGCCAGGCGGCGCGCCAGGTGGGCCAGCGCCTCCAGGGTTGCCTCGTCGGCCCAATGCAGGTCCTCCAGGATCAGCAGATGAGGCGCAATCTGGCTCAGGGCGAGCACGATGCGGGTCAGCGCTTCCAATAGGCGGGATCGCTGCAATGCCGGTTCAAGCAACACGCGCTGTGGTAGATCGGGCAGCCATTCGGCCAGTTCCGGCAGGATCAGACTTGCCTCCCGCAGCCAGAGTCCCTCTACCAACTGGGCCAACTGGCTGGCCCTCAGGGGTGAGAGCCCAGCCTGCAACGCCTCGCCCAGCACACCGTAGGGCGGAAGTTCGGCCAATTCCCGCCCTCGGCCCCACAGCACCTGAGCCCCCCGCCATTCGGCTCCACGGGCGATTTCCTGCAGCAGGCGCGTCTTTCCCACGCCGGCCTCGCCTTCGACGAGGACCATTCCGCCCTGGCCGCCGATGGCCTGCTCCAGGCAACTGACCAAGGCGCGTCGCTCTTCTTCCCGGCCCACCAGCGGGACTTGCCCTGTCCCTTCCAGCAGTGGCGAAGGCAGCAGGCCAGGTGGTTGCGGGAGATAGGCTGCATCCGCCGAGTCGGCGCGCGCAGTGATCTCAAGATACAGCGCGGTGGTGGCGGCTGTTGGCTCCGCCCCGAACTCCTCGGCCAAGACTGCCCGGCAGAGTTCATATTGCTGCAAGGACTCGTTGGTCCGGCCTAGCAGATGGCAGAGACGCATCACCTCGCGGTGGCCCTCCTCGCGCAGAGGGTCCTTCGTAGCCAGCCGCTGGGCGTAGCGCAGCGCCTCGCCGTAGGCCTCACGGGCCTTGCACATCTCCAGCAACTGGCTCAGGGCGATCAGATACATCTCCCGTAGCCGTTCCCGCTCGATGACGGCCCAGTCGTCGTAGAAGCCGGCCATGAAATCGCCTCGGTATAGAGCTACCGCTTCACGTAGGTCCGACAAGCTCCCCGGTAGATTGGTAGATTGGTATATTGGCAAATCGGTAACTTGGTCTTGTGACCAATCTACCAGTTTACCAGTCTCCCAGTTTACCAGTCTCTCGAACTCCTCTGTGTCCAGCCAGTAGGGTGCTTTGACGTTGAACCGTATGGCGCTGGCCTTGGTCAGGAGGTAGGGGACGGGGCTGGGCAGAGGGTTGAGCACGCAGCCGATTTGCCAGAGTGCCTGGCTGAGGCGGCGGCGGGCTCGGGCATCGGGCAGGTCAGGCCAGAAGGTGCCCGCCAGAAGATCGCGGGTGTGGGAGCGACGGCGATAGGTGATCAGGTAGGCGAGAAGGGAACGAGCAGAGCGGGCCGCGATGGGGCGAAGCGTGGCGTCACCCCAGGTCGGGACCAGGCCGCCGAAGAGGCGGACCTGCAGGAGAGGCCCCGACCCTGTGGGAGTAGTAGGTTTTGAGTACGATTGGGGATTCATGAGCCGAGTCTTCAACCTGCGTGGTGGGGACACCGAACAGCCCCCCCCCTACTGATAGCTATCGGGACAACGAGGCTCATCCTTCTCGCTACAGAATATACACCAAAGTGGTGAAAATGGCAACCGAGACCTGGGGATGTCCGTGCGCAAGCTGTGATAACTTGACAATCAGCCCGTTTGGGTGTATACGTAGGAGGAGGGTTCAGAGTTCAGCGTTCGGAGTTCGGCGTTCTACGTTCGGAGTTCGGCGTTGGGAGAGGGGCTGTGGCAACGATAGAACGATTTGAGGACATCGAGGGATGGAAGGCTGCGCGAGTGCTGACGAGGATAGTCTACGATGTGGCCGGGGAGGGCACGTTCGTCAAGGACCGGCGTCTGCGGAATCAGATCACCGGCGCTGCCATCTCCGTCATGGCCAACATCGCCAAGGGATTCGGAAGCGACACCAACGCTCAGTTCATCACGTTCCTCGGCTATGCTCGTCGCCCGGCGGTGGAAATGCAATCATTGCTCCACATAGCGCTGGACCGGCAGTACGTCTCTCAGGAGCAGTTCGACACTATCTACAAGCAGGCTCAGAAGACGGCCAATGTCATCGGCGGCTTCGTCCGCTACTTGCGTACCTATCAAGACCCGCGTCGCGCCAAATCAGGCGTGAGATGCTGAGCCGCGTGCTGGACGCACAGCACCGAACGCCGAACCCCGAATCCTGAACGCCGAACCTTGCCAAGGAGCATGAGCATGTCTGCGAATATTGATGATGTGGAGATCAAAAGACTAGTCACGCACACCGACGAGCGGGGGTTCTTTCGGGAGGTCATCCGCGTCGCCGACGACATCTTCCCCGAAGGCTTCGGCCAGTGGAGCCACAGCCGCATGTATCACGGTGTGGCCAAGGCGTGGCACGTGCATCAGCGCCAGACCGACTGGTGGTACGTGGGCGCGGGCGCCATGAAGGTGGCGCTGTACGACACGCGGCCCGACTCCCCTACCTACGGCCAGATACAAGAGCTGTTCATGGGCGAAGATCACGAGCCCATCGTGCTCAAGATCCCGCCGGGTGTGGCCCACGGCTGCAAGGTGCTCAGCGCCGAGGCGCACCTCTTCTACATCACCTCGCATACCTACGACCCCAACGATGAGGGGCGCATTCCCTACGACGATCCCACCATCGGTTACGACTGGACGGCGGGGCCGAAGATTAGCTGAGGAGGCTGAGACCCCTCGGGTTTGGAGAAAACCCCAGGGGTCTGGAGACTCCTTGTGACTGCTCAGGCTCGCGCCGGACAGCCATGTCCGGCCGCCTGGCAGGCCAGATACCCGCCAAACCAGGCCTCTTTGGGTCTGGACTTGGCAGTCCAGCCCGAGCAGGTTGAGCAGTCACGACTTCCTCTAATGAACAGCCCCCCGCGGCATACGCGCCGCGGTGAGCTGTTGTATTCTGGCAAAGCCTGGTCCTGGGACTGTTCTCTGGCTTCTACTGCACTGGTGTCTCCATGTCCAAAGGGACGAGTTGAATCCAAGTCTGTCCTGGTCTGAGAGGGAATGGAGTGCCATCGTGGTACACGAAATGCAGCATGTCGTGACTGTCGCTGCGCATCCAACGGATCTCGTACGCCTTGCCATCACGCAGTGCCATCGCTGGCCCGTCGCCCCAGAGTTGAATCTGGATGGAGCGAGAGCCCAACGAATCCTCAATGATGTCCGTTTCCACATGGTGCGCGCCGACGATGACCACGTTTGCCGGTGCGTGCTGAGTGCCGGTTGAGGCTTCCACGTGCGGTTGGTCTGCGATCCAACGCCGCCAGCCCCCCAAGGCGGCGTCATACTCATAGCGCACAGGTGAAAGCCTATAGGGAATGTCCACCTTGCTGGCATCCTTGCCACCATCTGGCGGCTCTGCACCAAAAGCCAGCCCATCAAGCTGTTGACGTTGGTTCAGCCCACGCTCCGCAGTGACTTGCCAAAGCAGCTTGGTGTCAGTGAACAAGGTATGTTCATAGAGCCTGTCCTCTTGGGGTACGCGGTAAGTTCCAGGATCATTCCACAACGGATCGGGCGAGAGTTGACGCTCCCTGAAATCAGCGTCCTTGAACTTGGGTACCAAGCCTGGGCTGACACCGGAGAACACCAGCATGGATTTGTACATAGCTGGGATTTCGAGATCAATGAACCGCGCGCTGCGCATGGAACCAATGAGCTCTGCATCCTGGCAGAGATAGAGGGCCGTAAAACGGGTGATTCCTCCCTCAGCCAGGTGTTCAAAAACGATGTCTGCTTTGGCGAGGCCTGACTGAGGACGCGTCGGCAGGCTGTTGGAGATTTTCACTGCCAGTGGCCGTCGCGCCAACTTGGCTGGGTCATCTACTGGTAGCCCTGTCAGTGGACAGAGATTCTCTGCAAGCGTCGGAGCCGGGACCACAGTGAGGTGTGGCGTGGGCGGGACGGGCGTCGGCGTCGCGGTAGGCCGCATGGACGTCGGCGTGACGCTGGGACGGGGCGTTGGCGTGACTGCCGGTGTCGGCGTGGCCGTGGGCGGGCGTGGCGTCGCTGTGACCGCCTCGTCCGTTGCCGTGGTCTTGGGGGTCTTGGTGGATGTGGGCGTGGCTTGCCCGCTGCTGCGGCAGCCGTCCAGCAGCGGGAGCATCAACAGGCTCAGCAGGAGCAGAGCCACAATAGGCCAGCGGGTTATCAGCGATCGAGCTCGTGACATGGTGAGTTCTCCTTGCAACGCTTCGCCTCAGGAAACAAGTCTCGGTGCTCAGTGATCTGGTGTCGGGATGTTTCTGATCACTGATTCCTCTAGTTAAGCGTAGTTTAGCCCCTTGTGGGCGTCTTTGGGTAGCAGAAACGGGCACAAGGCCCTATGCTACAACCTCAACTTGATGACATTGACTGATTCCTGAGTCCTGAGAGCAGGAACTTGGAGAGATTATAGCATAGGGGCAGGTGACGAACAAACCTGCGCCAGGGTGTTTTCCCGCATGACGTGGTTGCAGGATAGGTGCTGACGTTTTGTCCTCTCAAGCACTTTGTGCTAGACTAGTAGGATGAGGTGTGAAGGACAGGGAGGGTGGTCCGTGTTTGTCTGTGTTCGTCCGCGTCCTAGCGCAAGTGTCCGGTAGTCAATCCTGCACCGAGTGAAAACGATGCTGGCCAAAGTCACAAGCTGTGCGCTCATTGGTCTCGAAGGCGCTCTCGTAGACGTAGAGGTTGACGTCGAATACCGCGGGTTGCCTTCGCTGGCCATCGTCGGTCTGCCCGACGAGGCCATAAGAGAATCACGCGAGCGCGTGCGCTCGGCCATCATGAATTCAGACCTGGCCCATCCGGGGCACCGCACCACTGTCAATCTGGCTCCCGCCGATCTGCGCAAGGAGGGGCCGGCCTACGATCTGCCTATCGCCGTCGGCCTGCTGATGGCTTCCGGACAGATTCCCCTCGATGTGGACTCGGCGCTATTCGTGGGCGAACTGAGCCTCGATGGCACGGTGCGCCACGTGAATGGCATCCTGCCCATGGCCAGCTACGCCGGTACGCGTGGGATAACCACCATCTACGTGCCCCAGATGGACGCGCCCGAAGCAGCTTTGATCCAGGGTTTGGACGTCATCCCCGTGGACAGCCTCATCTCCCTGGTCGGCCACCTGCGAGGCATCACCCCCATCGCCCCCTACCAGACAAACGCGGCCTTCGGAGAGGATGAGGAACCACCGTACGCCACGGACATGAAACACATCAAGGGGCAAGAGCACGTGAAGCGAGCGCTGGAGGTGGCGGCGGCGGGCGGCCATAACGTCTTGATGAGCGGTCCGCCGGGTGCAGGGAAGACGCTGATGGCCCGCTCCATGCCCTCCATCTTACCTCGTCTCACCTTCGAGGAGGCGCTGGACGCCACCCGCATCTACTCGGTGGCCAACCTCCTGCCCGCGGACACGCCCCTCATCCGCCACCGGCCTTTCCGTGCGCCACATCACACCATCAGCCACGCCGGGCTGGTGGGTGGGGGACGGTGGCCCCGCCCCGGCGAGATCAGCCTGGCGCATCGCGGCGTTCTCTTCCTGGACGAACTGCCGGAGTTCGGCACCCGCAACCTGGAGACCCTGCGGCAGCCACTGGAAGACCAC
>Ga0075114_10000632_pt1 | contig 21112 bp, 22 predicted proteins | sample AntAceMetag02UKM_FD_69784 | JGI IMG/M metagenome (GOLD analysis project Ga0075114, IMG submission 69784) | Saline lake microbial communities from Ace Lake, Antarctica - Antarctic Ace Lake Metagenome 02UKM | ecosystem: Environmental > Aquatic > Non-marine Saline and Alkaline > Saline | place... | reverse complement strand
TTGTTCAAAAACGAATCCGCACTCCAGACACTCGGCAGGTATGATTATCAGTTTTCTTTTCTGAGCAGTTACAGAACGCGCAATATGAGAAAGATGCGTATAGACTTCTTTTTCCCGAATACTCAGGGCTTGCGAGAGATCTCTGGCACTCATCTCTTTGTTATCCAAAAGTTCAATCATCTGCTTTCGTATGGTCATCACGCAACTATTGATTTTTTTGGTTTAATATTGATGAACTCGTAAAAAGTCAGAATTGAGACGGCAAAGTAAAAAGTTCAATTTCAAGGCGTCGCGAATTTCGTGGAATGAGGCGTACTTATGTACGCCGCAGTGAACACGAAATCAAGCGCAACGCAGAAATTGGGCTTTTTACTTTGCCGTCAATATTGTCCCCACGTAACCCTGATGACCTCCTGGTAGGTGGTTTCTCCTGCCAGCAGTTTAATCAAAGCGTTTTCCCGCAGCGTGATCATTCCCTCTTTTTTGGCCTGGGTGGCAATGGCTTTGAAATCGGCGTCGGCGGTCGTCATCTCTTTTAATGACTCCGAGTATTGGATGACTTCAAAAATGCCGGTCCTGCCGTAATAACCGGTTCCTCGGCATCTCTGGCAGCCCCTGCCGCGTTTTAGTGTTATCAGGCCGTTTTGTTGTTCCACATCCAAACCCATGGCTTTCAGTTCCGCAGTTTCCATTTCAAAGGATTCCGTGCAGTGATTGCAGATTTTTCTAACCAGACGCTGAGCCATTATGCCTATCAGAGTGCTTTGGATTAGAAATGAAGGAACTCCAAGATTCAGGAGCCGGATAATGGATGAAGCGGCGTCATTTGTATGCAGGGTAGATAAAACCAGGTGTCCGGTCAATGCGGCCTGAACGGCATTTTCAGCCGTTTCCAGATCTCTCATCTCCCCGATCATGATGATATCAGGGTCCTGCCTCAGAATATTCCTCAAAATCGTGGCAAAAGTGATTCCTATAACCGGCTGAACTGCGATCTGGTTGAAATTCTCATGTACCATCTCGATGGGGTCTTCTACGGTAGTGATATTTATTTCAGGTGTGTAGAGATCCCGGAGAGTTGAATAAAGGGTGGTGGATTTCCCGCTTCCCGTGGGACCACAAACAATCACAATGCCATGGGGCATATTGATAAATTTATTATAGCGAATTAAATCCGTGGAGGAAAACCCCAGCTTTTCCAGGTCCTGAAAAAGTATGTTCGGATCCATGACTCGCATGACCACCTTCTCACCAAAAGCCACGGGTATGGTCGAGACCCGTATCTCAACCTCGACCCCTTCCTTTTCGATTTTAATTCTTCCGTCCTGGGGTTTTCTTTTTTCTGCCATGTCAAGCCTGGACAGGTTTTTTATCCTGCTTATAATAGCGGAATGAACATTTTTTGGAAGTTGATACACGGTGTGCAGAACTCCGTCGATTCGCATCCGGATCAGGCTTACATTCCTTTTGGGCTCAATATGGATGTCGCTGGCCCTTTGATCAAATGCATAGGTAAAGAGGTGGTTTACCGCATTGACAACGTGCTGATCCGTGTCGGGAAGTTCATCGGACTTCAATCGGACATACTGTTCGAGATTACCCAGATCCACGGAAAGGCCGGAGAACTGATTTTCCGCTGCGGTAATGGAGCGTTTGAAACCGAAGAATTCATTGATCAGCTTAACAATGTCGGATTTTGTACTGACAACCATCTTGACTTTGAGTTGGCTGGCCTGAGCAATATCTTCAATGACCTCCACATTAAAAGGATTCGGCGTTGCCACGATCAGATATCCGTCTTTAATGCCGATGGGCAGTACCATGTGTTTCATGGCAAAGCTGCGGGGGATAGTGGTGGTCACCAGATTGAGATCCAGTTTCAACGGATCGATTTTAGTATAGGGGACCTGCCACTGGGCGGCCAGGGTCTGGAAAATCGTATCTTCATCCAGGTGACCGGGCAAACCGTCTGCCCGGCCCAACTTAAGGGATGCAATAATATCGATGATGGTAATCGGTTTCCGCTGGGTTTTTTCAAGACGTTGCCCGATCGCATCTTTTTTCGCTAAAATCTCCAGGGCCTTGGGCTTACCGATCAGTTTATTCTTGATCAATACATGAAAAATATTTTTTGCAGAAAACGCCTGGGTTGACTTTTGGGGAATAGCCATTTATCTAAATTCTCAATCTCAGTATTCAATTCAGCTATGACGACCCAATGTCATTATCTTTAGCAGCAGCCGTATGAGTCACCATGCAGTTTGATTCTATTTTCGGTTACTTTGGAATAAACAGAAACTATTTTCACAATGAAGGACACGAAGGACATGAAGGACACACGAAAAATCAATACATTATTCAATCTTACCCTTCATGCTTCAGTAACTTCATGGTAAAAGAACAGACATCGTTTGTACTAAATTAATGGCATTGTATGACGACCAATATTTCTTTCAGCGATTTCGGTCCATCCGACGATACGTTTCACCAGCATTTCATGCCGGACAGTTTCTCCCAGATTCTGAAACCGCTGCCTGTTATCTTTTATCTTTTGAAATAATGTCAAATCAGACGAATTTCCGATTCGTCCCAATCCCCGAATCGGAACAATCAGATGCTGCATCAGGGCTTCAAAATAGTCCCGGTTTTCAAATTGGGTAAAAATTTTCGAACGGGGATCACCGTAAATTTTTAGAGCGCTGCGCAATATGGTCCGAGCGGTCTTCCCCCCCACCAGGGCAAGAAATATAAACAACTCCCTTTCAAGGCCTGTCAGAAAACGAAACGACATGGCCTGAGATCCGACCCCGGGCGCCTTCAAAGAGTTTACGACGGCCTGATGAATGGTTCGGGTCTTGACGATGAATTTTTCCCGAATGCTCTCTATACGCCAGGCAGAATAGGTAACCATTTCCCGATCCAGGCCTTCTTTAACCAGCAGCACTTCTTCAGGTGTCAGTTCGATATCAAGATTAAGTTCCTTGTTGTACTTGCGTATCAACAAATTCGCCAGCATCAGTGCATTACGGTCCGGAAATTCGATGGCCCCCGGATCGCTGCAAAAATCTGCTATCAAGACCTTTATGGCCCGTTTGGGCTGATGAATTTTGGCAATCAGCATCTGCAAAGCGTTTAAAAAAGCCACCCGGTCACTACGGTACCGGATTTCCTTGAGATACTGCCATAAAAATTCGAATATTTTTTTTTCATAGCGGATAAATTCAGGGATATTCCGTTCAAACGTTCCCCTGAGAAAATGCCCGTTATCATCAAAACAACTCTTGAGCAGATTAATAATATCCTTTGTGTCTTCCACCGACACATCAAATTCGGCGGCAATAATATCATAATCCCCCGCATCAAAATCAGCGTCCCCACTCCCACTCGCCAGGGCCTTTATCTTCTTGCGGACCAGTGCCCGGGATTTATAAAACTCAATCTTCTGTAAAAGGCCATTGTGAACCCCTTCTATTACAGTGACCGCATCGCCATCCGCGATTTTGACGGCATCTTTTTCAACAACAATCTCATCATACACATTATCCTGAACCTGTTCGAGGCGATCTTGAAAATTACCAAACACTTTTTCAAGAATATCCATACCCCTGGGCGTTTTTTCAACTGCTGCCAGCAGATTGCTGACAATGCCGATTTTCTGCCCCAGTTTTTTAGAATCTATATTTGCAAAATCATCTCCATAGATATTTTTCATTATTTCATTAATTTTTTCCGGAGATTCCACGGCTTCCAGCAGTTTCATGGCCAGGCCAAGCTTTTCTTCAATTTTTTTTGCGCCCATTTTCCCGAGTGCTTGGCCGTAAACCCCTGTCAACACCTTTTCCGTTTTCCGGGACATGCCCTTTCCCCCTGAACCTGGCCCGCTGCTTTGATCTTTTGGAACCAGATTCGTGGGCTTATCACCATCGATCATCAACCACTGGACATTGTTGATTTCCAAAGACGGCCTGATCAGCTTATCTTTCAAGCTATTGACGCCGAAAAAGGCGTTGTAGACACTGGCAAACGGTTGGCTGTCTCCGCCCTTTACAGCCTGTTTCATCCAGGAATCAACCTTTGAAATCAAAGCCTGCATCTGCTCAGAATTTAAATTGTTGATACCAGCCACAAGGGTCAGGTTCGGATCGGGCTGCTTTTTCTCATCTAAAATCGGCTGAATCGAAAACGGTCTTCCTTTAATTTCAAAAACAATAGGCGAATTGGTTTTAATGGCATGGGCATACCGGGAAACAATGTTCAAACAAAGACGCATCCGATTTAATTCATCGGCTGTCTGCCCCGGCAGATGAACACACAGGGTTCGTATCCCCTGTTCGGAGAAAACAGAAAAGGCCTTGTCCAAACTGCCGGCAAGGTGGGACATACGAATCCCCATACGCTTGATCATGCCCGGTGGCACAGACGCATCCACCATCACATCGCCCAATGAGACCACATAATCGGTACTGGCGGACCCCCTGGATGCCGTGGGAAGCCCCCGATAGCGAATCAGAACCGGCCCTTCCTGGTCGGGCAGTTCAGCCAGTTCTCCCAGGGTTTGCGACAGCTGCTCGAACGTGTCCTTTTCCGCATCGATGCCCTCCCAGTATCGAACATCCATGAAATAAGTACTTAAAAACCGCACCATATCGATCAGGCGCGACCGCCAGAGGTCCAGAGCCTTTTCTTCATCTATATTCCGGGTATTTGCCTCTGCTTCAAAGCCATACTCATCAGCCGTTTTGTCCGAGTCAATGCGTTTAAGCTCTGAAAACAGCCGCTTAACATCCGCATCCGACATGATTTCATTGTTTGCCATTTTAAACGCCGACACCTTCACTTTTTTTATATGAAAGAATAACGATTTTTACCATGAAGTTACTGAAGAACTTGAAGGTTTACATTGAAAAACCAACTTTTTTTCTTCATGCTCTTCATGAACTTCATGGTGATCTTTCATTGTTTGCCATAATCCTTATTATTCTTTCATGATTTTTATAATTTTTTCATCCAGGCAAGAACGCAGAAAGGTATTCATCTGTTTCTGATCACCAGTTTCATAAAAAGTGAGCATCAATTAATTAAACGATAGTTGTCTCTTCACGGGAAGATTAATAGCCGGGTATCCACAACTTAGCAAAAGCCCATTCATGATAAAACGCCCCATACGCTTATTGACATCATAAAAAAATTGACATCTGGCCATTGTAAGAAAAAAATGGATGGTGCGATCATAAATGTCTGATATCTTGTTTGCTTCATCCACCATTTTTTCAAACAACCCCGGTAACGAATCTGCCTGTGGCGGCATATAGCCTGTTCCCGCAATTACAACCCCGCCAGATCTAAATGTTCCCCATTCCAAAGCGTCATCCTTAGCAGCTATCAGATGAAGCGCACAGACTTTTTCAACGGTGATCTCAAACTAATTTTTTTCTATTAATTTAAATAACGTCCGCCATGTATCAGCTTGATTCAGGGCTATTTGCTGGTCAGTTACTTTATGTCCGCCAACTGTAACCCCATCCAATAGTGTTTGGATTTCCGGTAGGGTAAAATTAATCCCTTCCAAGTTCACTGCATCACATACAAATTCAGATAGCTGACGCCTGGCAAGCATTATTGCTTTTGCTGTATTGGGTTTCATGTTCCATTGAGTTTCTTTCATTATGCTCACCAATTATATGACATAAAATTTCGAACGCCTCGGGTAACCGGCTGGTAATGGAACGCAGAGGGATTACCAGTCCGAGTTAATGCGGTTGCTCGGAGTTCTTCAGGGATTCCAATGCTTCTGCATCAGCCAAATCCTTGGTTCTTCCTGATGCCCTCTTGTTTAAAATCAGGTCGTCAATTAGTGGAATATGTACTTCGATTCCCTCGATGTTCACCGACATGGACCTTCCATATACCTCCTCAAACTGAAGTCCGGATGCCGCAGTGATAATGTCGATTCGTCTTGGAGCAACTCCGATCTGAAAAATGGTCCCATCCTTCTGGAGGTCTTCCTTGGTCAAATTGTGTAGAGGAGCGCCAAAGCGGCGCAGTGCTCGTATCACGGCATCAGCGTTCTGAGGTGATGGCATGACCCAAATGTCTATGTCCATGGTAGCCCGAGGATAACCGTGAGCTGCCAGTGCATAGGCACCGATGAGGAGAAATTTAACCTTCTCGTCGGATAAGGCGTGTAGCATGTCTTTGTAGTCTTCGTTCAGCATCGTGATTTTTGCTCAGGGACATGATTTCTCTGGTCAGAATCCAGACGAGTTTAATGCGGTCTTCCGGCTTGCCGGGAACAAAGTCGTCGTTCCAGCTGTCAGACATTCGGTATATGGCTGTGTGTTTCCTGTTCATAATTTTAATGTACCATTTTTACCGTCCAAAAGCAATCGGATAGTTATTCCGAACGCCCGAACGCATCAGTACTTGATAAATCGGCATAATCATGTAATTATTAACAATTCGAACTTATCTACCCTTCTGATGATTCAAAGAACAGGGATAACCGCAAAATATGCGCCAGAGGTCCAGAGCCTTTTCTTCGTCTAAATTCCGGGCACTTGCCTCTGCTTCAAAACCATACTCATCAGCCGTTTTGTCCGAATCAATGCGTTTAAGCTCTGAAAACAACCGCTCAACATCCGCATCCGACATTATATCATTGTTTGCCATTTTAAACGCCGATACCTTTACTTTTTTTATATGAAAGAATAACGATTTTTACCATGAAGTTACTGAAGAACTTGAAGGTTTACATTGAAAAACCAACATTTTTTTCTTCATGTTCTTCATGAACTTCATGGTGATCTTTCGTTTTTTGTTGTGCCCGCCAAGGCATGGCTGTTAGTCAAAGCCCCGCTTCCAACGTTCAATTTATTTTTGCCATGTTTTAATTCGACGATCCATTGCTTCATTCGAAAAAATATTGCCGGCACGAGAATCTTTCATACCGCGATCTATCATCCGTGCAAATGCCAATTCTCGAAAAATCTCATTATATGTACTATCTTCACGTTGATCTTGAACAGCTGTTTTAAAAAACTATAAAGGAATGGTGCTCGGGTGTCAATCAGGAATATCATATGGAATATATTATGAAAATAATGAAAACTGGGATTCATGTTGACACAATTTACCGATTTTACCAAACGACTATTTTTAAAGGACATCTGTACTTGATAAATCAACACAATCATGTAATTATTAATAATTCAAAGCTATCTACCCTTCTGATGATTCAAATAACAGGGACACTCGCAAACTATGCGCCACACCGGTCTTTATTTATTCATCATTCTTTTGATTTTTTTCGCCCATGCAGCATCGGCTTCTTTTATTCGTCTGGACACCAGTGTGGCCACCGACATCGATAAGAACTCCCTGGGCCTGAAGATATCAGTGTCAAATAAAGGCGATGAACCCGCCCATGCCGTTCAGGCAGAGATCGTTATCGGCCAGGAGATCTATTTCTCTCATAAGCAACCGACACTTGAAGTCGCACGGACCATTCACTTTGACCAGCTCTATCCGGCAAAAATCGAAAAACAGGGGGTTTATCCCGTTGTTGTAATAATTCATTACAGCGATGCCAACGGTTATCCTTTTTCAGCCCTGCTTTGCCGAACCTTTTCCCACAATCAGAATGCCCCAGTAGCCGAAATTTTCGGCGAAATGGCCCCAGTAAACCTTTCGAAAAAGGGGAAGATAAAACTCACCCTTAAAAATACAGGAAAATCAGAAATCAAGACGTCAACGACGCTTATTGCACCCAAAGAATTTAAAATCAGCCAGGAAAAACAACAAACTGCGGTTTTGTCAAAAGCATTTAAAAAGCTGAGCTTTGCCGTCGAAAATTTCTCCGCTTTAACCGGCAGTCAATACCAAATTTATGCAATTTCCGAGTACGAAAAAAACGGCATCCACCAAACCAGCATTACCCCCGGAACAATCATGGTCATCGCATCTAAAAAATTTATCGGATTAGAGTACCGGACATTAATCCTCATCCTGATCCTTCTGGCCGTAGTTTTCTTCGCGGCCCAGTTTAAAAAAAAGAAAAAAACATCATAAAATGAATTTTTTTGATGATAATAAACATAATCTTATTGATGGCATTGTATTGTTTCTCCTCTTTGCCTACCTGTTTACCGCTTTCCCGCCGGATTTACTGCTTTTAAAAACGACCATTAACGGTGGCGATACCGGTTCACACTATTCCTGTGCCGTGTATTTAAAAAATGTCCTGCTTCCCCAAGGTAAAATCATGGGATGGATGCAGGGCAATTACGCGGGCCTGCCGCTGTTTTATCATTACTTTCCCCTGCCTTTCATTCTTGCGGCAGGCCTGAGTACAATTCTATCGATGCAGATTGCATTCAAGCTGATCACTGTTCTGGGCATTTTCCTGCTCCCCGTGTGTGCCTACTTTTCTTTCCGCTGTTTAAAATACAGATTTCCAACTCCCATTTTAGCCGCAGTATTTACCCTGCCGTTTCTGTTTAACCAGGGCAACTCCATGTGGGGCGGAAATATCGCCAGCACCCTGGCCGGTGAATTTTGCTACAGCCTGGGATTTGCTCTGGCACTTTTGTTTACCGGCACGTTGTATCGCGGCATATCCGACAACAGGTATCTGGTTTTAAATGCTGCCTTGATATTTCTGATCGCGACAAGCCATGCCTATACCTTTATCTTTTGCCTGATCCCGGGCTCTTTCTTCTTCCTGGCAAACCCGAAGCGAAACCTGAAATACCTTGCCGGCGTATATGGGCTGGCTTTTTTATTACTGGCATTCTGGACATTTCCACTCCTGGCCAACCTGCCCTACACCACCTCGTTTGTTTTTCGATGGACCATTCATTCCGTCCTTGAAGTCTTTCCTGTTGTGATGCTGCCTTTTGCAGGATTGGCGATCATCGCCTTTGGACTGAATCTAAAGGACAATCGGACCTTCTATTTTTTTTACCTGATCCTGTTTTGTGCCGCAGTCTATGCCATCGGCCCGCACATCGGCATCCTGGATATCCGCTTTATTCCCTTTGTCCAGATGTTGCTGTGTGTCTGGGGGGCTGTTGTTATAAAACCGATTTTAAAAAAAATAAGGTTTTCAACACTTTTGCCGTTTATTCTGTTCGGCCTGGTAGTCCTCTGGACCGATAGCCATACGACCTATATCAAAGACTGGGTAAAATGGAATTACACTGGCTACGAACAAAAAAAAACATGGCCTACGTTTAACGAAATCAACAATTATCTTAAAAACGCAGGATCCGGCCGGGTGGTCTGGGAGCATACACCACTGGATGAGTCATTAGGATCGATCCGAACTTCGGAAACCCTGCCGCACTTCGCCAAAAGACAGACCCTTGAAGGCATTCATATGCTGGGAACGCAGACCGCTCCTTTTGTTTTCTACATGGAGTCGGAGACCTCTTTCCAACCGTGCAATCCCATTCCCGACTATTTTTATTCGACCCTCAACCTGAAAAGCGGTATCGATCATTTCAGACTCTTTAATGTAGAACATTTTGTAGCCCGATCACCCCAACTAAAGGCCCTTGCCGAACAGTATCCGCAGCTGCGCCTTGAAAAAGTGGTTGCCGGCTATAATATCTACAGGGTGCTTGCAGACGACTATGTGTATGTTACACCGCTTAAAAATATGCCGGTTCTATTCATTACCGATGATTGGCGGGATATAGCTTACCAGTGGTTTACAAAAGAAAGCGTAAAAAATACGTTTCTGGTTTTTAAAAGCAAGGCCTCGTCTGAAGACACCCTTCGATTCCAACAGCGCACTGGACGTCTGGAGCAAGTCAAGCCCATCCCCTTTCCAGATACAGATGTTACCGTAAAAAGCGAAATCCATCCGGAATCCATCGATATCGAGACCTCTAAAATCGGGCACCCCCTGCTGATCAAGGTGTCTTACCACCCCAACTGGACGGTTTGCGGTGCCGACAGGGTTTATCCGGTGTCGCCTTCTTTTATGCTGATCTTTCCGACGCAGCATAAGGTCCACCTGAGTTTTGAACCGGGCCTTCCCGCCAGAGCAGGCACCATACTGACACTGCTGGGCATCATGCTTGCCTTGTCCACGCCCTTCTGGCTGAAAAAATACTTTCCGGCACAGACCCAAATGGATGCCGGTCATAAAAAATACATCTGGATCGTCCTTTTCGGACTGACCACAGCCGGAATGGTTTCCTTTTTCGAACCCGGTGCATTCAGTTCACCCCCTTCGGCTGTTTTAAAAAAAGCAAGGATGGATTTCGATCAAGGCCGCTACGACCTGGCCAGAGATAAGTTTAAAGAAGTCATTCAGATATCCAAAAAAAGTTCGGGCCCCCGCTGTGAGGCCATGATATTTCATGCGACCGCTTTGGTGCGGGAAAACAGATTCAAGACGGCGGCCAAGGAATTCAACACCTTTATCAATACCTATTCGAGTTCTTTCTGGACCCCCCAGGCAACCTTTGATCTGGCCCACTGCCAGACCATGTTGGGCAACCGGCAAAAGGCTGTATCCCTCTACCTCCGGATCATGACGACGTTTCCGACGACTACCTGGGCAAAATACTCAAAAAAAAGGCTGAAAGGATTAAACCAATGACGCCATTTTCCATTATTGTACCTGTTTACAATGAAGAGGCTATTTTACGCCGGAGCATTCAAACCCTAATTCAGTATGCGGATAGCTTGGATTCGCGGTATGAGATCATCGTCGTCAGCAACGGGTCAACTGATGCAAGTGACGTGATCGGAAAGGCCCTGGTCCGGCAACATGCCCAGGTCAAATATTACAGCATTCCTGAAAAAGGTGTGGGGAGGGCGTTTAAAAAAGGAATCAAGGCGTCGCGATATGACCACATCATATTTATCGATGCAGATCTGTCTGCCGATCTCACGTTTATCAAACTGGCCAACCAGCACTTGGCTGAAAATGCCCTTGTCCTTGGCACCAAAATCAAGGGCTTGCAGAATAGAAGCCTGTTTCGCAAATTCGGGAGCCTGGTTTTTTACTTGTCCGTCCGATTTATAATGGGGATGAAATATGTGGATTACGCCCCCGGCGCCAAGGCATATCATAAAAATTTTTTAAAAAAGTACTTTACTTACATTGATGACTACACCAGCTTTGTGCTGAACCTGACCTACATTGCGACCATTAAAAAAATACCGCTGATAGAAATTCCCATCGCCTGTGATGACCGCAGGGAAAGCCGATTTAATTTATGGCGGGAAGCGGTGAGCAAATACAGGGGACTGGTGACCTTGAAATACAAGCAGATAATCGATGCGATAGAATAATAAAAAAATTCCGTTCTATTTTGAATGGGTAAAAACAACCCAATTCACCCCCGGATGAAGTAGCTGAAATCCATACAAAGCAGGCAGCAAAGGGTGCTTCCAGATGCTTTACACCTTCGTCATTCCGTAAACCGTGTATTGAAAGCATCCACTTCCTTTGAAAATGCCTCTCGTTCCGCTTCAAAGGCTGTAATCTGTTTGTTCAGGCTGTTGATTTTTTCATTATAAACCTTTAATTCTGCTTCAGAAGAGATCGCCTCTTTCACCTTGGCTAAGTCATTTCTTTCTTTTGTAAGCTCAGTGTATCGTTGATCCAAGCCGGTTTTTTTCTTGTCAAGCCTGCCAAATTCAACCTGATATTTACTTTCTGAAATCTCCATCTTTTCTTGTGCAACAGACTCCTGCCTGGCTTCCAGGGCCTTTTGAGCGCGCTGTTCAGGCGTCAGTGAATCATCGGGTTCCAGGTATTTTTTGACATTGGGCCGCTGATCTTCAGGCACCTGTGTCAGATCATCGGTAAACCTGAGCACACCGCTTTGATCGGTGTACTGGTAGAACTCTGCAAATACCGGTACCGACAGGACAATTGTAATCAGCATGAACAATAAATATTTTAATCGCATTAAAAAGCCTTTCACGAATACACTGTGGTATTTTAAAATGACATCCGCGTCACGGTTTTTTCCCCGTATCAATCCACATGGCGACAATTTTATTTTTCGAGTTCAACCGAACCCCCACAGCCGTTCCGGGTTTAAAACGGGATGAAGATGTGGGTTTCTGGGAGGCAGAAAGGAAAACCACCGATGATGAAAAAAACATCCATGAATCCCCCACAACAACCCCATCTTTATCGATGCGGTCGATGGTCCCTGACTCGACCCGGCCAGATTCATCCGATGGATAAAACGAGATTTCCGGTACCGCTGATATGGGCAATATTTCTATCGCCTCTTCAGCCGCAGCCAGGCCCCCGTATATTACCGGCACCGAAATTAAAAAAATCACCGTCAAACAGGGCATTAAAATTCTCAATAGCTGTTTCATAACGTTTCCTTTCTGATATAAAAAGGAGCCATCGTCTATGGGGTTAAAAAATATAACGATGGCCATCCTTTGAACTTGTCACATCACCTGACCTCACGCCAGTAAAACATGCCTCTTTTTTCCGATTCTTCCTTGAGCATAATGATATTACCGGCGGCGGTACTGAAATATTTCATTTCAATGTCGTCATCCCTTAATATGATCGGTTCGTAAATCATGGCCGGATATTTGATACCCGTGGGCGCCACCGTAAGCGTATCATCAGGGTCATCTGAATACGGGTCATCAATGACAATCAGATCGTCGTCATTGATGACACCATCGTCATTGATATCAAACTGGGGCTCGGTAAGTCTCGATCCTGAGCAGGCATCCATTTCATGGAGTATGGAATCACCGCCGGCGGCGCACGGGGAGCTCTTGGGAATGGATGACACCACGATTAATTTACCATCCCTGATAATAACATTTCGCACCACCCTTTCCTTTGAAATCGGCAGGTCAAAAAACCATCCGACATGATTTGCCACCGTATCCGAGGGATCTTGCCCGGCCCCTGTTCCGTTTATATCCGCAACGGTCACCCAGGAGGGATTATTATCAGAAAGAACCCTCAAGTCATAGGTTAAGGCGCCACCTGGATCCAGACCAAAAAATATCTCCGTCTGCTCCAGAAGGCTCACTGTGTTTTCCTGGTTGGAAAGTTCAGGGGTCGATCCCCGATCAAACGTCCCGAGATACTCACTGTCGTCGGCATCATCGCCATAATCCCAGATCCCGTAAATAGTCTGTGTCTCGGTATTGATAAAATCCGGGTCACCCAGGTATTGACCGGTACCAAACAACACCATATATCCATTTTTCACACAATGCCGCATAACGTCCGGTTTTGTAGTGATGGGCTGAGTAGTTCCTGACGGGCCCCTGGCTGTAAACAGCGGCATGGGCGTTGAACCGCTTTTATACGCCACATCCCAATCACTGGAATCTTCGGCGGTCAAATCAAATTTCCACATGTTGCCATTCAGGTCCCCGGCATAAACATAATCCACAATACCATCATTGTTCACATCGATAATGGCCGGTGTGGAAAGGCCGTTGCAAGTGCCGCCCACATCAATTTTTTTGACCAGACTGCCGTCGGATGCGTTCACTATAAACAGCACGCCTTTTTCATCTGCACTGTTGTACCCGTTGCCAAAAATCACCACCCAGCCGTCATTGGAATTCACGATAAACGCACGGCTGTAAGTATAACCCAGGTCAGTACTGTCTGTGAATTCCCACTTGACCCAATTGCCGACATTAGCTTCCGTATTGGCAGACGGATCGGTTACATCCAGGCAAAAATACCCTTTCCCGCCGCGGCCCAGCCCACAGACCAGGAGGGTCTCTGATCCCGTATCCCTGATGTAGGGAGATTTATCAACATAAAATTTATGATTATAAGCGGGTTCCGTCAGATACTGAAGATTGGGGAACACTAAATTGGGGACATAGGCAAGAACTTCCTGACCATATGATTCTTCAAATACATGAAGCATGCCGTCATTGCCGCCAACAAAAATATGGCCGTCATGATACACCGGCATGGAATGAACAATATCGCCCAGCTTGTATGTGCGATTTCTAAATGCCCCCCCCTGATCCTCCTCAAGGGATTCATCGCCGCGGATATAGTTTAGTTGATCCTGACTCAATTCCCCTTGTTGTGTGGCCGACAAATAATTGTATCGAAAAGCAACACCTGCCGTTCCATTATAAGTACCGATTTTTCGAGCAGTATACACCAAACCGTCGTTAATAATCTTAGCAGACCATTCCGGGCTGCTGTTTACAATACCGGAATCTATATCGATGCCAAATGCCTTGACATCGCCGGTCCAACCGTCGGAAGAATAACTGGACTGGAAGATCGTTGATCCCGCTGAGATCTCCTCACCGTTGATTGACACAGAAGCCCCCGACCCGATCCTGGATTCAATGTTCATCATTAATGATTCAAGGGCCACGGTCAATTCCTCAGGATCTGCCGCACTCAAATATTGCCCCCTGCCATTAACGGCTGCGTGCCACAAATCATCTATCGTTGTCGCCCCACCCTCTGCGACAGGATCAGGCCAGGAGGCATAGATTTGCTGGTCGGGATCGGAATTATAAAAATCATAATCCTCCGGGTCCAAAGTACCATTCAGTCCAAAGGCAAGCCCATAGGTCACCAGATGTTGCCATGTTGCCGTATCGGGATAATTTTCAGGAACCAAATCATCCAACGAGGTGGAAAGATCATTTTTATAATACTTCATGGCCACGTCCGCCAGGGTATCATCATAATCGTCTTCATAGGGATCGCCCATGTTTCTATCCTGGTGATCGATATCACTGGGTGTAGAGCCGTTCCAATTGCCGTCCGTCATCACAATGGCAAAAGACTGCTGGCATTCACCGCCATCAGCCGCCGAATAATATGGCGATGTACCATACGGAGAACCTTCGTTTCCTGCCAGATATTCCCCGATTGTCTTCAGGCCCGATCGCAGGGGCGTCCCTCCATTTGAATTGATGCCGTACACCTTAGTTAACAACGTACTTGTATTATCGACAACTGATCCGCCTGTCTGGGTAACATTCACCTCGAGCACCGGCTGGCGTACCGAATGATTAATGCCGTGAATACCAACCCGGACCCCGGAAAGACTGGAAATTACATTTGCAATGGCATTTTTGGCCGTCAACTCCCGACGCCGGTAATAGGAAAACCAGTTGGCAAAATTCTTGAGGTCATCTGCAGCGGATTCGGGCTTTACGTAATCGGGCACACTGGATTCGGAGACGCCGGTCAATTCCCCTCCATCAACGTAACTATCGTTATCGCTGTCAACAAACAGGTAATATGACCGTGCGGTGCCATCAAGGTTGACCAGATAAACATTCTCACCCGTATCAACTATACCATTCTCGTTTATATCATTAAATGTATAATAGTGGGAGTTTTTAACATCAATATCGGAACCCTGCAACACAAATTTAACCGCATCGGCACACCGTCTGCAATCGCTACTGGTACAGTCACTTTCAAGTCTTACGCTTCCGGTCCCACTGAAATCATAATCCCCCAGGCTCACCCATTCTTCCAGGTGATCGCTTTGATCTCTGGTAACAACGGTTTGTGTCCCGGATTGGTGCGTTATGACAAATCTGGCCGCTGTGTCTCTATCCGTAGAAGAAAACCACATGGCGTATACATCATATCGGCCACTTGTCAAATTTTGAGCTGTCCAGGTAGCTGTTGCCGAGGTATCATCAGTGTAGAGATACGACCTGTTATGGGCAGAAGAATAATCATAGGAATTCCAACTCCCGGTTTGACTGAACCCGGGAGCCCCATCTCCATTATCTATAATTAGCGATCTTTCTATCGTGATAAAGGTGTTATCCAACGCCAGTGTCGGGCTGGAATTTAGTGGATTGGATCGGGGCGCAGTGGTAATGGCATCCAAATACGTAGGCCAGGGATCATAGGTCACCTGGGGATTGTAATACATTCTATTCCAGCCCGCCCACTGGGATTTCCAGTAATTTTCCTTGTCTGAGCCCTCGAGTGCGATTCCACCGGTAGATATATCGTTATTGTCACTCATATCCCATATATAGGCGTAATTGGTATTGTCTATCAGCATCCGCCCACCATCTCCGTTCTGGGTCATGCAACTCCAGTCCATACTCCCGGAATCATCGACAACAAACATAATCGTTGCCGGTGCTGCCTGGAGCTGGGTATCCAAAGGGGCGTCAGAGATATCGACGCACTCACTGCCGGGCAGGGTCGTCGTGGTTGTGCTACTAGTAGTGGTTACAGTAGTCGATGTGCTTGTGGTGCTTGTGGTGGTTGTGGTGTTACACCCTGTGTATACTCCCGCGGTATCGTAATCCTCTCCGTTATTAAGCGTTTTTGTTTCCTTATCAGGTATGGAGCAAGTACCTGCATCACTGAACTTAATTCTCACCCTCAGCCTTTGCACATTATTAGCACACCAATGGCGCCATTCATGTCCACTGTCAAACCAAGCGCTATAAGCGCTCCAAGAACCCCAGCTGTTATTTACTCGGACCCTATATCTGATACGCCACTGGGCCCCGGCATCTATCGCATCCTGTGGAACGATAGTCACAGTAACATCATTTCTGGCCGCACAAGCTTCATCCGGAATAGCAATAGAGATAAAAATAAATCCGATTATCGCAGACATAAAATAGAACCATATCCGGGAACTTTTCCAACTGTTGAGATGAAAAAGGGCCCTTGTATTCTTGGCAATAAAACTCATGGTGATTCTCCTTTGTTATAACCTTTTACGATAACCTGTCTCGCTAAAAGCACCGTACCCTTGCCATCACTGTCAAACTCAAAACCGCTCCAGATACCCTGTCTCAACAACGGCTTCCGCGTTATTTTGTTGGGAAACACTATAAACGCAAAAGGCATGCAGATTGGTCTGGTCACTTAAGCTCAAGGATGATCCCGGGGCCACGCCATTATCGGTGACGGCAAAGCTGGTGTTTCCGGTACTGTCAACAAATTGGGCCGTATCGGAATTGGTATTATCCCACTGCGTCGGATCGGTAATATCCGTATTATGATCCTGCAGCCATGCCGGCGTCAGGTTTTCCAGCTGATCCGGATCGGTTCTTTTGAAGACGGTTATTTTCTGGCCGGGTTCCCGGGCGGCCCCGTCTGCCGCATACAGATTTCGCTGGTAAATTTTATTGTTGGCAGCTATCTGCAGTTCCGTTCCGGTATTATGAATAGCAGAAATACCGATAACACTCAGCATCAGCAATACCACCACTGAGATCAAAATAGCCGATCCTTTCTGATTTTCAATGGGCCAGTTTCTTTTTCCCATTGGATATTCCTTATGAACCATGGCGGCGGTTTAAAATATCGCCGGCCATCAATGACGGTTGTTTTAAACGATTATCGACTCATGATTAGTGTCAGCCATCCGCCACGCGCATCATCTCCATGTTAAAAGACCTTGCATCGGCGCCGTCATTCCAGGACACCGTGAGTTGAATGAGCTTGAACTGGTCCTCATCATCATTGACCGTTCCACCGGCATCCGGATCAGGATGAATCACAGTCGTGGGGCCGGGATCGGTGACAGCAATCGTTCCCGTGGTGAAGACGGTATCACCATCGCCTTCTTTCACGGTAAACGTTACCGTGTAAGTTCCATCCTGAGCATAGGTATGGTCCGGATTCTGGTCTGTGCTGGCCGCACTGCCGTCTCCAAAATCCCAACTCCAGGAAACAATGTCGTCGTAGGAACTCGAGTTATCCGTAAAACTGACTGTGAGCGGCTCATCCCCGCTGGTCGGGTTGGCGCTAAAGGCCGGAGCAGGGTCGGTGTCGTTGACCGTGATCGTTCCCGTCGTGCTGCCGGTACCATCAGCGTTTGTCACGGTTAGCATTACCGTGTAATCTCCATTTTGCGTGTAAATATGGCTCGGATTTTGATGTTCGGAGCTTGTGGCGCCATCTCCATAATTCCAGGTCCAGGTGTCGAAATCGCCGAGCGGAGTCGTCTTTGTAAAACTGACTGTTAGCGGTTCGTCACCACTGACCGGAGTGGCGGTAAAAGCTGCATCCGGAACAATTGCTAATACAGCTGAAGGAGCTATCGCAAAAACGGTTATAAAAATTATCAAAAGTATTGATGTTTTTTTAGAAAGAGTGTTTGCAGTCATTTTATTTTTCCTAAGTAGAAATTCATAATTTATTAAAACCTTTTTTTATACCCAACCCGGATCTGGTGCTGCCCTGCGCCTGAGTAAAGTCCATAAATTGCATATTCATGCATTGAAGACGGAGTCGTCATATCAAGGGAATCACCGGAGCCGACTCCAATGCAAACCGCCCCATACCAGGTATTACTATCGGGGTCTATGGTCGATTGTTGTGAATTCAAAAGCATAATAGCGGGGTCGGACATTTCCACACTGTTATCTTTCAGCCAGCTATTTGTTGTCGATGTGGGATGAAGCTCTTGGGCGTCGTTCTCGTCGTCTAAAATCTGAGCACATTGCATGGCTGCGCCTTCAGCCAGGTATAAGTCTCTCTTGTATCTATGCTCATTTCCGGCAATCTGTACCTCGATGCTCGATGTTGTTGTTGCGGAGATACCCAGGAGCGTCAGCAACATCAAAAGAACCACGGCTAAAACAATGACAGACCCTTTCTCATTCTCCAATATATATTTTTCTCCCATAACATTATCCTCGATGCATTGTTTTAACGAACAAAGTTACAATTGAGTTTTTACACAGGAAAGCCGGGTTGTCTTTCCCCTGCCGGTGGCCGATACGGTAATAAGCTTGGTATTGGCAACCGGATCATCATCGGTTACAGTCCAGGATATAGTATAACCATCAGAAGTTGTTTGATGCGCTTCATCTTCCGATAACAGGTGATCAGAGTATGGCAGGGCCATGAGTTCTTCGAGCTTGTCCTGGGCCCAGGTGGTGCGAGTTGTAATCTGATTAGCAGTGGAATTCACATTAATGGCCGAGAGTTGCATGGTGCCAACGGCAAGCAGACCCACGGCAAAAATAGAAATGGCGATCAATACTTCTATGAGTGTGAAACCTCCATCTCTTTGTGGCTCTCCGATGGCAGTTAGCTTATTTTTTTTATGTGTTTTATCTTCTCTCATGGTATCATCCTATAAGCCTAAATTGCGGCATTTGATAAACGTTGTCAGTCGCCTGCGGCTGAAGTTATCATTCTGCGCGTCTAAAATCGTTGTCCCTTGTTGATTTTTATAAACAACATTATTTTTAGACGGCGACAAACCCCTGCCTGTCCGTGCCACAATGGTTATTTCCACCGATCTGATTTTAGATAGATCTCCGGATGCAACGTCTGTGCCTCCGGGGTTCAGCACAACCGGAGGAGAAGATGCGTCCAAATAAACAAAATCAAGGGCATCGATGTTTTGAGCTACGGTCTGATTATTCCTGTCCAGTTCATCATCAACTCCGTCTCCGTCTGGGTCATCGAGTTTATAAGTTATGTCTTCATTAGGATCATCAATATCCCCATCCGGGTCACTACCTGCCGAATCGCCCCTGATATCTTCCGTGAATCTGATAGAATCTGCGTTTGCTGTGATGATTCCGGTATCGGCAAAAGTAGTGGGATCACATCCTGCCATTCGAAATTCTCTTTGCATATGGTACATTGCACTCCTGATATTCTGCTGCATGGCAGCAACCTCTTCCTGTACCTGATATGATTTAAACTGGGTCAAAAAAGTCGAATAGATCGCTCCAAGAGCAAGCAAAGATACGGCCATGGCCACCAGAAGCTCGACCAGGGTAAATCCTTGCGTGTTTAATCGTTCTTTTTTTATCATTTTCATGCAATCGTTCCTTACTATTCCCAGTTGGCCCCGGTCCAGCGTTGTAAAACGGTAAGGCCGTTGGTCCGTTTACCAATACGGTAACTGGCGGCAGCGCTCGAATTTTCCAAATAAACATAGCCTGCGTTACCGGTTCCTCTTGAGTTCATTACCGCCACGTTATTGGCAAACGTAATTTCGTCTCCAGAAGTGCTGCCATTCCCATGACCATACCCCACGCCGCTTCCGTAATTATTCAGAATAACGGTTTTTACGACGATATTATCTGTACCGCCCCAGCTGGTATCAGGCCCCTGACCGGAACATACCTGATATTGATCCGTTGCTAAATTAAAAACAATGGCCCAATCCGCGTTGTTTTTTATTGCGGACAGCTTTACAAGCTGCATGTTTGAATAAAGATCACGGGCCGCACTTTTCAAGCGATATTTCGGCAGCCAGCTTAAAAAATTAGGCACGCCCACAGCCGTCAATATACCCAATACAGCAATAACCACGATAAGCTCTATCACCGTGAATCCGGATCTTTTTCGCATGCATGCAACTCCTAAGCTTAATAATTATACAAATTCCATGCCACAACGTTTGTTTATTAAAAAATATTTTAAAAATAGAATTTGTACGAAACAGGTTTCTGTTAATATATATATGAATTAATTAGTAAAAATTTATATATTTATCGGCAGAATGGCAATATTGAAGGTTTTGGAATTGAAAAACACCGTGCTGAAATGCAATATGATTGATAGAAAAACTATTAAAATATTTAATACTACTATTAAATATTTTTATAGTTGCGCTCTGTTACTGACATATTTTGTCGCGTTTTTAAACATTTGTATGCCCACGGTGGGGCTGGACTCTAGTTTGCTTTGCCGGCGTTTTTTCTTTTCCTTGATTCGTGTCCAATCGGGATGATTGGTCCGGTGGTTGAAAGCTTCGGGATGGGGCATCAGACCGAAAATCCTGCCGCTGGGGTCACATATCCCGGCGATATCATGGACCGATCCGTTGGGGTTGAAAGGAAACCTCAGGTTTGCGGGCCCGCCGTCGGGCATTGCATACCGGAGCACCACCTGGTTATCATCAATCAGACGACGGATGGTGGTGGGATGGGCATAAAATTTTCCCTCCCCATGCCTTACGGGAAGTTCCAACCGGTCTATTCCACGGGTAAATATACAGGGAGATTCGGGGACAACCGTTAATGTTACCCAGTCGTCTCTGAAATTCCCACAGTCATTAAATGTAAGCGCAACCGATCGCCGGGTGTAGTCATGATCGAAACCGGGCAAAAGGCCAAGATTGACGAGTGTCTGGAATCCGTTACATAT
>Ga0075114_10000627_pt1 | contig 21238 bp, 12 predicted proteins | sample AntAceMetag02UKM_FD_69784 | JGI IMG/M metagenome (GOLD analysis project Ga0075114, IMG submission 69784) | Saline lake microbial communities from Ace Lake, Antarctica - Antarctic Ace Lake Metagenome 02UKM | ecosystem: Environmental > Aquatic > Non-marine Saline and Alkaline > Saline | place... | reverse complement strand
CGTGCCCTGGCTTTTCTTGACCTACACCGTTGCCATCGTGGAGTGGACAGCGCTCTTGCCCTTCGCCTCGCTGGATGTGGGCGCGCTGGGCCGCCCATTGGCGCTGATCTACTACGCGTTGCTCTTTGGTGGACTCGGCCTGCGTCAGCTTTGGCAGAAGCTGGACGAGGGAACACGGGTACCCGCTCGGCGAGGGGTGGCTCTGGCCGCGGCCGTTGTGATTCCCCTCTGGCTAGGAGCAGCGGCGCTCAACGGTCTGCCCGATGGCCGCTTGCACGTCTGGTACATCGGCCTGGGCGATGGCGACGCGACGCTGGTGCAGACGCCATCTGGCCGACGCCTGCTCATAGACGCCGGGCGAGGTGAGGCAAACCTCGCCAGAGCAATAGAAGCAGCGCTGCCTGGCTGGGGACGTGACCTTGACCTGCTGGTGCTGACACAAGCCGACAAAGCACACATGACTTCGCTGCCGATGCTGCTCGAGCGCTTCCATGTGCTCCAGGTACTGGGGCCTGAGGGGCTCTCTGTGTCAGCGGAAGAGCACAAAGAATCAGCCGATGTAGCCGATGTAGCCGAAAGGGATTTGAGGTCCGCTCCATCGGCTCAATCGGCTGACTCTCTTCCTCCGCTGACCCTTGAGTTGGCAACAGGGATGAGCGTGCAGCTCGACGAAGGGGTGCTGCTGGAGGTGCTGCATGCGCCGGAGAGCGGCGACGAACCGGATGGCGCAGTGTTGCGGCTTAGCATGGGCAACCTGCGGTTGCTGCTGCCGTCGGAGATCGAGCAGGAGACACAAGCCGATCTATTGGCCAGCGGCGCCGACCTTGTCTCCACAGTGCTCAAGACGCCGCATGCGGGCACGGGCAATTGGCCTACTGTCGAGTTTCTGGCCGCAGTGAGGTCGCAGTTGGTCATCGTTCCAGATGACACTACCTATCCGCCACAGGTGCAGGAACGGCTGCAGGCGTTGCCCCTGGTGGAGGTGGATCCCTTGGAGACACTGGAAGTGGTCTCCGACGGTTACCGACTCAGTGTGAATCGGCGTGGCCCCACAGGCCTGAGATGACCCTGAGCGGGCTGAGGAGTCAATGTCATTGAGTTAGGGTTGTAGCATAGGGCCTTGTGCCCGTTCTTGCTGCCCAAAGACGCCCACAAGGGGCCAAACTACGCTTGACTGAATGACATTGGCTGAGGAGTGGGCCCAAGCTGAGTCTCCAGCTTGGCAAGTCTCGACTCACGGCAGGTGACTTCGCCAGACGAAGGCTAGTTTGACACATTGTTTCAACTATCATACAATGGTCACGCTGTGCTGCGCTCCCTACCCAAGGGTCTCAGCCATCGCTTGGATTGACGAGGGACCAACCGTGGCAAGACAAGAGGAACTGGAGTCCTTACTTCGTGCTGCTGAACTGCTGATTGAACTGGCCATCGCTGAGGACATCGGCCCCGGCGACGCTACCAGTGAGGCTACGCTGGCCGCTGACGCCATCCTTCACGGCTGCATCATCGCCAAGGCCAGCGGGGTCATCGCCGGACTGCCGGTGGCGGCGGCCGTGTTTCGCCGCGTGGACCCTGCCATCGACGTGGTCGCCCAGGTTGACGACGGCCAGGAAGTGGTGGCAGGCGAGCTGGTGGCCGAGGTTACGGGCCCTGCAAGGAGCGTACTGGCGGCAGAGCGCACTGCCCTTAACTTCCTGCAGCGGATGTCGGGCATCGCCACCCTTACTTCCCGCTTTGTCGATGCTGTTGCTTGCACGCCGGCTGCCATCCTCGACACGCGCAAGACGCTGCCGGGCTTCCGCCTGCTGGACAAGTACGCCGTGCGCATGGGGGGTGGCCAGAACCACCGCATGTCGCTCTACGACATGGTCCTGATCAAGGACAACCACATTGATGCTGCCGGTGGCATCATCCTCGCGGTTGCTGCTGCCCGCGCAGCCCATCCCTCTCTGCCCATTGAGGTCGAAGTGCGTGATCTGGACGAGTTGCAGCAGGCGCTGAGCATCAGCCCACCTGTGGACCGCATCATGCTCGACAACATGAGCCTGGAGGAGATGTGCCAGGCCGTCGCCACGGCTGCCGGCCGGGTGCCTCTGGAAGCCTCCGGCAACGTCACCTTGGGGCGAGTCGCCGAGATGGCCACTACGGGGGTGGACTACATTTCCGTGGGCGCGCTGACCCACTCGGTGAGAGCGCTTGACCTGAGCCTTGGCCTGAACATGCAGGTGACCAAGCCACAAGAGGCGGCCATAGCCGTCAACCTCGCCACCCATGTCGCCAGGCTGAAGTCTGTCCTCTCTGACCAGATCGTCATCCTGGGACACCACTATCAGCGGGACGATGTGATTGCCTTCGCTGATCTCCGGGGGGACTCCCTGGCGCTAGCGCGTGAAGCGACGCGGACCGACGCTCAGTTCATCGTCTTCTGTGGCGTCCATTTCATGGCCGAGACCGCCGCCATCCTGGCCAAGCCCGGTCAGCATGTGCTCATCCCTGATCTCACCGCCGGCTGCTACCTGGCCGATACCGCCACCATTGAGACCGTGCAGGCCGCCTGGGATCATCTGGAGGCTGCATGCGGTAACGCCGAGGCTGAGTTCATGCCCGTCACTTACGTCAATTCCTCAGTGGAACTGAAGGGTTTCTGCGGCCAGCACGGCGGCATCGTCTGCACATCAGGGAATGCGGAGCGGGTAGTGCGCTGGGCCTTGCAGCGAAGACCCCGTGTGTTTTTCTTCCCCGACCAGCACCTGGGACGCAACGTCTGCAAGGGGATGGGAATTCCCTTGGGCGATATGCTCCTGTGGGACGAGCGGCAGCCACCGAGCGCTGAAGCCATCCGCAAGGCGACGGTGATCCTCTGGCCCGGCGCCTGCAACGTGCACCAGCGCTTCCGACCGCAGCATGTGAGCGATAAACGTGAGCGATTCCCAACCATGCGCGTGATCGTACATCCCGAATGCAAGATGGAGATTGTGGACTTTGCGGATGATAGCGGTTCGACAGCACACATAATGCGGCAGGTGGCAGCCGCGCCAGCGGGGACACAGTGGGCCATCGGCACGGAGACCCGCCTGGTCCATCGCCTGCAACAAGAACATCCCGACCAACTCATCGTGCCTCTGGCCGATGTGCCGCCCTTCTGTCGCACCATGGGGCAGATCACTCTCCAGAACCTGGCACAACTGCTGGAGGGGTTGGCGCGGGGCGAGATCATCAACGAAGTAGCCGTCGACGTAGAAACAGCCCACCGGGCGCGGATGGCGCTCGATCGGATGCCAGAGTTGGCTTGAGGAACAGCAGAGCGGAAGCTTCCATGCCAGTCGAAACGCCAGTCCAAACGGACGTGTTGGTTATTGGTTGCGGGATTGCCGGAGCGATGACGGCCCTGCGGTTGGCCCAGGATCGCCAACGTGAGGTTCTGGTGATCACGCGCACTGCCGCCCCCAAGGAGTCCAACACCCGCTATGCCCAGGGGGGCATTGTCGGGCGAGGAGACGAGGATTCCGCTGACCTCTTGGCTGGGGATATCCTGGCCGCTGGAGCCGGGCTCAGCCTGCCCTCCGCCGTACGTATCCTCGCCGAGGAAGGGCCAGGGCTGGTGCAACGGTTGCTGGTTGACAAAGGCGATGTTCCTTTCGACCGCGATGCCAGCGGCGAGCTCTCGTGTACCCGCGAGGGGGGCCACTCGGTGCCCCGCGTGTTGCACGTCGGCGACGCCACGGGACTCGCCATCCAACGCGCCCTGATTGCGCGGCTACGGGAACGGCCAAACGTAACCCTTCGCACTAACTCCACCGCCGTGGACCTGATCACCTCCTCGCACCATGCTCGCAACCCCCTGTCGATCTACCAGCCCATTACCTGCCACGGGGCCTACGTCCTGGACCGGGAGGAGGGAGTGGTTCTTCCCTTCCTCGCCAGGGCCACAGTGCTGGCCGCCGGTGGGTTAGGGCGTATCTACCGCCACACCACCAACCCCGAAGGCGCTCGAGGCGACGGGCTGGCCATGGCCTCTCGCGCCGGCGCCCGTGTGGTCAACGCTGAGTACATCCAGTTCCACCCCACCACCCTGGCTGTTCCTGGGGCCGACAACTTTCTGATTTCCGAAGCTGTGCGCGGTGAAGGTGGACGGCTCTTCACCCCCGATGGACGCCACTTCATGGATCAGTACGCCCCCCACTGGGGTGATCTGGCGCCGCGTGACGTGGTGGCCCGAGCAATCCACCACGAGATGATCTCCCACGGCTACCAGCGCGTGCTCCTCGATCTGGCCAGCCACATGGATGCCGACCACATCCGCAAGCGCTTCCCCACCATCTACGCCACATGTCTGAAGGCCGGGATAGACATCACTGCAGAGCCAGTCCCCGTCGTTCCAGCAGCGCATTACTTTTGCGGAGGTGTGTTGGTGAACGAGTGGGGGCGCAGCACCATCAAGGGACTCTATGCTGTCGGAGAGGTCAGTTGCACGGGAGTGCATGGCGCCAATCGGTTGGCCAGCACGTCGCTGCTGGAGGGGATGGTGTGGGGTGATCGCGCCGGGCGAGATGTTGCTGCCAGGGATGACCTCCAACAGGTAGCCGAAGAGAAGGTGCCCCCTTGGGAGGAAGTGGGCGACAGTGGCCTGGCCGACCCAGTGCTGGTGTACCGCGACCGTCGTACCATCCAGAACATCATGTGGTACTACGTGGGCCTGGCGCGCAGCACGCGCCGGTTGGCCCGTGCCCTGCGGGACCTCAACCACCTCTGGGAGACCATCGACAGCTTCTATCGCGCCACGCGGCTCAGCGACGACATGATTGGGCTGCGCAACATGGCCCATGCAGCCTGGGTCGTCACCCGCTCCGCCTGGCACAACCGTCAGTCCCGCGGCGCGCACTACCGCGAAGATGCTCAGGAGGCCGACTTCGCCAGCCTGTATGATTCAGACCCCCAGGGAGCGTCACCGTTGGACGCGCCTTGGGTATAGACGCGAGTTGGCATAACAGGGCAAGGGCGCCGGCGCACTTGGCTAGAATGGCGGGAATGGCGGATATGAAACTTGCCCTCCACGGTTAAGCGTGGTGCTACCAGCGATGATTCAGTGAGTCCATTTTTGCCAAAAGGCCACAATGACTGTAGAATAGGTTCAAGGTAATGGCTCTTGGCCTTGAGCTAACCATAGCCTGGCAAGCCCTATGCACAGCAAGTGCTACAGGGCAAGCCATGATTTGCCAGGCTCAGTTCAATGTCCAGGGGACCCTGCCCTTTTTTTGTGCACATCAGCTTTCGGGTGGTCTCCCTGCAACGTGCTGATGGCTTGTAGTCAGGTACGAAACGAAGTGGAGTGCCGTCAAGACGCCACTCCGCCACGCTCCGTGGCTTACTACCAACATCGTCAACGCAATGGCGGGAGACTATGAGCTTTCGGGAGAAAGAGTCTATGATTGACGTTACCGATGTCACCAGGTCCTACGGTCCCGTACAAGCGCTGCGCGGGATCAGCTTTCACATCGCTCAGGGCGAAATCGTCGGACTGCTCGGACCTAACGGCGCCGGGAAGACCACCGCCTTGAAGATCCTGACCGGCTACCTGCAGCCCGATGACGGCGTCGTCACCGTGAATGGCCTGGATGTGCTGACGCACACCCGCGAGGTGCAAGCGCAGATCGGCTACCTGCCGGAGACTGCCCCTCTCTACCCCGAACTGTCGGTCCAATCCTACCTCAGGATGATCGCCGAGTTGCGCCAGATTCCCGAGGATGACCAACAGGCCTATCTGTCGGAGGCGATCTACGCCACCGGCCTGGAGGACCACCTGGTCCGTCCCATTGGCCAACTGAGCAAGGGCTTCCGCCAGCGCGTGGGGTTGGCGCAGGCGATTCTTCACCAGCCACGGCTTCTGATTCTGGATGAGCCGACTATTGGATTGGATCCCACGCAGGTCGTGGAGACCCGCCGCCTGATCCGCCGCCTGGCCGAGGAGAGCACGGTGCTCTTCTCCACGCACATCCTCTCCGAGGTCGAGGCGCTCTGCGACCGGGTCATCATACTGATGAACGGCGAGATCAAAGCCAATGCACGGCTGTCGGAACTGGCGGCCACCCCCGACGCGGTAGTGGTGCTGGAGATGGCGCCGAAAGGGGTGTTCAAAGCGCTGCGAAAGCTAGACGGCGTCAGGGGCGTTGAACAGATCCACACGCCCAACGGCTACCCAACCTACCGCGTTCTGGGTAAAGACAGCGATGGCACCGACCTCTGCCCTGTGATCTACAACCTGGTGAAGGGAAAGAACTGGCCGCTGCGGGAACTGCGGCGGGAAGTGCGCACGCTGGAAACCGTCTTCAACGAATTGGCCATGGCTGCATAGTCAATGTCATGTAGTTAGGCGTAGTTTAGCCCCTTGTGGGCGTCTTTGGGCAGCAACAACGGGCACAAGGCCCTATGCTACAACCTTAACTTAACGACATTAGCTGCATAGTGTGGAACGCGGACAAGCGCGGACGACCACGAATGAGAAAGATGACACTGGGGAATCCGCAGTCCGGACCAAGCGGTAACCGTCTTCAGATCGTTTAGGCGCAACTACTCAGGCTGCCACGGAATTGGATGTTTTAGGCTCTTAGCCCTCGTCCTCGAGGGCAGCTCTGGCGAGAGTATCTCGTTTTGAGCAGCTATTTGCCGCACAAGCCGCCCCCGGGACGGGGGCTGGGAGCATAGGCTAAGTGGTAACGTTTAAGCAGGAGAAAGACGTGGCGACCCGCGTTTATCCCTGTTAGTCGGCGTCCTATCAATCGTCCGGTTGTGAGAACACGGACAAGGAATTACAGAGAGCTGTGCTATGAAACAACTACTTTCCATCACACGTAAAGAAATCGAAGGGTATTTCGGATCGGCGATGGCGCTGATCTTCGTGGGGGCGTTCCTGGCGGTCACGCTGTTTTCTTTCTTCTGGGTGGATACCTTCTTCGCCCGCGGCATCGCCGACGCCCGCCCGCTCTTCCGCTGGATGCCGCTGCTGATGATCTTCCTGGTGGCGGCGCTGACAATGCGCCAATGGAGCGATGAGCAACGCTCGGGCACGCTGGAGGTGCTGCTCACGCTGCCTGTCCGCCCGATCCAGTTGGTCATAGGCAAGTTCCTGGCAGTCATGGCGCTGGTTGCCGTCGCCCTGTCGCTGACGATCTTCTTGCCCATCACCGTCTCGCTGCTGGGCAACCTGGATTGGGGGCCGGTCTTCGGCGGCTATCTGGCGGCCATCCTCCTGGCAGCGGCCTATGCGGCGATCGGACTCTTCGTCTCCTCCCGCACCGACAACCAGATCGTTGCCCTCATGTTGACTGTGTTACTGTGCGGCCTCTTCTACCTGATCGGTTCGAGCGGCGTGACCGATTTCGTCGGCGACCGCCTTGGTGAGATCTTGCGGGCCATCGGCTCCGGTAGCCGCTTCGAGAGCATCCAGCGGGGCGTGGTGGACCTGCGCGACTTGCTGTACTACCTCTCGCTGACCGGGGTCTTCCTGGCACTCAACGTTCTTTCACTTGATAGCAAACGCTGGAGCGCGGGGGAGCGCACGCTGCCCCACCGCCGCGCCGTCACCTTCACCACAGTTCTGGTGGTGCTGAACCTGGTGCTGCTCAACGTCTGGGTCTTCCCGCTGCGTGGCCTGCGGCTCGATCTCACGGCCCAACGGGAGTACAGCCTCTCGCAGACCACCCGTGATCTGTTGGCCAACCTGCAGGAGCCGCTGCTGATTCGCGGCTACTTCAGCGAAAAGACCCATCCGCTGCTGGCCCCGCTGGCGCCGCGCATCCGTGACATGCTGCAGGAGTACGAAGTCGCTTCGGGTGGCAGGGTGGAGCTAGACATCGTAGACCCGGCCAGGGATCCGGACAAAGAGGCCGAAGCCAACCAGACCTACGGCATCCGCCCGCTGCCTTTCCAGGTAGCCGGGCGCTACGAAACCTCCATCATCAACTCCTACTTCGACATCCTGGTTCGCTACGGCGACCAGCATGTGACACTCAACTTCCAGGATCTCATCGAGGTGGAGCCCCGCCGCGATGGCAGCATTGATGTGCGGTTACGCAACCTGGAATACGACCTGACCAGTTCCATCAAGAAGGTGGTCTATGGCTTCCAGAGCGTGGAAGCGGTGCTGGCCACGCTGGACACGCCCGCTGAGTTGACACTCTACGTCACCCCAAATACTCTACCGGAATGGCTGGCCGATGTTCCGGCGACCATCGAGAAAGTAGCGCGAGACATTGACAGCGAAGCGCAGGGCAAGTTCACCTACAGCGTGGTGGATCCGGACGCACCCGATAGTCCCCTCACGCGCCAGGAACTGTACGACCGCTACGGGATGCAGCCCTTCGTTGCCTCGCTCTTCTCCGGCGAGGGCTACTATCTCCACATGCTCTTGCAGATCGGCGACCAGGCGCAGATCATCTACGCCTCCGGTGAGTTGAGCGAAGCGGACGTGCGCATGGCCATCGAATCGACCCTCAAGCGCGTCTCCCCCGGTTTCCTCCAGGTGGTGGGATTGTGGACGCCCCCGGCGGAGCCGACGCAGGACATGCTCGGGCAGGTGCAACAGCCCATCTCCAGTTGGCGGGACCTCAGCGAGGCCCTGCGCCAGGAGTACGAGGTCCGCAACGTGGACCTGAGCTCAGGGCAAGCACCAACGGACGTGGACGTGCTGGTGATCGTCGCGCCGCAGGGGTTGACCGACAAGGAGCGCTTCGCCATTGACCAGTACCTGATGCGTGGCGGTTCGGTCGTGGTGGCGGCAGGGAACTACGGCATCACGGTGGATCAGTTCGTCGGTGGCCTGGCCCTGAAGCCTCTTGAAGAGGGGCTGCGCGAGATGCTAGCCAGCTACGGCATCCAGGTGGAAGAATCGCTGGTGCTGGATCTGCAGAACGAGCCGTTCCCCATACCGATCATCCGACAGGTGGGCGACTTCCAGGTGCAGGAGATCCAGGCAGTGGATTACCCCTTCTTCGTGGACATCCGCTCCGATGGCATGACGGCGGACAGCCCCATTGTCTCCAACCTGCCCGCCGTGACGCTCAACTGGGCCTCGCCCATCACCATCGACGAGGAGAGGCTGGCCCTGTCAGAGACTGGCCAGAGTAAGTGGCAGGTCACGACATTGCTGCAATCCAGCCCGGCCTCCTGGACGCAGGCCGATACGAATATCCAGCCCAACTTCGAGCTCTACCCGAACACAGGCTTCGCCGTGGGAAGTGAGACAGCCTCCCACACGCTGGCCGTCTCCGTGCAGGGCTCTTTCGAGAGCTTCTTCAAGGACAAACCCTCCCCCTTCACTGAAGGCGAGGAAGAGACATCAACAACACAAGAGCCCATCTCCCACACTCCCACCCCCCCATCCTCCCTGGGTACCATCGAGACCTCACCGGAGACAGCCCGGCTGGTCGTCTTCGGGAGCGCCGAGTTCGTGGATGACACCGTTTTCGACATCTCCTCCCGCCTCACGCTGGACCGCTATATCAACAGCCTGAAGCTGATGCAGAACGCGGTTGCCTGGTCCACAGAGGACCTGGATCTGCTCAATATTCGCTCTCGCGGAACCTACGCCCGAGTGCTCAACCCCATGGCCGAGAGCGAGCAGTCGCTGTGGGAGAGCGCCAACTACGCTATCGCCCTGCTGGCACTCATTCTCATCGGCGTTCTGTGGAGCGCCCGGCGCAGGAACGAGCAGCCGATGGAGCTACTGCCACCGCAAGCCCCCACACACACTCCCACACCCCCGCGCTCATACACCTCCAGGGAGGTGCAAAGATGATGAAACGTCACAACCAAATCCTGGCCAGTATCCTGGTTATCCAAGTCCTCCTGAGCGTCGTCGTCTTCTGGCCCAGGTCGGCGGCCACCGGCCAGAGCGAGCCCGTCTTCACCGACCTGGAGGCCGAGAACATCGTAGCTCTCACCATCGCCGACGCCGACGGCAACAGCATCAGCTTGCGGAAGGCCACCAGCAACGGCTCGACTGAGCTCGCCGAGGTCTGGGTCCTGCCCGATGCAGACGACTACCCCGCCCAGACGGACAAGATCACACCGCTGTTGGAGGACATCGTGGGACTCACCAGCGGCCGGCTGGTGACCCGCACCGACGCCAGCCATAAGCAACTTCAGGTGGCCCCCAACGATTTCCAGCGGCGCATCGAGTTCGAGACGAATGACGGGAAGAAGCGTGCTGCCTTTTACCTGGGCTCCTCGCCCAGCTACGGCGCAACCCACTTCCGCGTGGCGGATCAGAACGAAACCTATCTGACCAACGACATGACCGCCTGGGAGACCAACGCCACCGCGAGCTCGTGGATTGACACCTCCTATCTGAGCGTCCCCCCGGACGAGGTCACCGAGTTGACGCTGCAAAACGCCAACGGCACGTTCACCCTCGTGAAAAAAGATGAAGATGACGCGGGCAACTGGACCATGGCCGGGCTGGCCCAGGATGAGACCTTGGACGAGGCGAAGGTCAACAGCATTGTTCGACAGGCGACATCGGTCACCATGGTCAGACCTTTAGGCAAGGGAGAGCAGACTGCCTATGGGATGGACGCGCCCAAGGCCGTGGTGACGCTGGAGACAGCCGAGAGAACCATCATCTTGCGGGTCGGAACTCAAGACCCCAACGACAGCACCTATGTCGTTTTCTCGTCCGCGTCACCCTACTACATGCGAGTATCTCAGTACAGCGTGAAGGATCTGGTGGAGACGACGGGCGATGATTTCCTCCAACTACCGCCCACGCCAATGCCGGAGGAGAGCAACAGTTCGCCGTGATGCCTCTCGACGGTAAATCGATCGCTACTGCGGTCGCCGACGAATGACGAACGACCAATGACGAACATGCGTCCTTCGTCCTCTTTCATCGCTCGTCAGACCGAGAACGCATCACGGGGACGAGCAGTTGGTCACGCCGCGCAGATGCGATGTGCGGTTTGGCGCCACTCTGCTCCGCTGCGTGGCGCACTACGAGCCTGTCTCTACTCTGCACCCAAATGGCATTTGCGTTTTGACCTTTTATTGGCCTTGTGGTACAATCTGCCCCGGCTTGGGCGGTGGTTGTGCGCAAGCGAGGGCAGAGTGGAAAGAGGGGAATCGCCCCTGTGCTCTTTGGAGCTTTCGCTGCATCTGCCCCACTGGATACGGCAGCAATCCTGTATGTCATACCCGTCCACAAAGAAGTGCATCGGGGCTTTCATGCCTCTCGCAAACAAACCTTTTGGCCATGCCGGGAGGATTCTTCGGATACCCGACACAATGACGTGATACGGGTTTTTTTGTTGCCCAGAAACGGCAAGCAACCACGACACTGCTTTGTCCACGTTACACACAGGAGCCGACTTATGGGTTATTCAGTCAGAGGGGTTGACGAGATCATCGGTCATCACTGCGACGGCGGCGACGGGGCACTCATTCGCTTGGGCGCGTGCGCCGATTGTTTCACGAACAGTTGACCCGTATGAGGGGCTAGTGCAAATCGCAAGCCAGGAGGTATGCCTATTGACGGCTGATAACCGGATCTCGACCGTGGCACTGTCAGAACACAATAACACAAGCAACAAAGGAGAGATAGACCAGATGACAGAGGAACTGAATCCATTCAAGATGGCCCAGGCACAGTTCGACGAGGTTGCGGCACAGTTAGACTTGCCAAAGGCAGTGCGCTCGATCCTGCGCTGGCCACTGCGCGAGTTCCGTTTTCAGATCCCGGTCCGTATGGACGATGGCAGCATAGAGGTCTTCTTCGGATTCCGCGTGCAGCACAACGACGCACAGGGACCCTGCAAGGGTGGCCTCCGCTTTGCGGGCAATGAGACGCTTGACACTGTGCGGGCACTGGCGATGTGGATGACCTGGAAGTGTGCCGTGGCCGACATCCCGTTGGGTGGCGGCAAGGGCGGAGTTATCGTTGACCCGGCGACCCTCTCCGAGGGTGAGCAAGAGCGGCTCTGCCGGGGTTACGTCGGCCAGATATGGAAGAACATCGGCCCACGTACGGACGTGCCGGCCCCCGACGTAGGCACGAACGCCCAGATGATGGGCTGGATGATGGACGAGTACTCCAAACTGAAGGGGGAATATGTCCCCGGTGTCATCACCGGCAAACCGCTGGGCGGCGGCGGGTCAGCGGGGCGCACGGCGGCCACCGGCTTCGGCGTCGTCGTCACCATCCGTGAGACACTCAAGCACCTGGGGATCGAGTCCCAGACCTGCACCGCCTCCATCCAGGGCTTCGGCAACGTGGCCCAGTACGCGGCCATAAACTTCATCGAGATGCTGGGCGGGAAAGTTCTGTGCGTCTCCTGTTGGGACCGCTGCGACTGCTGTGCCTACACCTACAGCAAGAATGACGGGGTTGACCCTTACTTCCTGCAAGGCATCACCGATCCCTACGGCTCAATTGACAAGGAAGCCGCTGCAAAGGCCGGCTATGAGATCGAGAATGGCAACGCCTGGCTCTCCAAGGAAGTTGACGTTCTGATCCCCGCCGCCACCGAAGGGATTATCAAAGGTGACACGGTGCACAAGATCCATCCAGGGGTCAAGATTCTAGCTGAGGCTGCCAATGGGCCCACCACACCAGGGGCGGATGAAGTGTTAGAGAAAAGCAGTATCTTTGTCATCCCCGATTTCCTGTGCAACGCCGGTGGCGTGACCTGCTCCTACTTCGAGGGCGTGCAAAACGACATGAACTTCTACTGGAGCGAAGCCGAGGTCAACGAGAAGTTAACTCAGAAAATGACCAATGCCTTCCACGGTGTGTTGCAGATGGCCCTGGAGCGCCAGGTTTACACGCGCAATGCCGCTTACATGGTCGCAATTGATAGTGTGGTCAAGGCGATGCGCTTGCGCGGCTGGGTGTGATGCTGGCGCTGGCCCTCGCAGAGCCCCCGTCCCCACAACGGGGGCTCCGCTTTTGACCACGCCGTTTGAGCAGTAAGTGACACCGCCGCTCCCACAGCGGCGGCCTGTTTGAGACCTCCAAGGTTTTGGAGACCTCGGAGGTCTTTTTCTTGGCGGCGGCATCCCCGGTAGGAAGGCCTTCAAAGCAGCGCAGATTGGCGGGCCGTCGGGCGGCTGTATCCCTGCCGAGGTAGACGTGCCCTCCTACGTCTCCCTCGTCGCCCAGGGCCGCTACGCTGAGGCGCTGGAGGTCCATCGGCGGCGCAACCCCTTCGCCCTGGCCTGTGGCCGCGTCTGCCCGGCCTTCTGCGAGATCAAGTGTCGCCGCGTCGAGTTGGACCAGCCAGTCGCCATACGCCAGATCAAGCGCTTCATGGCTGACCACGAGATCGAACAGCCTTGGATGCCTCCGCAACTGGACATTGCATGGCTATCTGGACGCGGAGCGTGCGCACAAACGGGAGGATGCTGTAGGCGGCTACCTGGTCGTCCAGTGGTCTACTGGTCGCTGGGGCGTCTCTGCCGACTACGTGCGTGCCGGCGATGGAGTCGAGATCAAGATCGGCCAAGGGGCCAAGCCGGGCATGGGCGGTCACTTGCTGGGGGCCAAGGTGACGGAGGATATCGCCAGGGTGCGCGGCATCCCTGTCGGCAGTATCCGCACTTTCCCCCTGCCGCTACTACGACGTGCAGACGCCGGACGACATGAAAAAGATGGTGGCCTTCATCCGCGAGGTGACGGAATACAAGGTGCCGATCCTATTCAAACTTGGCCCCAGCCGGCCCTACGCCGATGTCCAAGCCTGCGTGGAGGCGGGCGCCGATGCCATCTCACTGGACGGCCTGGTGGGCGGCACCGGCTGTTCACCGACGATCGTCACCCAGGGGGCCGGCATCCCCACCATAGGCTGCATCCCGCCGGCGGTGCAGGCGCTCAAGGACATGGGCGTGCACCGCAAGGTCAAACTGTTTATGCTGGGCGGCATGCGCAACGGCCTGGATGCCTACAAAGCTATCGCCATGGGCGCCGACGGCGTAGGTTTCGGGGCCGCGGCGGAAATCGCCATGGGCTGCCGGGCCTGCATGAGTTGCCACACCGGAAGCTGCCCCTACGGAATCACGTCGCAGGATCCCCGCTTGCGTGCGCGGCTCGACCCCGAAGAGGTCGGGCAGCGGCTGACCAACTTCATCGAGGCTACAGCCGAGGAACTGAAAATCCTGACCATGCTGTCTGGGCACGAGCGCGTCAGCGACCTTACCACTGAGGATCTGCGGGCCATGGACATCAACACGGCGGCCATCACAGGGTTGAAGCTCGTGGGCTACGAGCGACCATTGCCCATCTGGGAGCACACAGGGGGAGTGTTCGGGAGCCAGTAGCGTTTCGCGGGACTTGTTCCCGTTTTCTATCTACACAGGAGCCCCTGTCAGCAATGGCGCTGGCAGGGGCTTCTTGCATCTCGACTTTGGTGACACGAGCCCGGTGGCAGGGAGAGACATATCCTTTGCAGGAGCTCCCGACCGGAATTTGACAATCCGGCAAAAGGCATGTACAATATATAAGAAGTAGTTACCTCCACTGCTTCGCGCTCAACGGCAGGGACTTGATTCTCTCGCTGTGGCTGCCGGCCGTACTTGCTCGATCCCCTGAGTAAGCGCGCGCCGGTTTTTTTTGTTAGTCGTTCACGGCTCTCCAGCCCGGCATGGCGTTTGGCCCATGCTGCCTCGCTGAACGATCCTAGCACTTCCGCAGAAGCGGAGAAAGGAAAGGAACATGTATCCCCCTACCAAGAAACACAGATTGTGGACGGTCGTCTTGCTGATGACCATCCTACTCGGCCTGGCTCTGGTACCCGCTCAGTTGGCATACAGCCAGGTCGGCAGAGGCGCTCTGGCGTCCTGTGCCAAGATGGCCTTTTCCACCGAAGAGGACTTCATCACCCAGGGCCCCAAACCACCGGATGGCAATCCCATCATCTCCGACGGTGACCTGCTCTCGCCCGATGGTGTCGTCTGTGCTCGCAACTCGGACCTGCTGCACGACACCTTCCATGTGGATCAGGACCTGGGCCTGGACGCCGTCGACGTGCTCTGCGTGGAGCACTACCTGGTGGCCTTCTCCACCGAGTTGGACAGTCCCCACGGCAACTTCACCGCTGGCGACCTGCTGGTCACCAACGGGGCCATCATCCCCAACGTGGCCCTGGTCATGTCCTTCGGCATTCAGTACGACATCGGCCTGGACGCCGTGCACTTCGTGGCCGGCGACCTCGATTCCATCGACGCTTTCCTGCAAGAAGCCAAGGACAAGGGGCGAGACTACTGGCTGCGGGACGGAGCGTTGCAGGAGACCCTGCGCCAGTACGGTCTGGATATCTGGTTCTCCACGGAGGGAACAGCGCCACAAGTGGAGCAGCCCCTGTTCCTCGACGGGGACCTGCTATCGGCGCGCGATGGCGTCATCGTCGCCACCAACGGTGTGCTGCTGCCCAACTCGGTGCCGGCCGGCCTCCCCAATCGTGGCGTGGACTTCGGCCTGGATGCCTTCGCTTCGCGCTCCCGTGACGTCGAGACGGCCAGGGAGCGTGGCCTCTTCTCCACCGAGATCCTGTACTGGCCTGACGAAGGTCTGAACTTCACCGACGGGGACGCGCTGCGCGTGGGCGATGGGATCGGCCTCACCAACTGGGACCTGATCGGCAACTTCCAGCCCCACACCTCCGACCTGGGGCTGGACGCCCTCTACCAAGTGACTGTCGGCCCACCGCCCGATTGCTACGCCGCACTGACTGCCCTGGGCGGCACTCAGGCCCCCATAGCCGACCTGAATCCCACCGACGGCTTGGTTGACCTGTGGTATCCCACGCGACACCCCTTCGGCAACGACATACCCTTCTGGGGCTATCTGGCGGGCTGCGTGACCAAGTTCCGAGTGGTATACCGCCCCCTGGGTGACGTGGGCGATGGCACGCCCATTTTGCCGGGTCCCTGGAACGTGGGCGATCCGACCAGTTGGGATCCTGTCACCATGACCTGTGTGGACACGATGCCGCGACCGGCCCCCAACGCCACGGATTACTACGATGCAATCCAATACGACGGGCTGTGTAACTGCGATCCGCTGCCACTGACCAGTTGGGACACGTACGACACCGCCACCGACACACCGCTCGTGGCTGATGGCCTGTACGAAGTGCGATTGGACTACCAGGTCGGGGCGACCACCCATCACGGCCCTTGGTATCGCGTCCAGGTGGATAACACGCTGCCCGATATTCTGGACCTGAACCTGGTGGTGAACGCGGGGACCTCCGGCGGCAGCAGTGACTGCCCCGTCTACGACGCGGCCAACATGCCGTTGACGCTGCAAGGGCAGTTCCACGACGATCACTTCTGGCGCTTCCGTGCCTCCATCGACGGCGATGCGTACCCGGCTCACTACTACCCCATCAAGAACTACTACGACGTCGCCTACCTGGATGATACCGGCACCATCCCCGACGGCATGCTGGTAGACCTGCACGATGTGAGCGTCTACGACATCGTGCCCGATCCTGCCGATTGCTGCTACTCTGTCAGAGTCGTTGCCTGGGACCGCACCATCTGGGGTAGGTTCCACGGCTACCGGGCCGTGGTGAGCGGATACATCGGTCGCTGGGTTGACGACGACATCTACTTCGCCTTCATGCCATGACCTCGGCAACACACGCGTTGTCCCAAACGAGGAGGAATGCTATGAGATACATTCTGCGTTTGATGGCGCTGGCGTTGCTGATGGTCATCACGCTGCTGCCTACGAGCCAAAGCTTTGGCCAGAGGGAGTCCAATCTGACCTACTGCCGGGAGATCGGCTTCTCCATTGAGGAGGACTTCAGGACGCAAGGCCCCCTACCACCAGATGGCAACCCCTTCATCTCCGATGGCGACCTGCTGGGCCGCCACGGTCGCATCTGCGCCCGCAACTGGGACCTGGTGCACGACGCCTTCGATGTGGATCAGGACATGGGCCTGGACGCCGCCGACGTCATCAGCATCGAGCAGGAACTGGTGGCCTTCTCCACCGAGTTGGATAGCCCCCATGGCAACTTCAAGGCTGGCGATCTGCTGACCAATCACGGCGCGGCGGCGCCCAATCAGGCGCTGTTAGCCGCCTTCGGACAGTTCCCGGACCTGGGTCTTGACGCCGTGCACTTCGTGGGCCGGACCGACAGCATCATGCGTTTCCTGGCCTACGTCAGGGAGAAGGGGCGAGGCTTCTGGTTGCAGAACCCGCAGGCCTTCCCTGGCTATCTGGAGGAATACGGTGTTGACCTGTGGTTCTCTATCGAGGGGACGTTGCCGATTGCTGGCGCGCCGATGATCCTGGACGGCGACCTGCTCTCGGCCGCCAACGGGGCTGTCGTTTATCGCAACGGCGAGTGGCTGGCGCCCACCATTCCCGCAGGTCTCCCCAACCGTGGCGTGGACTTCGGTCTCGATGCTGTTGGCGCCGACTGCTACGGCAAGAGGGATACGGCCCGCTTCTCCACCGAGATCCTCTACCGTCACGAGGATCCAGCGCTCACCTTCACCGATGGTGCGGTGTTGGCCTTCGGCGGAGGGGTCGTGGAGAAGAACTGGGACCTGATCGCGGGCTTCGAGCCGATGACCAGGATGATGGGGCTGGATGCCTTGACCTATCCCCACTGGCGTGAGGAGTGTGTGGAAGCGAGAGAGTGGGACTATCTGCCCATGATCATGCGCCACTTCCCGCGGAACCCAAACTGACCGAGCGGAGAGAGGCTCGTACTGCACCGTGGAACGGAGTGAAGTGGCGCTAAACCGCACTCCGCTGCGCTACGTGCGTTACTACGAGCCCGACGTGACGTTGTCAAACTACGCACTGCGGCAGAAGTGACACGTGGGGCAGGCTTTCGAGCCTGCCCCACGTGCGGCTTTTGCCCCCATGCCAAACTACAGATCTGTTCGCGTCTGCAGCCCCCTTCGCCCATCGAAGGGGGCTGCGCTCGCCAAGCAGGCTGGGGTTTGTACCTTCGCCCCAGTTGGGGTACAATTCTGCTCTGCCGCTGACCAACGTTTTCTGTCAGCGGAGAAGCGGAAAGCGCGGAAAGACTGCGCCACTTTCAGCTTGTTCCGCTCTGCCGCTGACTGACGTCTCCTGTCAGCGGAGAAGCGGAAAGCGCGGAAACACTACGCCCCTTTCCGCTTGTTCCGCTCTTCCGCTGACTAACGTAGCAAGGGAGTGAAGGTAGCGATGAAGGATGATTGCAGGACCGAAGAACAACTCATCCGCGAGCTAGCAGAACTGCGCCAGCGAATCGCTGAACAGGAAGCTGCAGTCGTGGAGCATGAGCGGGTCAAGAAGGCACTGCAGGAGAGTGAAGAGACAGCCAGGGCATTTCTCAATAGCCCTACTGATGTTGTTGCGCTGATAGACACCAGAGGCATCGTCCTTGACGCCAATGAAGCAATGGCTAGTCGATTCGGCAAGAGCGTAGACGAACTTGTCGGCCTATACTGCTGGGATCTGCTGCCGCCAGACATGGCCGAAACTAGAAGAGCATATGCTGATCAAGTCATTCAGTCAGGAAAGCCTGTGCGCTTCGAGGATGAGCGCCAAGGCACGTGGTATGACAACGTCTACTATCCTGTCCTCAATGAGCAGGGGGAGGTAACCAAGGTCGCCATATGGGCCCGCGACATCACCAAGCGCAAGCGGGCGGAGGAGGAACTTGACCGCTTCTTCAATCTCTCATTCGATATGCTATGTATATCGGGTTTTGATGGCTACGCAAAGCGTGTGAACCAGGCGTTCGAAAGGACACTCGGCTACACCGCCGAGGAGATCCTTGCCAAGCCGTTCCTCGATTTTGTCCACGCCGAAGACCGTGCTGCAACTGTTGCCGAGCTGGAGAGACTTGCTGCTGACGTACCCACTGTCTATTTCGAGCAGCGCTGTCGCTGCAAGGATGGTTCGTACAAGTGGCTGGCGTGGACCAACGTTGCGGTCGTTGAGGAAGGCTTGATGTATGCAGCCGCCCGCGACATCACCGAGCGCAAGCGAGCAGAGGAGGAACTTGACCGCCGGGTGCAAGAACGTACTGCCGAGCTGGCCGCCTCCGAAGCTCACTACCGTGCCCTGTTCGAAAGCAGCCGCGATGGGCTGTTCATCATCAACATGCGGGGCCGCCACATTGACGTCAACCCGGCCGCGTGCCGACTGCTGGGCTACAGCCGAGAGGAGCTCTTGGCACTGGACGTCTTTCAGGTGGGAGTGAAAGGACGTGGGATCTCCTCTGATGAGCAGCGCGCTCAGCTTCTGGAATACTTTCAGGGAATCTGGCGCCAGGGGACAGTGAGGCGTGAAACGGAACTGATCAGCAAGAGCGGCGAAATAATCTCGGTAGAAGCTAGCATTGCCCCTCTGACCTACCGGGGGCAAGAAGCCGCGTTGAGCGCGGTGCGCGACGTCACGGCGCGCAAGCAGATGGAAGAGGCACTGCGGGAGAGCGAGGAGAAGTCAAGAGCGCAGTACAAGGGTATCCCTGTCCCCACTTACACCTGGCAGAGGGTCGGAGAAGACCTGGTGTTGGTAGACTACAACGACGCTGCGACAGTGATCACACAAGGCAAGATTGCCGATCTAATGGGGACAAGGGCCAGTGAACTGTACAGGGATGCGCCAGAGATACGGGAGGAACTGCGGCGGTGCGTTGTCGAAAAGACGTCCTTCGCGCGGGAGATGCCTTGTCAGCTCAAGGCGACGGGCAGAAACAAGCATTTTGCGGTCAAATACGCCTTTGTGCCCCCTGACCTGGTCCTGGTTCACACCGAAGACATCACTGAGCGCAAGCAGACGGAGGAAGAACTGCGCCGTTCCCAGGAGAAGACGCTCCGGAGCCACCGCTTGCTGCTGGCGCTAAGCCAGGCCACCCAGGCCATGCAGCGTGCCCGCACGCGCGGGGAGGTGTACCAAGCAATCGGAGACGAGATAGTCAAGCTCGGCTATCATGCCATCGTCTTCACCTTGACCGATGACCGTGAGCACCTGACCATTTTGCACACTTCCCTGGAACCAACGCTGCTGCAAGCAGCCGAGGAACTGGCCGGCCTTTTGGCGCAGGATGTCCGCATCCCACTGACACCTGATAGCTCCTTCTGGCCGGTCATCACTGAGGGAAAGTGCACGTTCCGTGAACGGATTGCCGGACACACGGCCAAGAGTATTTCCAGGCAGGGACGCTCCTTGATCGAACGACTGACGGCGATGCTGGAAGTTGAAAAGGCCATCTACGCCCCGCTGAAGATCAGCGGCGAGACGCGCAGCGTGTTGGTCGTAGCCAGCACAGACCTCACCGAGGCAGATGTGCCGGCCATCACCACTTTCGCCAATCAGACAGCCATCGCTCTCGAGAACGCCCGGCTGTTGGAGCAACTGAACGTCAGCCAGAAACGGCTGCGACAGCTCGCTCAGCAGATCACGTCGGCCCAAGAGAAGGAGCGCCAGCGCTTGTCGCATGCCCTGCACGACGAGGCCAGTCAGGCGCTGACCGCTCTCAAGATCAGCCTGCAGTTGATACAAGACGATCTGCCGGCTGAGCCTGCCTCGCTCCGCCAGAGACTGGACGACGCGGTATCCTTGACCGATGCGACGATGGAAGGGATTCGATCTCTGGCCCAAGACCTGCGCCCTCCGGCGCTCGATGCTGTGGGTCTCAATCCCACCCTGGAAGGCCTCTGTCGTGACTTCGCCCGGCGCACACAGCTCTCCATTGACTACCTGGGCGCCGAACTGCCGACGTTGCCGGAGGCGTTCACCATCTGCTTCTACCGCTTTCTGCAAGAGGCACTGACGAATGTAGCCAAACACGCTTGTGCAAGCCAGGTTGCCGTTGTGCTGCGTTGCAGCACTGCTAGGACGATCACTCTGTCGGTAGAGGACGATGGGCAAGGGTTTGACCGACAGGCTACGTTGTCTGATCCGAGTTGGTCCACGGGCATTGGTCTACTGGGAATGCAGGAACGATTTGAGTCGTTGGGTGGCTGGATGGAGATCGAAACCCAGACCGGTCAGGGCACACGCCTTGTGGGCCATGTGCCTCTACAGAAGACACATGATGATGAGGAGGAGGAGCGCCAATGATACGGGTCGTCGTTGCTGAAGATCACCATCTGGTGCGTCAGGGCATCAGGGTGTAGTGACCCCCCAGAATTGGACAGGTGTCTAAGTTCAAGTAGAATCAGTCCCAAAAGGGGGAAACACTATGTCAAAGCGTCGAACATTCACACCCGATTTCAAAGCACAGGTAGTGCT
>Ga0075114_10000625_pt1 | contig 21298 bp, 15 predicted proteins | sample AntAceMetag02UKM_FD_69784 | JGI IMG/M metagenome (GOLD analysis project Ga0075114, IMG submission 69784) | Saline lake microbial communities from Ace Lake, Antarctica - Antarctic Ace Lake Metagenome 02UKM | ecosystem: Environmental > Aquatic > Non-marine Saline and Alkaline > Saline | place... | reverse complement strand
TTCTCGAAAGCCTTCAGTCCGACATCGAGATCATCGTGACTCAGGGACGCAGAGATCATCACCCGGATGCGCGCTTTGCCCCGGGGCACGGTGGGGAAGCCCAGAGCCATGGCAAATATGCCCTCGTCGAAGAGCCGCGCGGAGAAGCGCTTGGCAAGACCAACCTCGCCCAGCATCACCGGTGTGATAGGTGTTTCGCTATGCCCGGTGTCGAAGCCCAATGCCTTCATTCCAGTCTTGAAATAGCTCGTGTTGTCCCACAGTTTGTCCACCAGGTCCGAGGACTCCTCTAGCACCTGCACAGCCGCCAGGCAAGCGGCGGTATCCGCAGGAGTCACAGCACTGGAGAAAAGGAAAGGACGCGCCTTCTGTCGAATGTAGTCTATGATGCGCTTCTTGCCAGCCAGGGAACCCCCGACCACGCCAAATGCCTTGGAGAAAGTCCCCATCTCGATGTCGAAACGCCCCTCCAGCCCGAAATGGGCCACGATTCCCTTGCCCTTCCCTAGCACGCCTTCACCGTGAGCGTCATCCACCATGGTCATGACGCCGTACTTCTCCGTGACCTCGTAGAGCTTGTCCAATGGGGCGACGTCCCCATCCATGCTGAAGACACCATCGGTAATCAGCAAGCTGCGGCGATAGCTACCCACGTTCTCCGCGATCACGCGCTTGGCATCCTCAGGATCGCAATGCTCGTAGACCAAGATCTTTGCCCGCGAGAGACGGCACCCATCGATAATGCTGGCGTGGTTGAGCCGGTCGGAGAAAATGCAGTCTTCTTTGCCTACCAAGGCAGGGATGACTGCCTGGTTGGCGCACAAACCAGATTGCACGTAGAGGGAATCCTCGACCCCCTTAAATGCCGCCATGCGCCTCTCCAGCTCCAGGTGCAAACCCTGCGTGCCCGCGATGGTTCGCACCGCAGCCGGGCCGACTCCCCATTTCTTGACGGCCTCGATGGCAGCCTGTTTCAGCCGCGGATCGTTGGCCAGGCCCAGGTAGTTGTTGGTGCACAGGTTCAGCACACGCTTGCCATCCACGACCATCCAGGCATCCGCGGGCGACTCCATGGTGCGGATATTGATCAACAGCCCCTGCTCCTTGAGATTGGCCACGTCCTCATCGATGAAAGCCAGCTTATCTTTTGCCATTGCCTAATCCTCCTTGATGACTTCAGTCTGTTTCTGATCAGCAACACAACCTACGCACTGTGAATACATCGCTTCCCTATTACATTGCATGGAAGCCTCTGCTGATGCTCTTCGTTGAGATACCATACGTACATCCAGACGGACCCGCGTGGCCTATAGTTTGCCCTCCGCGTGTTTTTTCCTCAAGTTTTCCAGCATGTCGGTCACCATCGCTTCCAAACCGTACTGCGGTTTCCAGCCCCACTCCTCCCGCGCGGCGCTGTCATCAATAGAGCGAGGCCAGGAGTCAGCGATTTGTTGCCGGAAGTCAGGTTCGTACTCACAGATTAGCTCAGGGATGTGCTTCTTGATCTCTGCCGCCAGTTCCGCTGCGGAGAAACTCATCGCCGCCAGATTGAAATCGGCATGGTGTTTGAGCTGCGAGAGATCGGCCTCCATCAGCTCTATAGCTCCTCTGATGCAGTCCGGCATATACATCATCGGCAGAACTGTGTCTTCTCTCACGAAGCAAGTGTATCGCTTATGTTTGATTGCCTCGTAGAATATCTCACAGGCATAGTCGGTGGTGCCACCGCCTGGTGGCGTCTCACTGCTGAGGATGCCCGGGTAGCGAACGCCACGAACGTCAAGGCCGTAGCGGTGGAAATAGTAGTCGCACAAAAGCTCTCCTGCAACCTTGGTCACACCATACATGGTTTTGGGGCGCAGCACAGTCTCCTGCGGTGTGTTCTCCCGTGGCGTTTCCGGCCCGAAGGCGGCGATAGAACTAGGGCAAAATACGAGGACCCCTGCGCGTTCCCGAGCTACTTCCAGGATATTGTACAGCCCATTCATATTCACGTCCCACGCCAGGTGAGGCTTCTCCTCTCCGACGGCGGAAAGGATAGCGGCCAAGTGGTAGATAGTGTCAACGTTGAACTTATCCACCACCGCCTCGACAGTCTCTCTCCGAGTCACATCAATGAACTCAAAGGGGCCTGAGTCACGTAGCTTAGGACTAGGCTTCGTCTTGTGACCAGTGGCTACAACATTTTCATTGCCGTACCGCCCACGGAGCGCGAGGGTCAACTCGGAGCCAATCTGGCCGGCCGCACCAGTGACCATGATCCTTGGACTTGTTCTTGCGCACATCTCAATACCCTCCATTCGTAGATGCGATAGTTCAATCGTCGTGCGTTCTCTTTGCGCCCAGCATGTCTGCGTTGAACATGTCGCATGATCGCACTCGCTGAAACAGCGCCCGAAGATGAGACGTTGGCAGCGACAAGCACTTGAGGGACAGGTTTCAGCTCTCTCCTACCCGAACGCTCCTGATCAGATTTAGCCCTGGTGGCACAAGAATGACTCTTGCACGGCCGAAACCTGCCCCTACTTTGTCACGTTGATGGCTGAATGGGGCATGTTGCCCCGCGCATGATTGCCTCGAGAACCGCCTGCCTGGCATTTTCTATGGCGTCCACCATCAACTTTCGGGCCAAGGGAGCATCCCTTTTCCGCAACGCCGCCACCAACTGGCGGTGCTCCTCCACCATCTCATCGGCAGAGTTCCGCAAATCTAGCCGCAAAAAGAGAAGTCGCTGCATCTGATCCAGCACCCTCCCTACCACCTCTGCCAACCACTTGTTACGAGTAGCAAGAGCCACCCTGCAATGGAACTCGCGGTTCGCTTGCAGGTATTGCCAGTAGCTATCAATATCACCGGACACGTAACTGCCATGCATGTTCTCTAAACAGCGCAACTCCTCGTCTAGGATATTCCGTGCAGCCATCTCCGCTGAAGCAGCCTCAACAATGAGGCGCAGTTCGAAGATATCCCGAATATCTTTGACGGTCAGTTGTGAAATGAAGTATCCAACCCTTGGGATGATCTCAACCAGCTCCTCTATTTGAAGAGCAGTGAGGGCCTCCTTCACTGGGGTTTTGCTCACTTTGTGCTTCTTGGCGAGCTCGTCTACCGACAGGCGCTCTCCGACTCCATAGAGCCCAGCGAGGATGTCGGCTTTCAACTCTTGGTATACTCGATCTCTCAGCAATTCGGACACTTCTGAAATCCCTTCGTCTATCACATAATGTCGTCAGAAATCCTGTCAGATATTCTACTGAAATTTCAGAGATATTGTCGCATAATCTCTGAAGGGTGTCAATTCCAACACGACCATCAGACAGGGTAATCGCGTTTGGAATATCAGACCGTTTTTGCCATGACGAGAAACCTATTCAGCTCCAACTGGATCGTCAAATCCAGTGGACACAGGCTCAGTCAAGCCTGGATTTGGCAATCCATGCCGAACGAGTGGGGTGAATGCGATTCAAATACAGGCTTTCCGCCCTTGTGACGGGGATTTGGCAATCCCCTGGGAGCCGAATAACCACAAGGAGATATCTGCCCAAGTGTACTGACCGCTGCACAAGCCCTATCCTCCGGGACCAAATGAGAATAAGTTCTCAGCCAGGGTGTGCAGCAAATCGAGCACGGGTTGAGAATACCAGACCAGTGCCAACAAGAGGATCGTGGTGATAGCAATGAGGATAGACGGAAGCAAGGGTTCTCGTGCGTCATGAGGCTCTTCCGGAGGAGCCAGCGTCGCGCCGAGGACCCGCAGGTAAGCCCACCCGATGGCCGCGGAACTCCCTAGGAAAGCGAGGGCCTGGGGAAGACTCGTTTGAATCAGGGCTTGAATCAATATCCAGCGTGCAACGAATCCGCCTGTGAGCGGCGGGCCAGCGAGAGACAGTCCACTGACCAGGAGCCCCACGGTAGCGACCGGGAAGCGCCTCGCAGAGGATCGCAGCGTGTCGATATCTATGCCTCCCTTGTAGTGGCGCAACGAGCTAATACTCATGGCCATCAGTACTAACGCCAGGCTACGAGTCATCCAGTGATACAGCATGGCCTGCTGGCCAAAAGACCCCCCCATACCCGTTCCCACCAATATCATCCCCAGGTCTGAAATAGCAACGTAGCCCATCAGCCGGCCCAGGTTGCGCTGGGAGAAGGCCAGCACTCCTCCTATGATCATGGTCCACATCCCGGCAGCCACCAGGAATGGTTCCCACCGAGGATCGGCACCCATCCAAGGGTAACGTTGCAGAGCGTCCAGTAGACGATACCACACGATGACACTCACGGGGGCAGTCAGTACGGCGGTCACAACGGGTGGCCCATGCTCCCCTATGGGGGGCAGCCAGACGTGAAAGGGAATCACACCCAACAGAATCACGAAACTGACGACTACGGCTGTCAAAATGAACTGGGGCAGTGTAGTATTAGAGGGGCTCAATTGATACATCTCGGCAACCCACGGCGCGATCAACAATGGGAGGATGGCTATCGTGATCACGACCAGATAGCGCATCGCGCACTGAGCAGACGAGGGGTCCTCTCCCGGGATCTGCAAAGCAATGATGATCACCGCCAATTCAAGGAATAGTGCGGCAATAGCGATATGTTGTATCAGGATCACGGCGGCCAGGACCCCTGTTACTACCAGCCCCAAGGGACAGAAGAGCTTCCCGGGAGAGTCTCCTCCTCCGTATAGGAACAGAAGAGCGAAGCTTCCGCACATCAGCAAGAAGAGATACCTGGCCATGGGATGGAATACAAAAGGACGGCCCATAACAAACATGGTCTGATTCTCGGGCAGACTGATGGCGACGAACCCAACTGCGACCATTGTCGCGGCGGACACTATGGATGGCAGCAACGGGATCTTGCGTATTGGGTAAACAACCACTCCAACAAGAGGAGGAATGAATACAAGCCAGAGAAGACTCATCTCATCGTCGCTCCGATCCACTCACTCCAATGCGCCATCGCTCCGCCGCATTTGAAGCTGCCAACGCGATGAGGATCTCCCCGGCGCCCATCAGACCAACAAGCATCAAGCTGGTATTCAGGGTGTAGTAGGCGATCTCGAATCCATTGAGGAGGGTAAGCAAGCCGATTCCGATTCGTAGCGGGTCCTGGCTGGTGGCGGCCAACAGCAACCCGGTAGCCACTAGAAAGTAGCATGCCAGGCTTATCTGCGGAGACAGCAACGTGATAGGATGGGCCTGCCAAAGTCCATAGGCTCCTACTGCCCCGAGAGCCACGACGAGGATGCGGAAGGAGGAGCTCATGCCGGTGAGAGATACCTGCATCGCCGGAAAGGTGGCGTCACGCTCCTCGGAAGCGGCCCGGACCCTCGATCTCCGAATTCGTTCGCGTAGAGCGCGACCCCATCCAGTCGGCTCTTCATTGCCCTCTTCTTTCAGGGCAGCCCGCACTTCTCGAAGTCGACGCTCCACATGACTGGCCGAGATATAGAGGATCATGGAAATAGGGACACCAATCGCCCCTTTCAGAGCCGCAACGGGCTGATACACGCGCCCAGCCAGGAGCAAGGACAAGAGCGCATACTGGCCTAGAAAGGCGAACACCGAGACCCGCCGTTCCTCAATGGCCATCATCAGACCTGTGACCAGCACGAGGCTCAGGATTGTTTGTTGGACAGCAAACGAGCTAATCCACTGCATGAACTCACGCACGAGTGACATCAACTCTTGTCTACACCTCTCCAAATAGCCAGAATAGTAGCACCAGAACCCATACTAGTGTCCAGCCAAGGTACAAACCCCGTTCCGTGAACTCTGCCCCTATGCGCAAGATACCCCTCGCCTTTCGAATCAGCCACTGCAGAGCGAGGTACACCCAGTCGAGACTCACTATTTCCGCGAAGATGGTTGTTACACGGCTGGGCTGCGGGGGGATCAGAAGCCACAGGCGATGAAAGAGATAGCCGCCTACCGTTGGAATCAACAGCGTGATTAGGAGCATTGTTGAAGTGGAAGGCTTGACCCTCATTGAAGGCACTAGGCTTGTGGTTGCCGGCGGTCCCCACGTGGCGAATCTGTCCAGGGCGTGGGGAAAGAGTCCAAGGACAACGATGAGGATGGCCAAGACGACGAGCCCCCCCAGAGCGATGCGGGAAGCCCATGAAGGTATCCTATCTGCCTCACCAGATTGCTCCCAGAGAAAGTGAGCTCTCCGTAGTAACGGAGCCACAATCAGAACGTTGGAGATAGTGCTGATCACTACGATGGCACCGCGCCCTTGGATCAGGGCGATGGCGACCAGTCCCCATCTGGCAGCGAACCCCGCTGAGGGAGGAATGCCTGCCAGAGAAGCCAAACCAACGAAAGGCGCGGCGAGGTCCCACAGCCCCATCCCTCCGGGGAGATGCTTGCCCTCACCAGCAACGGTGGAGAGGCAGAAAGCGGTGTTCGCCAGCAACAGCAGAGCCAGGATCATGCCACCATGAGGTGCCAGATAGAAGGCCAGGGCGATTCCGGCTGCCTGATTCGCCATGACATAGTAGAGTCCGCGGTGCCGGTCCCGCGCCTGCCAAGCCAGCACGGCTGTGATCAACAGAGCAATGGCTATGGTAGTGATGGCAGGCTCCTCCATCGGCAGACCCTCAGAAGCCAGCCTAGCCAGGAGTTGGGCGCCACAAGCCATAGAAACCGTCTGCGCAATGGTAGCGGTCCCAATGGGAACTCTCTTTCCGTGTGACGTTGGAAGTGGAAGAGGAAAGACCCCAAGACGTACCAGGCCGGCAGCGGTCATAATAAGGCGACACGTAGCAGTCAGGGCGATGTCGCCCGAGAGCGTCTGCACCAGCATTACGCCCCACAGACCAAACCCAGCCAGATGGGCCAGCGCCGCCCTCCACGAGACACTCGCCACCTCGTTTCGGTCGAAAGCGTGCCACGAGTTGAAGCCCAGCAGGGTCAGATCCACCAGACCCCAGCACACTACAAGGGTGAACAAGTTTGCCGACATACTGACCGCGAGGCCCCCAGCAAGTGCCAGGAGGCTCAAGCCCGCGCTACCTCTCGCGACCTGATAGCCCAGAGTTGCAAGAGATACGAGAACGGCCACGATGGTCATGAGCAGCGCGGAGAAGACGCCCCACGGGTCAGGCGAGAAATGGATGGCAGGACCAGGGCTGAGGGAAGCCCCCTGAAACGACAGGGTCGTTAGGGTGACGGACCAGACACTCTGGGTCCAGAGAACGAGAATGGAGACAAGAGAGCCGGCCGCCGCCCCTGCCACGAACAGATGCCTCAGTCGGGGCGAGACCTTCGAGCCTGCGATCGCTATTAGTGCAATACCCAGAAAAAGGATGGCGAAGGGCAAGAGAGGTAACAGCTCCTGCCACAGAGTAGTAGGCATATTCGAGAAGACCTCACACCTATTCATACGGGCAGTCATGGCCCTCATCTAGAAGCATGGGGATTGTAGCACGAAAGGGAGCCCATGACAAGACAACGAGGACAAGAAGGAGAGGAAGCAGGGGAATCGCGCTTGTTCTTTGGGTCGCCTCAAGCTGTCATTCTGAAGACCGAAGCGACAAAGAATCTCTCCCTTCCGCAGCGCAACTGAGATTCTTCGCTCCCTACGGTCGCTACTAATGACATACACCTGTCATCTTTCATCTGAACGGCGCGCCCGCGCCGTGGCGATACTCAGAATGACAAACGGGCAAGAGAGCAGGGTAAATGCGGTTGCCCTAAAGAGGAAAAAAACGCCCTTGACGAAAAACGAATAGTGTAGTACAATTAGAACAAATGTTCTGCGTGGCTAATCACACGTGCTCTCTTGCACTACACAGAGGAGACCAATCATGCGCCGTCACTTCTTGGATATGCAGGCCACTCGAATCGAGGAAGTTCTCGAAAGGCACCGCCTGCCCGCTCGAGTCTGGGGTGGCACCGTCCTACCTCGCTTCATCCGCTTCTATCTTGTTCCCCAAATGGGAGTTCGCCTGTCCCGCATCAAGGCGCTCTCCGAGGAATTAGCTCTCGCGCTTGGGGCTTCCTCTTGTCGCATCGCCCGACAAGGCAGTTCCCTACATGTAGAGATCCCCAGAAAGGACCCGACCAACGTGCACCTCCTGACCCTTTGCCGTCGATTGGGTTCAATCCCACCCCTCTGCGCTGCTTTGGGAGTGGACGAACAGGGAGTCCCAATCATCGTGCGGCTTCCCAGCCCAGACGTGGCGCACATCCTCATATGCGGGACAACCGGATCGGGGAAGACTGCTCTAGCCCGCACTATGATTGCCTCCCTGGCGATGTACAATCATCTGGGGCAGGTGCAGATCATTCTCATCGATCCCAAACGAAGAGGCTTCGCCCCCTTTGCACAGCTTCCTCACCTCCTCTGTCCCCTCCTTCAGGAACCCGACGAGGCTCGCGGACTACTCCAATGGCTGCTACACGAGATGGAGCGACGCGACAGGGAAATGATCAGTGCCCCTCGCATTATCCTCTTCATCGACGAGCTGGCAGACCTGATTATTGTGGGAGGAAAAGAGGTAGACAAAGCCCTGATCCGTCTCTCTCAGCGTGGCCGACAAGCAGGCATCCACCTGGTAGCCTGTACTCAGAAGCCTACGGCGGCCGTGATCGGCTCGCTGGTCAAATCTAATTTCCCGGTGAGGATAGTAGGTAGCGTCACCTGCCCGGAGGACGCCAAAGTTGCCAGCGGCCTGGCAGGCACAGGGGCGGAGCGACTTGGTGGCCGGGGGGATTTCCTCCTGGTGAGCCGAGGGAAGATCACCCGGTTTCAGGCGGCCCATGTCTCCGACGAGGAAATTAGCACAGTGGTGGGACGTCTGCAGAGCGGCAGGCGAGGCCGTCGGCGCTGGGAAGATAGCGAGAAGACGCGTGAGCCGAAGTGTGAACCAGAGTCTTCTGAGAATTGGCTCAAGCGCGGACTGCAATTGGTGAAGAGGTAAAGGGGGTATCGTTACGATATCCCCGCATCGTTTCTGGAGGGAATCACATGTCTGTACGCCTGATTTTCGCGCTGATCTTATCAGCTTTTGCTGTCGCACTGGCGGTAGTGATTGGCAACCGCATGAGTGCCGAGGCCATGGCGGTGGTAATCGGGGTGACGTGTGGGGTTGCGGCCAGCATTCCCATGAGCGCTGTCATCTTGTATCTGGCCAATCGGAGGGAAAAGCCCCCCGAAACAGACTCGTATCAGCCGGAGAGCTACCCGCCGGTGGTAGTCATCAGCCCGGGTCAACAGGGGCAGCGGTACCCGTCGCTTCCTTACTACACGCCATCTATGGCCGAGGCCCCGAGGCCCCGCCAGTTCAATATAATTGGGGACGAATGACGCATTCCCACTCTTCGACAGGCTGAGGGTGATTGTGTTGTTGTGCCGTGCCGCTCGGTCAGGAGATTGTGTCAAAGGTCCCCTCCCTTGCTACGCGGAGGGAACATTTGACACAATCGGTAGTTGGTACATTTGCCCCCTACCCCAAGATACGGGCCAGGGGACAAATGACCCAACTGGAGACCTTCGCTATCAAAGCCTACCCTCAGGACGACCGACTCCGCTGGGCCGAGGAGCGGCTCGGCAGCGCTCGGCGGCGGGACACTTCCACGACCAGCAGATCCAAGGCAAGGATGGGATCCATGCGCCCAGTCTTGATCTTCTGATCTACTTCCAGAAGGCGGTGGTAGATGTCTCCCAATTGTGGCTGAGAAAAATTCCCGGCCTGGCGGGACACCTTGTCCATGACAAAACGCGGGCGGATGCCCGAGATTTCCTGAATCTGCCCAGTGGAGCGCCCCTCGTCTCGGAGTTGCCGGTATTGCATTATCATGCGGAACTGGCGCGTGATCATCGCCAGGATGCGCAAAGGGGGCTCCTGGTAATCCAGTAGTCGATGCAGAAGTTGCAGGGCGCGGCGTGTCCGACGCTCGCCCAAAGCATCGACCATGTGGAAGATGTTGGCCTCCCATGTTGGGCAAACCAGCAGGCGCACCTCCCGCGTGGTGACGATGCCGTCGCGACCCACATAGGTGCTCAGCTTCTCCAGCTCCTGGTCCATGACACGGAGGCCTTTGCCCACGTGCGTGGCCAGCTCTCGGGCTGCGGCAGCCTCAATCCGAGCCCCCTTCTGCCGCACGCGCTTTTGTATCCAATCGATCAACCTGTCACTGCTCAGAAGGGGATATTCACGAGCATAACCCTTATCCTTGATCTTCCTTGCCAGAGAGACGAAAGCGTTCTTTGAACTTAGCGAGGTAGATTCCAGAAGCACCAGCGCCGAGCTTTCGGGCAGAGTCGGAAGATACTCGAGGAGTTCTTTGGAGAGAGCCTTACCGGCGGCCCCCTCGCCCCGTCCTGCCCGGGAAGCAATGTGGACCAGGAAGTCTTCCACGATGATCAGTCGCCGTTTCGTCATGAAGGGGATAGTCTCACAGGCATGTCGGAGTTCTGACATCGAGACCTTTTTCCCATCCAGGCGGGTAGTATTCAGGCTAACCATGGAGGGATCGCCCATCTTGGCCCTGATCTTGTCGAGGGCCTCAGATCGGCAAAACTCATCCTCTCCGTGCAGGACATAGAACACAGCTCACTCCATACCTCAGCGCACGCCTAGCGCACGCCTACACGTACGCGGTGCACTATGGGCTTCCCACGCTGCTCGCGAACGATCTCTGTGATATACACACCCCTCAGGTCAGAGGAAGTAGTGACGTATTGCTGAACAATTGGTCCCAAGCGTTGTGCCAGAAAGATGCCAACTGTAGCTGCTGCTACGAACTTGCCAAGTCTCTTCAGCGGCGACGGCTCTTTCCCGATAAGAGTAAGGCTCGACGCCGCGCCAGCCACCAGCCCTCCAACGACCAGATTCGTGCCGCACCTGGGATGCACAGCCAAGCTCCTTTCGCCGGCCTGCAATCTCGCCAGGGCCTCACTAGCCGCGGACGCGACCACCGCCGTGTCCAGTACGCCATAGACGGTGAAGCCGTTCCAGTCGCTCCTCGCGACGATCCTGGGATGAGGATATCGCCGGGCCAGTATGTGAATCGTAGCGTGTTCCAGCGCATGGTTCTGGCGTATTCGGGTAAGAAGAGATACGCTCGGAGTGCTCATCAAGACCTCCTCTTGGCATCGAGGGCTGCTCTCTAGACTATTCTACCACATCTGCCTTCTCAGGTAAAACGAAGGTGTGGGAGGGTGTGGAAAAAGACCTCGGAACGCTACCACGTGCAGGAAATGCACTGGATTCCATGCGGTTTAGTGGCATATTATGGGCCACACCGTATCTTCTCAATAGAATGGGGCAATCACTTGGATTCCGTTCGTAGTAGACGCTTCAGCGCCGTGAAAACGCACAAAAGTGCGCACTACGAACCAAGATTCAAACCTACTGAATCTAATGCCCCGCAATATTGAGATGATACGCCACACTATCTCTTTGGAGACTTCCGAAGTCTGGCGGGCGGCCTTCAGGTACAGTCAGGCCTGGATTTGGCAATCCAGGCCGAGCGAATGGGGTGAATACGATTGCCCTGCCTTCATCGGAGGATACGCTTGACACTCAGCGAGCCTACCACTATAATACGCTCCACAGTCGTCCTTCTCCCACAGAGATAGCATCAGTACAACAAGGAGTTTGGCGTGAAGAAATCACTGCCCTGGTGGCTCGTTTTCATCGCTATTTTCCAGATCATCCCAATCCTAATATTCCCTCTGGACACGCTCAGAAACATCACCCTAGGGGTATGGGCCATTCCTGCCGCCCTCTTCGCTCTCCTCGGATGGGGACTCCTCAGCGGACGACTCTGGGCCCGCACCTCCACGACCTTTATCCAAGGGTTCAGCATCATCTGCCGTCTGCTATCGTTGCTTCCAGGAGCGGTGACGCTGTTGTCCAAGAGCGAGGGCACTACAGTCGTTCATACTCCCCTGATCATTAGCACCCTTCTCTCGATCGCCTTATCCACAGTCATCCTGGTATCGGTGGATCGTCCAGAAGTGACTTCGACCATGAAGTGACTTCGGCGCTGAAGTGATGGCGGCGGGTGAATGTGTCTCGATTCCCTGGGCCTTGAGTAGACCTCATCTCCGTTCTAGCTGAACACTCACAAACAAGCGGCGCTGCATCATCGATGCAGCGCCGCTCTGCCTTCCTCTTTCCTCCGCCTACAAGAGGGTCCTTATTGCTTTTCGTATGGCTGCCCATCCGCCGCCGGGGGAGCAGCTCGTCCTACGACTCCGGCCAGCACCACCATGGTCACCAAGTAGGGAGCCATGAGCAGGAACTCCGAGGGGATGGGAACCTTCAGGATCTGAAGTTTGGCCTGCAATGAATCGGCGAAGCCAAAAAGCAGAGACGAAGCAAAAGCTCCCAAAGGAGTCCACTTTCCAAAGATCATAGCAGCCAGGCCGATGAATCCCTTGCCGGCCGTCATCAACTCGTCGAATCTTCCCACAGACCCCAGGATCAGCCAAGCTCCGGATAGTCCAGCTACCATGCCACCGAGGATCACATTGACGTAGCGCATCTTGAATACGTTGATCCCTAGCGTGTCGGCCGCTCTGGGATGCTCCCCTACCGCCCGCGTGCGGAGTCCCCAACGCGTGTAGAATAGCATGATGTGCATAATAGCGAGCAACAACAACAGCATGTACAAGAGCACGTTGTTCTCGAAGAAGATCGGTCCGACGACAGGGATCTTGCTCAGTAGAGGAATTGGAAGGCCCGTGAACTTGCCGGGGCTGTTCAGCTCCTGGTAGACAGCCAGGAAGCGAGCGCTGATGAAGCTGGTAGCTCCCGCCGACAGGATGTTGATGGCCGTGCCACTGATAATCTGATCTACTTTGAATCTGATGGCAAAGATAGCCAGCAGCCCACCCAGCAATCCCCCGGCAAGAAGGGCCGAGAACAGTGCGACCCAGAGGTTGTGGGTCAGGCTGCCTACGATGGTCGCCGTACATGCCGCGGTGAGCATCATCCCCTCAATGGCGATGTTAACCACTCCTGATCGCTCGCACATAACGCCGCTCAAAGCTGCCAGGGCGATAGGAGTCGCCCGCAGCAGTGTGCTCTCCAACATGCCCAGCATGTTCAGAGACCTTCCCCGCGCGGCCCAAGTCAGAAAGGCCAGGACGAAAAAGAGGCTGATGGGACCTAGCATCCAAGTTGCGGGTCGCTGAGATCGGGAGAGCTGCCATATGCCCATGATGAAAGAAAGAGCGGACAGTAGATAGAGCGTGTTCCGCGAAGGTACGACTGCGTCTGGAATGCGGATCGCCTGAGTCCTTCGTCCTGGATTCATGCCGAAGGTAGTCTGCAGATCGCCCCCCGTCCCTCGGGCGAAGAGTACCAGTATAGCCAGGCCAACCAGGACGTAGAAGATGCCCAGGACGTATCCTCGCCGTGTGGATATGGCTACCTTTGCTTGTCTTGTCATAGCAGTTGCTGTCATACTCACGCTACCTTTCAGTAATCGTCCGGCCCATATGCCCCGGCCTATGCGCCCCAGCCACGGGTGAATACCACTTCTCCCTCTTCCCGCTCTGCCCGGAAACGATACAGCCAGCGGATGATCTCCGGCGCGGCCATGAAAATGATGATCAGCGCCTGAAGGATCGATATGATGTCAATGGGAATCTGAGCCACCGACTGCATGCGCGTGGCACCATTGCGCAACGTCCCGAAGAGGAGCGCCGCCAGGACCACCCCGGCCGGATGACTCTTCCCCAACAATGCCAGGGCAATGGCGTCAAAGCCGTAGCCCGAATAGAAAGCGTTGGGCATGTAGTGGATCAACCCAAGGATATCATTGGCACCGGCAAGCCCCGCCAATCCACCGCTCAGGGCCATCGCCAGCACGAAGTTCTTGGTGATATTGATACCGGCATAGCGGGCAGCATGGGGGTTAGCGCCCACGGCACGAATCTCAAAACCGATGGTCGTTTTGAACAGGAGCCAGTAGACGAATGCCGCCACTGCCAGGGCCAGGAAAAAACCAGCGTGAAAGCGGATCGGGCTGGGGAAGAGTTGGGGTAGATAGGCGCTAGGCTGTATCTTAGGACTCACCGGCCGGTAGCCCTCGCGTTTCATGGGCCCATTCAACAGCCATTCGCTGAGACGGAAGGCAATGTAGTTGGTCATTATCGTGTTAATGACCTCATGGGCTCCGGTCTTGGCCTTCAAATACCCGGGAATAGCGCCCCATAATGCTCCTCCCAGTATCCCAGCCAGCAGACAAAGGGGCAGGTGAATAAAGGATGGTAGCCCTTGTAGACTGTAGCCGACAAACACTGACGTCAGGCCGCCTATGAAGAACTGGCCCTCAGCGCCGATGTTGAACAGACCACATTGGAATCCGAGAGCAACCGCCAAACCCGTGAGTATGTAGGGCGTGGCGAGTACCAGGCTCTCAGTGAAAGGCAAGAAGGCGCTGGGCAGCAAGGATGCATCACCAGAATCGAAGTAGGTAGATAGGGCCGTGTATATCTTCTTTGGGTTGCCGATTGAACCCTCGAAGAGAGCAGTATACGCCAGCTTGACGGCTTCCCAGGCCGCACTCAGTGGAACCTTGGGATCATCGAAGAAACCCTGCACGATAACCAACCCAATGCGCAGTTCCGGGAACATCTTCCGGGCCTCATCCAGGCTCATCTCCGTCTCCGGATCAGCAACCTCCTCGACTACCGTATAGCGTGCCTTGCGGATTACAATGATGTCGCCAGGGATGACCTCATCAGGGTGCTTCTCCTTCGCGTCAGCCAGGCTTATCTCAGTTGCGGGATCCTTCACCGTAGTGACTATCTGCTTCTCGATGTGATAGAATAACTCCATCACCTCAAGATCAGACACTGCTATGATGACGCCCCCAATGATCAGGGCAGTAACAATGGCCAGGATTGGCACAAGCAAAGCCCGCACACGCCCTCGTCGTCTGGAGTCCTTCCCCTTGGCATCATCCTTCTTGCTACCCGATTGAGCATCAACACCTTGCTCGGTCAAGTATCGCTCCTTTCGTACTTGCACAGCATCTCAATCGAGCCCCAGAGATGCTGCCGGCTCTACGGACGGAGTCTGCACCCGTCTTGCCGACTGCGAGACTATCACTTCAGGCTATCACTCGAGACTATCACTTCAGGCTATCACTCGAGACTATCACTTGAGACTATCACTTCAGGCTATCACTTGAGACTATCACTCGAGACCATCACTTGCGAGACTTTCACTCTCGAGCACTCGCTTCCGCCACCGGAGTTACATCTTCTCCAACCCCCTCCCCGGGACGGACACCTGCCATGAGCAAGCCAAGCTGCGCCTTGGTCACCTGATCGGCAGGCAGGATATCCATGATCTCGCCCTCATACATCACGGCGATGCGATCCGACAACTGCATGACCTCATCAAGCTCAGGAGAAACGAGGAGCATAGCACACCCGTCGTCCCGCTTCTCGATAAAACGGCGATGGATGTACTCAATAGAGCCGACATCCAGACCACGGGTCGGCTGTGAAGCAATCAGCAGCTTGATGGAACGCGAGAACTCCCGGGCCACGATGACCTTCTGCTGGTTGCCGCCGGAGAGGTTGGCGGTGGGCACGAAGATGCTCGGCGTCCGGATATCGAACGCTTCAACTCGTTCCTCAGCGGACTCAACGATGCTATCCTCGTGCATCACGATCCCCGTAGCAAAGGGCTTGAGATAGTAAGTACAGAGAACCAGGTTGTCGGCTACCGGATAGCTGAGCACCAGCCCATCTCGCTGGCGGTCTTCAGGCACGTGCGCCACACCGGCCTCAATGATTCGCCGTGGCGATGCGTTCGTGAGATCCTGCCCAAGGATACGCACCTCTCCACTGATGCTCTTCCTCAGGCCCGTGAGGGCCTCGACCACTTCAGTTTGCCCATTTCCCTGCACACCGGCTATCCCCAGGACCTCTCCCCCTCGCACGCTGAAAGAAACATCTCTCACAGCGACATTCCCCCGGTCGTCCATGACGTGCAGGTGTTCTACTTCTAGAACCGGCGCTCCCGGCCTGGCGGCATCCTTATCTATAGTCAGTTTCACTTCATGCCCAACCATCATTGAAGCTAGCTCTTCCTCGCTGGTCTCCTGAGGGAGAGTAGTACCCACTACTCGTCCATCTCGCAACACGGTGATACGATCAGCCAGCATCATTACTTCCTTGAGCTTGTGGGTGATGAAGATGACCGAGTTGCCCTGGGCTACCAAAGAGCGAATCACGAGAAAGAGATCTTCTACTTCCTGCGGAGTCAATACCGCCGTAGGCTCATCCAGGATAAGGATGTCAGCCTTGCGGTAGAGGATCTTGATGATCTCCACGCGCTGTTGTACGCCTACAGGAAGATCCTGTATCAGAGCATCGGGGTCCACTTCCAGACCATACTGCTCAGAGATGGTGCGAACGCGTTTGGCTGCGGCCGCTAGATCGAGGAAAATACCATGCTTGATGGACTCCTCTCCCAGCATCACGTTTTCCGTGACGGTCAACGGGGGCACAAGCATGAAGTGCTGATGAACCATTCCGATACCCCTTTGAATGGCATCACCAGGGCTACGAATCACCACATCCTCACCACGCACAGCGATCCGACCTTCATCGGGAGTATAGAGACCGTACAACACGTTCATCAGCGTGGTCTTACCAGCGCCGTTTTCTCCGAGGAGAGCGTGGATTTCACCTGGATTCAGCGTCAGACTGATGTGGTCGTTGGCCAGCACGCCGGGGAACTGCTTGGTAATGTCGCGCAACTCGAGGACAGGAGGCATGTTCTCTCTCCATGGCTTTCAGCCTGTTGATAACCGGGACCGCGCAAAGGTCCCCTCACCGTAAGGCGCGTAGTCAATTTCCATTATATGACTTTCCTGAAAGAACTCGAAGACTAACCACGAAGACACAAAGGCACAAAGGAAATCTTAGCAGATGTTAGGTATTTCGCATATTGAGATTGAAGAACCTGAGCTTTGTCTTTGATAAACTTAGTGTCTTGGTGTCTTTGTGGTTGGATTGGACTTTTTTCAGTGGAGTCATTATACAGCATTGACCAGACGCAAGCAAGTAGGATAGCAGGGAAACGTAGTTCTGCTGCAAGCGGGGACAGATCGATCGGCCCAGGGCGAATGTAGCGCAGCCTGGCACGTGCTGCTGACAGTGCTTTCTCAGGGAAACGATGCAGACCTCAGCAGGGCTGCGCAAGAGGTGCTGTCCCACGGGGCTACCTCGGGCGAGGAAGCACTGGTAGACTTCCTGTAGGCCGGTTTGTGGTCTTGCCAAGGGGTCAACCTCACCTACGTCGCCTCTTTGTACTCCCTGAACCCACCAACCAATTGCCTGAACGAGGTGGGCTTGTATCTCTCAAAGCTCTCTTCGTCCACGTAAAGAAAGTCGTATTCCACATCTGCCTGCACGCGATTGATATCTTCACACCATTGCCGCAGTCGCTCCATCTTGAGTGGCACGTCCAGGTCTTCCCGCCCTTTGGTCTCGACAATGAAAACCCGCTTGTCAGACAGCTTGACCAGAAAATCCGGGTAGTAGTTGGAGATGTCGCCGTCCGCGTTCACGTAGTCCAGCTTGAAATGCACCGCCAGATAGTTCTTGGCGTACGAAACCACATCGTCGCAGTCCTCCAGGAAGCTGGCGAACAGAAGTTCAAAATGGCCATCCCCGATGATGCGGTTGAACACGCTCTTCTTCGGGACGAGGTAGCCTTGATCCTTGACCACGAAGGGACGTGTGTGCCGCAGCTTGATGGTGTCGCGGATCTCTGCGTCGCCCTTGTCCTGCACGGTGAGGGCATTGATGGCCTTCTTGAAGGTCTCGATCAAGGTCTTAGTGGCGGCGAGTTCCGACAAGTTGCGCAGAGTGTTGGGGCTTTCCAATTCCACCTGCCGGTCGAAGAGATCATCTCGCACAAACGCCTTGACCTTGCCGTACAGCACATCGTAGCCGCTGACCAGCCGCAAGTCCCTCATGATGGTCCGCGCGAAGTAGCCGATCACGCTGCGGTAATCCGCAATTCCGGCAGTGTCGAGGATGGTGGTATGCGTCACCTCGCCAGTGGTGATGTCCTTGAAGACGATCTCTCTTTGCTCTTCCTCGCTAAACCGCCGGTACTCCACGGACTGACGCCCTAGCGCGCCCACATCCAGATCACTCAGGTTCTTGTATTCCCGGTAGATGCGCGGGCTCAGCACCGGGATTTCGATATCCAGTGCCTCAATGTCTTTCTTGTCGTTCTCTGCGTCGATCTCCACCACCAGTGGGGTCTTGGGACCGGTGCCTTCGCCCATCGGCTTGCGCTCCAGCACCACGCCCTCAGCCTGGATGGATTCCACGAAGTCCATGAAGGCATCGGTGCCGACCACGCTGACGTACTCTTCCATGCCGCCGGGATACATCTTTCGCAACCCACGCCCCAGGGTCTGTTCGGGCAAGATGTTGCTCTTGGCGGAATAGGCACGCAGGCCCACGATGGTGGTGACGTTGCGCACGTCCCAGCCCTCTTTGAGCACCATCACCGAGATGATGGCCTTGTAGGGGCTGTCGGGACTATCTATCTCGTTGGCTTGCTTGCGCAGGAAGTCCAGCTCTTTCTTCTTCTTTCCAGAGCGCGCTTCTGAGATCTGACCGTTTCTCTTGGTGTGAATGACCAGCACCGCGTCTCTCAGCTCAGCATAGTTGTCTTTCAGATACGCGGCCACATCGTCGCAGGTGCGGGTGTCATCGGTCATCACGAAGAGGATGGCCTTCTTGTCCAGCTTCGCGTGTTCGGCGTAAGCCTTACGCCACTCGATCACGCCCAGGTGAATATAGTCAGCGTATTTCTCGGTATACTTGGAGCTTTGACGCTCCACCAGTTTGGCGCGGCTGGCAGCATCGGGCAGCACCGGGTGTTTGACCACGTTCTGCGAGATGGCCTCCACCAGCGGGTAGTCGGCCACGGTTTGCACGAAGATAGCGCCGTTGTTGTGCTTGGGCGTAGCAGTCACGTCCACTTGCAGGGAGAGGGCCGCCCCTTTCTGTAACAGACGATTGTGTATATCTTCGATGGATTTGAACCAGGCCATGCGCGGGTCGTGGATGTGGTGCGCCTCGTCATTCAGCACCATCAGTTCGTCGATGTCACGCACGATCATACCCAAGTCTACCTTCGAATCGGTGGTCGCGCCGGTGGGCCGTTTGCCCAGGAAGTAATCGCGCAGGTCATCATCATCAGGTGTTGGGGGAATATCGTCGCTGGCATAGACGCGGTGAATGTTGGTCAGGAAGATATTGCCGGTAGGACGGGTGATGCGCACCTCATCCTGCCGGTGCAGGGTCAGTTGGAAATCGGTGCGCCAGTTACGCCCATCCACGCCGTTGTCAGGGATCACCGGGTCTTCGAAGAAAATGCGCAGGCCCTGGAAGTCCTTGTAGATGCGGTCCAGCACGATGATATTGGGCGCGATCACCAGGAAGTTACGCGCCAGCTCTGACTCAGGCTCGTACAGTTTGTGGAAGAAGCTCCAGGCCAGCACCAGGCTCAGCACCTTCGTCTTGCCGCTGCCGGTGGCCATCTTCACCACGAAGCGCCGCCAGGTCTCGTCAAACATGCCTGTCGAGACCGCGCCGGAGCTGTCAAAGCGCATCAGGTCATACTTGTCCTGCACACCCACCACGTCGTACAGGTAGATGATCGTTTCCAGCGCCTCCCGTTGAGCAAAGTAATACTGGAACTCGGCCAGGCCCGCACCCCCGACCCCTCTCCCGAAGGAAGTGGGAAGATAAGCCTGGGGCAGCAAGTGCCGCCTGTTGAACCACCAGTTGAGCAGGCTGCGGCTGGTCTCCGTGGCTCCTGCGTAACCCTGATCTCGCCACTGTTTCACCGCCCGGCGCAGTCTCGGCACCAGGGGCGGCAGGAGCTTTTCAAAGCTAGTTGCGCGCAAGTGTTCGTCCGCCGGAAACCAACGGATTTCGGGATCGAGGATAGCGTGGGGAGAATCGGGAAAGTCTTTATGCAATGCCATGTTAGATGTCCTTCCTCTATCTCGCGCAGAGTCGCAGAGACGCAGAGTTTTCTTTTTCCTCTATCTCGCGTAGAGTCACAGGGACGCAGAGTTTTTTTCTTTTCTTCTCTTTTCTCCGCGCCTCAGCGTCTCCGCGCGAATTCTCCCTTTCTCTATCTCGCGCAGAGCCGCAGAGGCGCAGAGTTTTTTTTCTTCCCCTTTTTTCTCTGCGTCTCAGCGTCTCCGCGCGAGTATGCCCTTCCTCTGTTCTCTCCGCGCCTCAGCGTCTCCGCGCGAGTATTCTCTTCCCCTACTCTTCGAGGCCGTTGACAGCTCTAACGATGCCTTCCTTCATCAGCGCAGCCCCGAAGTTGAAGAGGTATCCGAGTTTCAAGCCGGTGAGACGCAGATAGGTCTGAATCTGTTTCCGGTGCGCTCTACTGATCTGTGTAACCGACTTCAGTTCGAGGATGACCTTGTCCGCCACCACCAAATCCGCGCGAAAGGCCTCATCAAATGAGATGCCTTTGTAGACAATCGAGATAGGCAGTTGCCGCTCCACCTTCAGCCCCCGCTGCTTTAGTTCATAAGCCAGGACGATCTCATATACTGACTCATAAAGCCCAGGCCCCAAATGGCGATGCACATCAATAGCTGCCGTGATGCAAATCGTGCCAATCTCGTTTTCCGTCATGGGTGCTCCTCTTTCTGTTAATCTCGCGCAGAGCCGCAGAGGCGCAGAGTTTATTTGTTTTTCTCTTCTCTCCGCGCCTCAGCGTCTCCGCGCGCTTTTCTCCTCTTTCTCGCGCAGAGCCGCAGAGACGCAGAGTCTATTTTTGTTCTTCTCTCCGCGCCTCAGCGTCTCCGCGCGATAATCCCCTTCTTCACTTTCCTCCCACCGTCACTTCAACAATAGTCATGGTATCATTACCAAAGATGTCCACCACCTTCACCGCCAACTTCCTCCGCCCAGGCAGACATTCATGGTAAACGCTGCGAAGATCCAGCGAGCGGTCCTTCTTAGTTCGAAACGATTGCCACTCATTCTCGAACACGTAATCTCCCGTCCAGACCTCCTCCCACGCCGTCTCCTCGTTCTCGCGCAGAGCCGCAGAGTCGCAGAGTAATTCTTCTTCTTTTTTTCTCCGCGCCTCAGCGTCTCCGCGCGAGTTATCCCTTCTCACCCTCACGATCTCCCGCTTACTCTCGTAGTTAAAATCCACCGCCCAGTAATCGATCCAGTCCGTCCACTTCTTCGTCAGCACCTCGCGGCTCACGATGCCATGCACGTTCTTGCTCACCTTGACGATCTG
>Ga0075114_10000624_pt1 | contig 21337 bp, 14 predicted proteins | sample AntAceMetag02UKM_FD_69784 | JGI IMG/M metagenome (GOLD analysis project Ga0075114, IMG submission 69784) | Saline lake microbial communities from Ace Lake, Antarctica - Antarctic Ace Lake Metagenome 02UKM | ecosystem: Environmental > Aquatic > Non-marine Saline and Alkaline > Saline | place... | reverse complement strand
CACTGTCAATTTGGTTCTGCAGCCCCACTCTCGGGTCCTCTCTTCAGCGCTCAGTTTAGACTTGTCAGTATCCACGTCCACTGTCTCGGCTTTATAAGCAAGGAGTGTATATCCCTCGAATCGGTTGCGAATATTCACCTCCGGCCAGCAAACTGACTTTGAAGACATCACTCCTTCCAGCTTCAGAAGAGTGACCGGCTCAGCATCGTTCTGACGCATCTCGGTTTCCACAGCAAGGTCACGCCAGGATTCAGTGTGGGTTCTCAACCAGAACGGGAAAGGCTCCTTATCATATCCCATGAACCTTGTGGCTGCCGTACAGTGTGCTAGGGTCACGCATTCGCTGCTCCCGTCGATAACAGGGTCGCCCTGGAAGCCGGGGCGGTTACCCACGTAATGGGCAAAGCAAAGAGTGATCAGGGACTCCACGTCCGCTTCGCAACCGGCCGGCATCCCCACATCGTTTAAGAGCGAGAGAGTTAAACAAGGGCTTATGGGCAGTTTCTTGTGCCTTATCCAGTTCAGGCACCCTGCAGTCACAGCGTTAGTGCCGGTATCCTCCATCATCTCTTTGATGGCCAGGTATAGCTTGCACGCCTTGAGTAGGTCTTCCTTGGCTGGGCCAAGCATCCCTTTGGCCAGATCTCCGACCACATGAGAGAGTTTCTCGACCTCGGTATCGTCAATATTCTCGTAGTACTCCAGTATATCTGAACTTGTCGCTCTTACGGTCTCGACGCCAAAAATATCCTTCAAGCGTTTAAAGTAGGATGGCCCCATCCATCTGGGTTCTGCCATCCTCGGATCATAGTGCGTTGTGTCGTAATCGTAGTCTTTTAGCAAGAGCACACGCGTTTGCTTGAACCTGGAGACAACCCTGACGCCATCTAAATAGTTACATTACAAGGTTGGGCGTGCCAGGGCATGACCAGTCTCAGGATCGAAGATGTGGAGCTTCTCCGGGTCAACTGCAAACGTCACGTTATTGCCATGAGGCAGAGTTGTTTCGTTCCACTTCGCTGTCAAGGTGATATTGCCGATTCGGCCGTGCACGATCATGCTGTCTCCCATGGGCTCAACGCCCTCCATTGATACTAGTAGATGAAACCGAGGATCACCGCCGCCACGGCTTAAATCAGACGGCCGAATACCCAGGATCAGACGCGACTTGTCCGCCATGTTGGAGAGCCTAGATTGGAGCGATGCATCAATGGGTAATGTGAATGGGCCCGCGTCAAAAACCATACCGTCTTGCTTAGAGGTCAACACACAGTCGAAGAGATTGATCGGTGGCATCCCCACGAATCCGGCAACGGAAATGTTCCGCGGGTGCTCGTACATCCGCTGGGGGCCGTCCAGCTGGGCCACCTCGCCGTCCTTCATGAGCATGATTCGATCGGCCAGCGTCATCGCTTCGACCTGATCGTGCGTGACGTAGATCATTGTAACCTTGAGCTGTTGCTGGATACGTTTCAGATCGAAACGCACCTGAACACGAAGCTTGGCATCAAGGTTTCCAAGTGGCTCATCCAAAAGGAAGACATTGGGGTCGCGTACGAGCGCCCTTCCCAGAGCGACCCGCTGTCGCTGGCCTCCGCTCAACTGAGCAGGCCTGCGGTCAAGCAGATCGCCGATGCCGAGGAGTTCAGCGGCCTCTCCTACCTTCTTCTTGACCTCCTCACGCGGAACCTTCCGCGTCTTGAGAGGGAAGGCCAAGTTACCTTGGACCGTCAGGTTCGGATACAAGGCATACTCCTGGAACACCATCGCGATGTCGCGGTCCTGCGGGTGCACGTGAACGCCCTGTGAGACGGACGTCATTACTCTGTCGCCAATGAGTATCTCGCCTTGGTCCGGCTGGATCAGTCCGGCGATGCAGTGGAGCACGGTGGTCTTCCCGCATCCGGACGGGCCCAACATGACAAAGAACTCCCCGTCTTCGACCTCGAAATTGATGCCGTTGACGGCAAGGTTGCGGTTGCGTCCCTTGCCGTACGTTACGCTGAGATCCCTTACAATCACACTTGACATCCTATCTGTCGCTTCTTCCATATTAATTAACATCCTCCATTGCACTAAAACATATCATCCTTCTTTTACCCCTCGTAATCGAGCTTTTCTCACACTGCTGTCACTGAGCCCGCCATGTAACCACGGACCAGATACCGTCCCAGCACGATATATAGGAAGAGCACGGGAGCTGCAACCCACATCGCGCCAGCCATTTGCACATTCCACTGTGCAGACAGCGTACCCGTCAGACTGTTTAGCGCTACCGTCGCCGGCATTGAGTTTGGTCCACCGATGACCAACCCAAACAGCAGTTCATTCCAGATTGCCGTGAACTGAAAGATCACCGCTGTGACTGTCGCAATCTTGGTGCTCGGAAGCACCACCTTCCAGTAGGTGCGCCACGGTCCACTTCCATCGGTCATCGCTTGCTGGACTAGGCTGGTGGGTAGCTCGCCGTAAAACGCCCGAAACATCAACGTCATGATTGGGATCCCGTACACAGCGTGCGTGAGGATCAATCCAAGAAGGCTGTCGTACAGGCCGAGCGTCCGAATCGTCTGAAATAAGGGAATCAATATCGCCTGATACGGAAGAAAGATCCCAGCAGTGATCAGGAGAAACACAAGATTGTCGCCCTTAAAGCGAAACTTGGATAGTACATAGCCGCACATCGCTCCCAGCGAGACCGCTCCGAACGTCCCACAGAGTGTCATGATAAGGCTGTTGAGTAGCGACCGTCTAAGGTATTCGTACGCGTCGATATAGCCTTTACTTGTAGGATCCCGTGGTAAAGTCAGCGGATTTGTCGTATCGATTTCGGTATCCGTCTTCAGCGACGTAGTCAGTGCTCCCCAAAGAGGAAGCAGGTAAAAGACCGTCATGATCACCAGGAGGCCATACAGGATGGCTTTCGTTAGCCATCCCTGCGACGACGTGATCGTGTACATCTTACTCATGCAGATCACCTCCGGTAGGTCCGATATACATATGGGACAACAATCACTAGAACGATCCCCAAAAGAACCGTGGCAACGGCAGCGCCATAGGCAAACCGCGTTGCCAGGAACGTCTGTTTGTACATGTAGATAGAGAGAGTGTAAGACCCAAATCCGGGCCCGCCTTCCGTGAGAACCCAAATGAAGTCGAATGATCGAAGTGAGTACATCATCAGGATCACCACGGCCGTGGCAACGGGACCCTTGAGTTGTGGAAAGACGATCCTGGAGTAGATGCGCAGCTTCGACGCCCCCTCCAACATGGCGGCTCGTATCTGCACTTCAGGAATAGACTTGATCCCCGCGAGGAGGATCAACGCGGTGTACCCTGAAAACTGCCAGATCATGGCCAAGATGATCGACCACATCACCGTTTCTTGGGCGGTGTACCAGGTCCCTTGAAGAGCCCCTAGTCCCATAGCATGTAGCAGAGCGTTCAGGATTCCGTTCGATGGGTTGTACATCCACGACCAGATCGTTCCCGTCACGACGAACGAGAGAGCAAACGGGAGCAGGAACAGGCTTCGGAAGATGCTACTGCCGCGTAGCCCCTGATCAAGAACCACCGCGATGGCGGCCCCGAGGCCAAGGCAGAACGGGATTATCAGGAAGAGCAGCAGGGTGTTTTTAACTGCTATCCAGAACACGTAGCTCCCGAACATCTTGCTGTACTGGCCGAACCCTTCGAATCCAAAGCTCGGAGCGAGACCCTTCCAGTTCGATATGGAGACCCATACATTCCACAGCAATCCCCCGTAAACGAAGTAAAGGACCAATCCTATCGGGATGATCAAGACCCAGAAGGGGTGGCGCCGGAAGATTCCCGTGAACCACCCCCATGACCCTGAACTTGCACTAGATGACGTTAACTCAGGTTCCATCAATCTGTTCATTAGTACCTGAGTCCAAATCCGAAATCGTAAAGCGGATCCTCAATGTCAAATGGCACATCGCTGGCCTGCTTTCGCACAGATGCCATTGAACGTGGCAGCTCAATCGGGAGACATCCTTGCGGGCTGGAGTCGACAAACAGCGTGTTAGCGATGGCAACCCCGCCTTGGGTACCAGGAAGGTAGGCCACCAAAATTGCATCAGTGTTCTCAGCACACCAAGTAAGAATATAGGGTCTCGCCATCAGGACAACGACGACGATCGGCGTCCCCGTCTCGTGGATTGCCTCCAAGAGTTTTTGCTGCACATCCGCTAGGTCCAGTCGATCTGGGCTCCACGGTGGATTGTGCATGTAAGACGACTCTCCAACCACCACGACCGCGACATCACACTCCGCCGCCAGTTCCTTCGCGCGTTCAGGGTCGGTCTCTTCGTAGACGACCTTGCCCGCGTTACCAACAGCGGTGGTAATAGCCTGCCTGATCGTGACACCATCCTGTTTCCCTGTCCAGCCTCCCGTGAGGCTGTCCATGTCATTAGCACGGGCGCCCGCAACGAGAATGCGGCTGTTTTTGTGGAGCGGCAACGTACCGTCGTTCTTGAGCAGCGTCATCGCCTTCTCCGCCGCCTCCAGCGACAGCGCCTGATGCTCGGGGCAACCGACTACCTTCTCCGCACGATCGGGATCAACGTAGGGGTTTCCGAATATGCCCAACTCGAACTTGGCTGTGAGGATGCGCGTCACCGACTCGTCGATGGTGTCCACCGGGATGCGACCTTCCCCCACGAGCCGCACGACGTCCGCAATGAAGCTAACCGAAGCTCCCCCGATCGCATCGATCCCGGCATCCGCGATCCCCATCACGAAAGCATCGTCCTTAGAGATCTCTTTGCCGTAGAATCCGGCACTCTGCTGAATGCCCCAGACCATTCCCCAGTCGGTAGTGACGATGCCGTCGTATCCCATTTGCTCCCTCAGCAGACCTTGTATAGTTGCCCTCGACCCGAGGGCGGCTACCGTGTCCAGACGGAGTGGGATGCTGTAGTATGGCATTATCGAGCCTGTTCCAGCTTCAATCGCTGCCGTGAACGGTTGCAGATGGTATTCCGCCCATCCGTCCCTCGTAACGATGGGCGCCGTATCAACCCCGTCCATCTGCGGACCCGATCCAGGGAAGTGTTTCGCACAGGTCATCACGGAGGTCTCATTCAGAGAGGGGCCATTCTGAATAGCGAGGACCTCAGTGCGAACGATGTCGGCTGCTAGATTCGCATCGCCGCTCGGGCATTCCATAACACGTCCCCACCGTGGCTCGGTCGCGACATCTGTGTTCGGAGAGAGCGTCATCCGTACCCCTACGGCCACGGATTCTTCACGCATGGCCTCCCCGAGACGATGCACTAGATCCAGATCTCGCATCGCCGCAATACCGAGAGCGTGCGGGTAGACAATCGCGCCGTTGACGTAGCTGAGACCGTGAACCGAGTCCATGCTGACAACGATCGGAATTCCCAGCCGAGATTGTTCGCACCATTCCTGGAGCTGGTTCATGCACTTCGCTGCCGCGCTGCCGCTCGGTAAATCAGACACGCGCACAAACCCGACTGCCTTGACTCTTGTCCAATCCTCCATGAACGGTGGCGCATCGCCAGATCGAGTAGGGATGAACGAAGGATGCATCATCTGTGCGACCTTCTCATCGAGAGTCATCTGTGCCAGAAGGTCGGATACGCGCTCATCGACGGGCCGGCGCCAGTCCTCGTACACACCCAATACCCCATTCCCATTCAAGTCTTTGAATACATAGCCGTCCTGCTGAATCGTCTCCTTGTGACGAATCCCCAGGTTTGGCTGAGTGCTAGTAGCGTTGGAAGCCGCTCCAGAGAGAGAGAACACGCCGGCCGCCATTCCGACGGCTGACAACAATACAACGCACTTGATAAAAGATTTCTTAGCGTCTCTAAAAGTCAAAGTGCCATACCTCCTTGATTCCCGATTCACGCACTGCCTGAGTGATGTTCCGCGCGTGCCGTGCCACATCGGGATTCGATCTACTTGTAAAATCGCTAATCAGACTATGAAGTGTCATCAACGTGGACCACGGCAGTGCCATTCCATGTGCAATGCTCGGGTAGACTAACACGTCTTTGTTTAGCAGGTCCTTCTTGAACTGCAATGTGATCGGGTCGTACACACTGTCCGGTGTGTCGCTGTACGGAGAGATGGAGCCCTTGAGAGACGTGAATGCTAACTGCAGATCTGGGTCCGTGCACATGTGTGCCCAGCGGATGCCCATCTCAGCATTAGATGACCCCCGCGGAACCACGAATGAGTCCACGACAAGCCCGAAGTCATTGGACGTCCCCGGCGCGAGGAACGCTCCGTAGTCCTTTCCAGGCACCCATCCACGTGAGTTGAAGTACCCCTTAACCCATCCGCCATTCAGGTACATGGCGTAGTCACCCGCGTACACGCGCGCTGCCGCCTCATACCAGAGTCGTGCCGTGTGGTCCGGAGGCACGTAGGCCAGGAACTTCTTGAACTTCGTCAGGATTTGTCCAACCTCTTCCTCGGTCGCTACCCCGTTGATAAAGTGCTCATAGATCTTCGGATCCGTGCCCATCATAATCGTCTCAAACACCTGGGTTCCAGGCCAACCCTTGCGATCTCCAAGAGCCAGTGGGTACTTTCCCTCAGGTAGTTTGGCTTGCAGCTCGTCACATAAGGCCCAGAATTCCTCCCACGTCACCGGCTCCTGAGGTGGTTCTATTCCGTATTCGGAGAACATATGCTTGTTGTACCAGATTACGTTGGCCCTGTGTATGCCGATCGGGGCCGCGTAGTAATCGTCTCCCACCTTACACATGTCCGCGATACCAGGCAAAAGGCGTGCCTCTATATTGTCGTACTTCCAGATGTCGTCCAAAGAATACAACATGTCCGAATCAGTATAGGGATGGATCTCGAAGCTTGGGTGGGCCTGAAACGTGTCTGGAGAATGGCCGGCCACAATGAGAACCTTTACCTTCATGACCATCGCCCCACCAGCGCCACCAGGAATTGCGTTTGAAACGCCCTCGATGTTCGGATAATGTTCCTCGAATACATTCAACGCTGAGTTGATCGCTTCTTTCTCTCCACCCGTAGTCCACCAGTGATAGACGTCAAAACGGCCGGAAGCGGTAGTATTCTCGATAATTGGAATCAGATTCTTGGGAAGGTCTGCGGCCATTGAGGGAACCACTATCATGGCCACCCCGGCAAGCAGAAGCCCACCGAGTAAAATCGAGAAACCTCTCTTCATCTTAGTTCTCCTTTGCGGTTTCGAAGTGCAGTAGTCCCCACTCGCTTGGATCGGTGCGGATGTTTTTCGACCCAGTCCATGTAAGGGAGGTAGCCGCTACACCCGGACACGGCATGTCGAGGTCATCCAACTTAACGTCAAAACTGATTATCATACCAACTGTCGGCACAAGTAGAGGAAGTGCCTCATTGGCGAAGTTCGAAAGAGGAACCTTTGCCTCGAACACGTACCCTTCTTCCGTTTCGGTCATCGCAGCTTCATACCCATCGAGAATCTGCTCGTAGCTGTACTCCCCGATGGTCTCGATCCCCTTCGGATCCGCGACCATGTCACGCATAATTGCCGTATTAAATTCATTCCCGTCAAGGATGAACAACACGGAAAAATCCGTCGAGTCGTAAGCCTTGCGAGCCAGATCCGCGTCTGGATTCGTGCTCATGAAGATGCCGATGCTATCCGCCTCTTCTGGACTGAATCCCATGCGACTCATGTAAGGGGCGTTGTCCAAGATTACTGCACCGATGTACAAGTTATCCTTGTCCCACATGAAGTAAACCGTAGCACTGCCGTTCTCAGCACCTTTCCAGAAGTTAGCACCAGTAATCATCTGGCTCTTCTTATTCAGGAAAAATGGTGAGGATCTGTTCCACTCATCGAGGGAGCCGTCGATCTTGATCCCGTCGACTGCTTCCCACGCTGTCCCCTCAGCTCTGTCCGTTTCTGCTGCCGCTATGGCTGAACCGAGGACAAAGCCTAGTACCATCAGCACCAAGAATACCACTGCTGCCCAAGAGCGTGATAGTTTCAACATCACACGTACCTCCTTATCTTCCTTAGAGTTCTGAACTTCACTACGCCCCAACACTTTGGTAGTGGAGCAACGTGTCCTTTGCCATACCTCATGGCGTCTGCCCTCCTACTTTGCTTTAAGTACATGGCGTTTGGAACCCCGAATTGGTGATAGGGGATGTCCCGATTATGGGGGACTTCAGGAAATCGGTTAAAACGACTTCCGCTGCCCCCACCAAGAACCCGTCCTCCCCTAGTTCCCCCTGTAGGACAACGGGACTGCTGCCGAAGCTGTGCTCGCGGATGATCCGTGCGGTAGTATCGAAGAAGAGGTCTCCGTACTTCATTAGATCATCAACTAATACTACAGCCTCAGATCCCAGGATATTCACTGCGTTCTTCAAACCGTAGCCGAGTACGGTTCCGAAGTGGTCAAACACCGCTTGTGCAGAGTCGTCACCCGCCCTAGCAGCATCTGCCAGAGCGTCGATATCCGCATAGCCAAGCCTACGAGCCCCCGCATCGAGCGCCCGTTTCGAGCAGAATTCTTCCAAGCACCCCCTCTCGCCGCAGCGGCAGATGGGCGCGTCTTCGTCAAAATCTACCCTCGCGTGCCCCAACTCACCTGCAGAGCCGAAGGCACCCCGATGCAGACGGCCGTTCATGATCACCCCCGCTCCCAGACCTTCACCAACTATTACGCACAGAGAGTCCCTGTATGGCCGAGCAGCCCCATAGATGTACTCGGCCAAGGCGAAAGCATTTGCATTGTTTTCCACGTACACAGGAAGGCCAACGGCTTGTTGCAGAGGATCTTTAAGCGAAATATCATGCCAGTCGAGGACCGGGGAGAAGACCTCTTTCCCTGCCTCAACGTCGATCAAGCCCGAGATGGTTACGCAAATGCCAAGCGTATTCTCTTGCCGTAGGCCAGAGACCATGCTCGCAAGCTGTTGCACAGCCGTTTTCGCATTAGGAAGTTCATCAAGAGACATCTTAAAGCGAGTGATGATCTTTCCTGCGAGATTGACCAATCCGCCAACCAGTTTCTGGCGTCTGATGTAGAGTCCGATGGCGGTTCGGAAATCCGGATTAAGTCTTAGCAAGCTCGGGCGACGCCCGACAGACGCCTTGCCGGAACCCTCTTCAACGATGCATCCCTCTGTCAGAAGATCTTTCACCTGTTGCGTAATGACCGAAGGAGCAAGCCCAAGCGTCCGTGCAATCTCTGCACGAGACACCGGCTCGGTCGATCGAAGCAGGCTGATGATGTGACTTCGGTGGTGCTGACCCATGAGGTGAGCGTTGATTGTGGTACTAGATCGGGGTTTGGCGATGTGCAGGTTGACCGTATTAGTTTGCATAACAAAATAATTCTACGTTTCTTTACCCGCTGTGTCAAGAAGACGCAGGCAGAAGCACCTTCAAAGTGAATGTTCCTAGCAGTGAATAAAACTTTAAGCTTAACCGTATGCTTTCAAGGTTTTTATCTGTGTGTGCCTGCTTGATTCTCTCTCATGGTGAGTTTTGGGCTATGGGAAGCGGTAGATTGTCTAGTGTTTCAACACCCCCAGGAGGGATGCTGCAATTGGTAACAGAGTTACCACAAGAGTTTTGCAAGAGGCTTAATCCTTTTCACAACCGCTTTTGAGCTTATGGAGAAGCGACTGTAGGTTGACTTGAAGCTATGCGGCCTGTAGAATACGCTTTGTAAATTTGTTTGGCAACCGAAAGAAACTGAGGAAGGAGGTGAGAGAAGAAGAAATGCCAGTCGCTGTAGTCGGTTTGCAGTGCGGGGCGTATTGCAAGAATGAAGGAAGTACTTCAAGTTTCGAGGAGACTCAGGGAAACAGCGATGCGTAAGTGGAATGGAGGCAAAGAGTTGGGACGTAAATGCAAAGAATACACAAGGAGGTAGCAATGCATAAACGAACGGGTTTAGTGATTGTTATGGTGGTAGCGCTAGCGGTCCTTAGTTTTGCGCCGTTGGTTATTTCGCAGACGAGTTCGCAGGCGGCACAATTGCCAGAATATTACGAATTCTACAGTCCTGAACAGTTCCATGACACATGGATGGATTGCGATAACGACGAAGTGATCGATCCATATGAGAACACCGAGCTGCCGATTGAGGCCCGGGTCGAGGATTTGCTGTCGAGGATGACGCTTGATGAGAAGGTATCGCAGATTCCAGCCAACCCAACACCAGCTATTGATCGCTTGGGGATACCAGGATTCAACTGGTATGCCGACGAATCTCTGCACGGAGTTGCGGCTATGGCACCCGCCACGGTTCTCCCCTTTAATTTAGCGATTGCCGCCACATACGATGAAGACCTAATTCATGAAGCATTTAGTGCCATTGGCGACGAGTTCCGGGCCGCGTTCAATATGGGACAGCTTAGGGGTCTGGGACTTGTTACTTGGTCCCCATCTGTTGTTGACATCAATCGGGATATGAGGTGGCAGAGGGCTTCGGAGTCATACGGCGAAGATCCGTGCTTGACATCGCGTATGGTGGTGGCCGCCACTAGGGGTTTCCAAGGAGAGGACGACGATATTCCATATGAAAAGGCAATTGTCACGGCAAAGCATTACGTGGCCAACAAGGCACCGCTAGGTAGAGATTTTCTCCGCCCCGATCTGGTAGGTCCAGCCGATGAAAGGACTACGAGGGAGATTTCCCTCATCCCGTACAAGGCTGCCATTCGAGAGGGTAACGTGGGGCAGATTATGACCGCCTTTCTTGGCCATGGACTTTACTGGGATAATGTCCCGTGTTCTTACAGCAGGGACCTCCTCACAGAAGTATTGCGGGATCAGTGGGGCTTTGATGGGTTCGTGTGCGCCGACTGTGGGGCTATTGACGGGTCAATGGGAAACTATGCAGCGCCGGAAATAACGAAAACATTTGTGGGAGCAACAAAGGTGGCACTCGAGGCCGGAGTAGACTCCAACGCTTGCGGGAGTAATTATGGAAAGTACCTTGCGAAAGCGGTTGAGGATGGGATAGTCGATGAAAACACCATCGATCAGACGCTCAGGAGGTTACTCAGTATCAGGTTCCAGCTGGGCTTGTTTGACCCCCCTGGGATGAGTCCATATAACGACTTATTCGCGGATAACGTTTTAACTGCGGAGCATATAGAACTCGCCCTTCAGACGGCCCGCGAGTCGATAGTTCTTCTGAAGAACGAGGGTAATTTACTCCCCCTAGACAAGGAAAGCATCCGCTCGATCGCCGTGATAGGTCCAAACGCGAATGATCCCAAGACTTTGTATGGATGTTTCACTGGCACACCCCCGCACTGGGTAACCCCGCTTGAGGGCATCCAGAACGCGGTCGCCCCGGAGACAGAGGTCAGGGTCGTGACCGAACTCGACTTGCAGGCCGCCATTAATGCCGCAGAAGAATCTGATGTGGCTATCGTGGTTGTCGGACCTGACCAGGGGGCGGAAGGTACTAGTCGGACAGACCTAAGCCTAGAAAACATACCAGACGGGGAATTTCAACTAGAGGTATTGCAGGCTGTGTATAACACCGGGACGCCGACGGTGGTGGTTATTGTGAACGGAACTCCCATCTCAAGCGACTGGATGAAGGAGCACATACCGGCGATCGTTGAGGCGTTATACGGCGGGATGGAGGGAGGAACCGCCCTCGCCGAAGTCCTATTCGGAGACTACAACCCGGGGGGAAAGCTCCCGTTCACCATCCCCAGCGAGGATGCGGAGTTGCCGATCTATTACAATCACAACGGCGAGCTCACTTACGACGAGAGCACCTACCTCTGGCCCTTCGGCTACGGGCTCAGCTACACTGAGTTCGAGTATGACAGCTTGGTGGTCTCGCCGAAGTCGACCGATAGTGGGAATGTTCAAGTTAGCGTCGACGTGAAGAACGTGGGTAACCGGAAGGGCGACGCGGTGGTCGAGCTATACGTGAGGGACGTGGAGGCGAGCGTGCCAGTCCCGGTCAAGCAGCTGAAGAGGTTCGACCGCGTGGCGCTGGAGCCCGGGGAATCGAAGACGGTCGAGTTCGTGCTCAAGCCGGACGACATCAGCCTGCTGGACGAGAACTTGGAGTACGTAGTGGAGCCAGGGACGTTCGATGTCATTATATGCAACTCCTCTATGGATATAGTGCTCAGGGACAACTTCGAGGTGACCGCCCCGATCAGGGCGAAGTTCGAGTACGAGAACCTAGAAGTGTCCGAGAGCGAGTTAGATCCGGATGAGCCCTTCGAAGTGAGCGCCACGATCGTGGGTATCGGAGGGATGGAAGAGGGCGAAGTAAGGCTGTACGTCGACGACAATCCCGTCGATTCAAGGAAAGTCTGCTTGGCCTCCGGAGAGACCAGAGATATATCACCTTTCACTCTCAGACTATACGAGGGGGGAACCCATAGCGTCACTATCGGTGACTTACCCTCGGTGACCCTGACAGTGAGCCCGAAGCCAGCTGAGTTCGAATATGGCAGCCTAGTTGTCACCGAACCAGTAGCTGGCGACATCACTGTGACCACTTCAGTCAAGAACATCGGGAGCTACGACAATACAGACAACGTGAAACTCTATGTGAACAACGAGGTTGTCGACTACAAGGAGTTAATCCTAGGACCCGGAGAGAAGGAAACGCTGAGTTTTGGCTACCATCTCCAAGTGGGGAGTGCCTACAAAATCTGGATTGCCAACTTGGTTCCGGTGAGGATCAGGATCCCTGGAGAGCTGGGCACAGTTTCCGTTGACGATGACTGGGTGGATCCCGCAAAAGTCCCGGGAAACCTCACCTACGGGGAGAACGCTTTCGCGAGCATCGGGGATGGCGTGGGCGTAGTGGGCGCGGGGGGCGAGATCCTGGTGATGCCGGGAATTTATGATGATAGTATCGAGGACTTCCCAATTGTTATAGATAGACCAGTAGTCCTCCGAAGCATAGCGGGGGCCGAAAGCACGGTGATAGATGGGGGAGGTAGCAACATCATCTCGGTCACGGCTGAAAACGCGACGATCGACGGGTTCACCGTGAGGAACGGAATGGATGGCATCAGTGTGGGGGGAAGAAACAACACGGTGATTAACAACATCGCCACCTCGAATGCTAAAACTGGCATCAGTGTTGGGGGGGAGAACATCACGCTGATCAACAACATCGCCACCTCGAACAGCTCTGGCATCAGCCCGGGGGGGAACAACGTCATGCTGATCAACAACACCATCAACAACTCGAACGGATTTGGCGTCGATGCTTGGGGAAACAACATCACGCTGATCAATAACACCATCAACTCGAATGCAGATGGCGGCCTCTACTTGGGAGGGGGGTGCGGCTTTACACTGATCAACAACACCGCCTCCTCGAACGGGGGTAATGGATTCGAGTTGTGGGATTTGGCGGACGGCATCACGGTGATCAACAATACCGTTACCTTGAACGAGGGTCATGGAATCTGGGTGGGGGGAAACGGGATCACTGTGGAAAACAATACCGTCATCTCGAATAAGGAGTGTGGCATCTATGTGAATACTCTTCCCTATAGAGGTAGTTCAAGCGATGTCACCATCACCAGCAACTTGATTGAGAACAACCTTTCCATTGCAGTAAGGATTGTTGCGCCATCTCTAAACACTCTGATTCACTACAACAACATGGAGGGAAACGGCGGGGGCATCATTAACGAAGCCGATGTCATGGTAGACGCGACCATGAACTGGTGGGGGACCATAGTTGAGAGCAAGATCGCCTCGATGATCAGCGGGCCAGTTGAGTACGAGCCGTGGTTGGACGCTCCGTTACCCCTGAAGGAGGCAGGTGAATAGATTTAGGCACTTCAACAATATCGAGATAAGGCTCTCGGGCCCAGGGACGTGGCTTGTCCCGGGCCCTGAGAGTGTGTGCCGTACCACTCTGCAATGTGACGCAAGCCTATAGGGAGGCAAAAAGATGGCAAAGCTTGTATGCCGATTCTGTAACACAGTTACTCCGAGTGTAGTAATTTCTCGATTACTCCTAGCCCTGTTTCTGGCATGTATGGTTCAGATTGCTGGAGTAGCTGCTGCCGGGAACACAGCGACGGTTTGGGAGTCGACCGGCTTAATACGGGTAGACGGAAACCTAGCCGAGTGGGACAGGTCATCCCCAATCGTTTTGGACAACTATAATCAGCTCATTAGGGATCTGGATTTTTGGGAGGGCCTATCCGATTTCAGCGCGAACGTGTACCTGATGTGCGACGAGTCCAACCTGTACGTGGGCGCCGAGGTGACAGACGACATTCCGTTCGTAACAGTTAATCGGCGTGTCGATGAGGTGGACAGCATGGTGCTGTACTTCAGCACCAACCCGGGCGCGGACCCGAACAGGGAGTCCTACGAGAGCACGGACTTCATGGTGGCCCTCGCCATGGTCCCAGGTTATTTCGACACCTGCATCGACCGATGGATGGTGGAGGACAAGAAGGGGATCGATAGCGATGGAATATGGGGCGGTGAGCAGGTCCTCGACGGATACGAGTGCGCGGTAAGGGAGTTCGGGGGCGGATACACCTACACATTCGAGGCCAAGATCCCGTTCAGCAACTTCTACAACGAGTGGCTGCCCGAGTTCTCACCAATGAGGGGGACGAAAATAGGGTTCGATGTACAGATGAGCGACTTGGACTTTACATGCCCGGGCTGGCCAATTCCCCAGATGGCTTGGGTTGGCACAAATGAAATTATGGAGTCCCCACAGGGATGGGCAACCCTCAAGTTCGATTCTAAGGAAGAAAAATGAAATCTAGGGCATGACGTGATGAAACTGTCGGGGGAGCCATACAGTTTGCCCCCCAAAAAACTGAACTATGTGGGGTGATGTGAGTGAAAACTGTGAGTAGGTTATTCGTGTTCCCTCGCTCAAAACGTGTTGCCGTTTCCCTCGTACTCTCTGTCTTAATACTGGCCGCCTTATCAGCACTATCTCCGATTGCCGTAGCGGACCTTGGACGCAGCAGTTCGAGCCCCCAAGTCGAGGCTAGGGTAAAGCCCCTGATTGAGGTCGACGGAAAATCCTTCAGAGACTTGAACAATAATGGGGTAGTAGATCCCTACGAGGATTGGAGACTGCCCGTCGAGGAAAGGGTTGAAGACCTGCTTTCGCGGATGACCATTGAGGAAAAGGCGGGGCAGATGATTCATAGCAATCTGTTTCTTGACCGCGATGGATCTCTCCCACCTTTTTTCGAGGACTGGCTGCAAGATAATAGCTTAGGCTTTTTGTACACGGGTGGCACGTGTGCCTTCTCTAGCCCCAAGGCAGCAGCGAATATTACGAACCAGCTACAAGAGTGGGCCGAGAGTTCCAGGCTGGGAATTCCTATTGTCATCAGCATGGATTCGACAACAGGACTCAGCTACATCAGGGGAGCCACGGTTTTCCCCGCGGAGCTTGGGCTTGCCGCAAGCAGGAATGTGGAATTGGTGCGGGAGCTATCGGAAATCGAGAGGGAGGAATCGCTGGCAGTTGGAATTAGGATGACACTCTCTCCCGATGCGGATGTGGCGACAGAGCCCAGATGGGGCAGAGTGCAAGAGACGTTCGGGGAGAATGCCGATCTAGTCGCCGAGATGATCCGGGCTCGCGTCGAGGCACTTCAGGCTGGTTCAGAGTTAAACGAGAACTCACTCCTCGTCTCCGTGAAGCACTTTCCTGGCACGGGACCAGAGGAGAATGGCAAAGACGCGAACCCGATTATATCCACCGAGGATTCGATCGGCTATCACTTGAGGCCGTTCAAGGCAGCGATTGAAGCCGGAGCCGGTTCGATAATGCCTTACGGTTATAGCACCGTCCCATACCTCGGGGGCGATGCCATCACCCTTCCCGCTCACGAGTCCGAGGTGGTGATGAGTTTGCTCAGGGAAACTTTGGGGTACACGGGACTAATCCAAACCGATTGGGGGATGAATTTCGCCAGATCGGCACGCAACGGAGCCGATGTTCTGGGTGGAGCAGGAGTGAGGAACACAAGCAAAGTTGTGAGTGAGCTGCCCGAGGAACAACTCGATGACTCAGTCCGAAGGATTCTGACCGCCAAATTCAAGCTCGGGATATTCGAGGACCCCTACGTCGACCCGGATCGCGCGGAAGAGGTGGTCGGTTGCGCCGAACACCAGGCCCTCTCGCTAGAGGCGGCCCGTCAGTCAATGATTCTGTTCAAGAACGACGGGATCCTGCCTTTCTCTAAGAATGAGAGAATTCTCGTCGCTGGGGATAGGGCAGACGATGTCGATAGCTTGAGCGGTGGGTGGAAGAGTCCTCAGCCCGGGGTGAGTATGCTTCAAGCAATTAAGGCAACGGTTGGGGAGGATCGGATACTCTACGAGGCTTCTGACCCAGATAAGGCTGAAGCCTTGGCCGAGAACGCCGATGTAGCGGTAGTGGTGGTCGGGGAGCCGCCCAATACACATGATCCGGTTTGGGGCCCCAGCCACCTTTACCTGTCGGACCTTCAATCCAACATGCTAAGGGCAATACACGAGACTGGAACCCCAATTGTGGTTGTCGTTATAATGTCGAGACCTTACGTGATGACATGGTGCGCGCAGAATGCGGACGCGATCTTGGCTACCTCTCGTCCAGGACCCCAAGGTGGACAGGCAGTAGCTGAAGCCCTGTTCGGAGATTACAACCCCTCGGGAAAACTACCGATCCAGATCCCGCGGTCGATGGGCCAGGTGACTGCGCAACGCGAGGATCTGCCTTACGACCTCGGAGCCACGGAAAGTGAGCAAGAGCAGATCGTGAGCGCCATAAAGGATGGAAGACCTGTTCCCACCGACCTTGGGAATCCACTCTTCCCGTACGGATACGGCATGAGCTATGGGAAAACACCAAAGTTCGAGTATGAAAACCTCCAGGTCCCCAAGACCGTGGTAAAAACCCAAGAACCTTTTGAGGTGAGTGTTGCTGTCAGAAACGCTGGAGATGATGGATACGTTTTGGTTAAAGCCTATAGTAACGGGGAGGTAATCGGCTCAGAGTTTCTGGCTCTCAAAGCTGGTGGAAGCACGAGGATAAGCATTACGTGCATGTTGGCTGAGGCCGGAGGTTATGAGGTAAGCGTAGCCAATCTACCGGCGATGATGGTCACCGCCGAACCGGCGCCTGCATGATTCGTGTACAGCGTCTAAAAATCCCACACACTCTATTTCCCAAGCGGGAATTTCATCGTGAGTGCGATCTTCAAGAACACCAGGGATTTTCTTGACGAGCAGAAACAGAGGAACCTAAATAGGTGGCTGGTAAAGCTGCCAGGTAGATTTCGATGAAAGAGCGTAGCATCCGGTGATTCACGAGCCCGGATTGCTACTAACGGATCACAAAGAGGAGAACTATGGAACGATTAAAAAACAGCGTGGGAATTTGGGCGTTCGGCCCCAATGCCACCCGGTTTATGCCGGCAGGTTATCATACGGAGACCCTGAAAGAATCGATGGTCGATCGTACCCGCCGGGCAGCCGAGGGGCTAGCGGATTTAGTGGACGGGTTCGAATATCACTACCCAAACGAGCTGAACGAGAAGAACGTTGGAGAGGTCCACAGGGTCTTAGGGGGTAAGGATATCTACGCCTTGGCCCTCGGCACATTCAGCGACCCCCAGTTCCGGTTCGGGGCGTTCGTCAATCCCGATCCGAAACTGAGGAAGAAAAACTTGGAGATAACCAAACGCGGTATCGATCTCGCCTCCGAGCTGGGAGCGAAGTTCATCATTTGGCCCGGCGGGGAAGGATACAACTATAACTTCCAGGTGGACTATGTCCAAGCTTGGGAATGGTTCATCGGGGGGATACAAGAGGCCACGGAATATGCGCGGGGAAAGAATGTCACGATCCTGCTTGAACACAAGAAGAGCGAACCGGCGATGAATATCCTGATGCGCAATATCGGGATGGCTCTTCATGTTATCCACAAAATCAAGGAGCGGGGAACGGACATCTCCAACCTGAAGATCAATATGGATTGGCAGCATCTGATCATGAACGGGGAAAACCTCGCGGAATACGCTGTCCTTCTGGCTCATGAAGGGCTCCTCGGGCACTACCACGCCAACAGCGGTTGGGGTACGTTTGACGACGATAACATTACGGGCGCTTCTTTCTTCATGCAGACTTTAGAGATCGCCAAGGTGAGCCAACGAGTGGGATATGGGCGGAACGGGGAACGCATCGGGTTCGACATGTTCCCGTACACAGAGAACCAGGTCGCGGCAGTGCGCAGGGCTGTGTTGCAATGGGAGTTTATCTGGGATCTGGCGGCCAAGATCGATGACAAGGCTCTGGAAAACGTATGGCAGAATAGGGACGCAGTCCGAGGCCAAGAACTCGTTTACGAAACTTTGGGTCTGGACAAGGACTACATTGCCCGCATAGTTCGGGAGCGCCGTGAGGGGAAAGCAAGCGGATGAAGGGAACTCGCTTTATTGGGCTTGACATCGGAACGGGAGGGACGAAGGGGCTTCTCGTCGCTCCTAATGGGAAGGTGATTGCAACGGCCATGGCTTCCTATCCTCTCCTCACTCCTCAGCCCGGCTGGTCGGAGCAGAATCCGGAGGACTGGTGGAAGGCTACAGTGCAGGTCCTCAAAGAGCTCACGCAGAAGGGTAAGGGAGCTCCGGTCGGGCTCGGTCTTACCGGCCAGATGCACGGTGCGGTCTTCCTCAATGCACACGGTGATATAATTCGCTCCGCAATCCTGTGGAACGACGCTCGTACCGGGGCCGAATGCCGGGAGATCGAAGAACGAGTGGGGAGTAAACGATTACGCCAGATTATTGGGAACCCTGCCCTTGCTGGGTTCCAGGCCCCGAAGATCCTGTGGCTCAGGAACCACGAGCCGGAGAACTATGCCCAGGTACGGTGGGTACTCCTCCCCAAGGACTACATCCGCCTGCGGCTCACCGGGGCCCTTGCCACCGATGCGTCGGATGCGGCCGGTACCCTCCTTTTGGACTTGCGGTCTCGTAACTGGTCGGAGGAAATTCTTTCGGCGCTTGATATTCCTCAGGGCTGGCTTCCGAAGGTCTACGAGGGGCCTGAGATCACTGGGGTAGTGAGCGAGGAGGCAGCCCGCGTCACTGGATTGCCGGCCGGGATCCCGGTGGTCGCCGGCGGAGCGGACAACGCCGCCGCTGCAATCGGATGCGGGGTCATCCGGCCGGGGACTGGGTTGCTCTCCCTCGGTACATCCGGGGTGATCCTCGCCCATACGGACAGGCCACAGATCGATCCTTCCGGGGCACTACACTCTTTCTGTCATGCGGTGCCGGATAAGTATTACTCGATGGGTGTGGTCCTTTCCGCAGGGGGTAGCTTGCGCTGGTTTCGGGATGCCTTGGGGCTGCCTGAAGTAACGGCAGCAAGAAAGGCAGCAGCCAACCCGTATGACCTCCTGACCGCTGAAGCCGCCAAGAGCCCTGCCGGAGCCGAGGGCCTGCTCTTCCTCCCCTATCTCGCTGGCGAGCGCACCCCCCACATGGACTCGGATGCAAGAGGAGCCTGGATCGGTCTCAGCCTCGCTCACCGCAGGAAACACCTCATCCGGGCTGTGCTTGAAGGGGTTGGGTTCGCCCTTAACGATGCATGGGAGCGGATGGTCGCGTTAGGGCTGGCTCCTCCGGTTCTACATTTAGTGGGAGGAGGGGCGCAAAGTGGGCTCTGGCGGAAGATCATCGCTTCGATCCTTAATGTCCCACTACAACAATTGGAGATTGAGGAAGGCCCAGCGTTCGGGGCAGCCCTTCTCGCCGGGGTCGGCTGTGGGACGTATGACACGGTCGAAGAGGCTGTGGAGCAGGCCGTTCGTGTCAAAGGGGAACTTGAAAAGCCAGATCCTTCGCTCGTTGAGTTCTATCGTCCTAAGTACGAGCGCTATATCAAGCTTTACCCTGCCTTCAAGAAAAGCGGCGTGTGGGAATGACCTACGTGAGGTAAATCGAAAGGATATCGCGGAGCATACTCGCGGTTGACGAGGTGGTAAGCACCACCGTGATCTGCGTTGTCCTTCATCATGTACCCGTGCAGGCGTTCGACAGCGGGTTGGCACACGGATGGCGCAAGTGTTCATGGATGGAGGGATGCAAAAAAGGGGTCTACCATTGTATTTTACAGATGACGGGCCCCATGAAGTAGCGGGATTGGACTTACTTCACGGGGCAGGCATACCTTTTGTCAAGTAGAGTGTTTACCTGACGGCCGCCTGCGCGTCGCATGCAAGCGGGGGTGTAGCTCTGGGGATTTGCAGACCTGTAACAAGATGCTGCTTGGCTTTGAACCTTCCATCTACTTTCTATCTCATCCAGCTAGGCTTACATCTTCTTTGGGAGGGTCGTTTTTCAACCGCTACTTGCCTGGCAAAGGAGAAGCGAAAAACCAAGAATAGAGGCTAGGCACCAACGCCGGGCACCAATGCCCGAACGAGCTGATTCGCCAGTACTTTCCCAAAGACAGAGAGCTGACAGGTATTACCAGGGAAGAGGTCGAGCAGGCAATGGAGAGGCTCAATCACCGACCACGGAAGACACTTGGCTTCCGAACCCCGTATGAAGTATTCTTCTCCACACATACCCCCTTGACAGTTGCACTTGGGAGTTGAATCCAAGTCATGAAAGGTGTCCATTAGATTGAGAACATAGTAACGCTTGACAATAGTAACGCCGCGTGTTATTATCAAGGGTGATGATCAAGACCTTCGCGTGCAAGGAAACTGAAAAGCTGTTCAATCGTCACTTCTCGCGCAAGCTTCCGCAGAGCATCCAGCGAGTGGCGCGGAGGAGACTTGAAATTCTAGCTGCGACGGAAGAATTGCAGGATCTGCGTATTCCACCATCTAATCGGCTGGAGAAGCTGTCGGGCAATCGAACAGGCCAGTACAGCATTCGCATAAATAACCAATGGCGAATCTGTTTTGAATGGCAGAGTGGGGATGCCTACCAGGTAGAGATAACGGACTATCATTAGGGGGCAAGAATGAGTGAGCAGAAGTTAGCGCCGATTCATCCTGGTGAGATACTTTTAGAAGAGTTTCTGAAGCCAATGCAGATCAGTCAATATCGCTTAGCAAAGGATATCAGTGTGCCAGCACGGCGGATCAATGAGATCGTGCATGGGACAAGGGCGATCAGTCCCGATACGGCCTTACGGCTATCGCGGTATTTTGACTTATCGGAGCAATTCTGGATGAATCTACAGGCGCGGTACAACCTAGAAGTAGAAAAAGATCGACTGAAGGATCGGTTGGAGAAAGAAGTACGAGTATGTGCGGCACACTAATGGTGTACTAGTGGATGCTTAGGCCACACGCTGCCG
>Ga0075114_10000615_pt1 | contig 21465 bp, 18 predicted proteins | sample AntAceMetag02UKM_FD_69784 | JGI IMG/M metagenome (GOLD analysis project Ga0075114, IMG submission 69784) | Saline lake microbial communities from Ace Lake, Antarctica - Antarctic Ace Lake Metagenome 02UKM | ecosystem: Environmental > Aquatic > Non-marine Saline and Alkaline > Saline | place... | reverse complement strand
CTAGATCTGACGCTCCAGTGGGAGGCGAACAGGGTTCTCGGCATCCCAAAACCGGCCTAATACTCCAAATGCGCTTGCCCTGGGAGCCCCCCGAACTTTGGTTGACACCGCCTCTCCGTCCGTGATATAATGGTCCTGTAGCGGTCTCTCGCAGCGCGTACACGGGAAGAGCGTTCCAGCCCAGAAAACTCAACACGATCCCAAGTCAGAAGCCATGGCTACACCTGTGAGATGGGGGAGGGAAATCTATGAAATGCCCTGCTTGTGGAGCGGTTCTAGTCCCTGCGGATGCTGTCTGTGGTGAGTGCGGCGCGCCGCGGCCCAGGTTAGTCCGCGCTTTTGCCGATGCTGCACCGCGCTTTGCGGCGCTGGCGGCCCGAAACGAGTCGGGCGAGTTGGACGCCGCGACCCACGAAGCCGAGTTTCAGGAGCTGCTTGTTGAGGATGATGAGGGCGGCTACTGGATGTTCGAGGCCAACGAGGGCGAGTGGTACCGGTACGAGAGTGAGCAGTGGACACGGAGAGACCCACCCCTGTCCAACGAGCCGGAACATCCTCCTCTCCAGGAGACCCCACCGCTGTTGCCGCCACAGTATGCCGAGGCCAAGCAACGTTTCGCTGCACTAAGCGCCCGCTACGAGGCCGGGGAACTCGACGATGCCACTTACGAGACCGAGTTCCAGGAGTTGCTCGTCGAGGACGATGCGGGCAATTACTGGATGTTCAGCGCCAACGATGGCGAGTGGTCCTGTCACAGTGGGGAGGAGTGGATCCAACGAGATCCACCACTGGCAGCCGATCTGGTAGAGGCGCCCATGGTTCAAGCCACGAGTCCAGGCGAGGTGAAACCCCAGCCGGCAGAACCGGCATTCTCACCAACAACCAAGCCATCGCCTGCCACACCGACTACCCCTGAGGTCGCTGCTCCGTCCGCTCCAGTTGTGGCTCCCGGATCAGAAGGAATGATCTGCCACACCTGCGGAAAGCAGAATCCTCTAGGCACGCGTTTCTGTACTTCATGTGGTTCCAACCTGACCACTTCCGCCCCAACCCCCGAGCCCCCTCCCTCAGTTCCCGCTGACCTCAGCGCAGCAACTCCCACGCGCCGGCGATCCCTATGGGTCGTGCTGCTAATGCCCATCGGCTGGGCCATTGCCTGGGCCCTGAGCGGAGGAATCGGCGCGATGCTCAGTCCATGGCCATCCCCTGTCTCGGCCATAGTCATGTCCCTCACCATCGCCGGAGCCATAGCCGGGTTGATCACCGGACTAATGCTAAAGAGAACAGGACTGCCGCTGACACTGAAAGTGTCCTTCGCCGTTGCCGTACGGTTCGCGATCAGTTGGACCATCGGCTGGATCCTCGGTTGGGGTGTGCTGGTGCTTTTCTACGGCGCGATCTCTGGGCTCTTCGTGCAGACCGTGATTCTCCCTTGGGCCGGCATCTGGGGAGTAACAGGGACCATAGCCGGCATTGCTGCTGGCGCCATCGTAACAGTAAGCCTCGGCCGACTGCTCCGACGAACAGGTCAGTCGATTGAAGGAATGCGGGTTCTCACTGTCGCCGTCGGCTATCCCTTGGGTTGGGTCCTGGGTTGGGCCACTGGTGGGACCCTGGGGGCCGCCATCGGCGCGGCTGTAGCGGGAGGTACCGGGGCGGAGGCGGGGGGCGCTATCGGCGGAGCCATCGCCGGGGCCATCTGCAGCGGAGTGCTGCTCAGGAGACTGAGATGACCGGCTTGGCTTGGCGTTCAAGCTAGCAGCGACCAGACAAGTACCATATGCAGACATATGTGGAGTACATCTGCGACGGCGGGGAGTTGCAGACTCCGCGGGAGGAAGGCCAATGAGATGCGCCGATTGTGGGACGGTATTGGGTCCTGACGAGAAGTTCTGCTGGAAGTGCGGGGCGCCACGCCCGCAGCTTGAAGCGCGCTTTGTCGAAGCCCAACGGCGCTTCACCGAACTCAGCGCCCGGCACGAAGCCGGGAAACTGGACGAGGCGACCTACGAGGCCGAGCTGCAGGAACTGTATCTGGAGGACGGCGGCGGCAGCTACTGGATGTTCGTGGTTGACAGCAACGAGTGGAATTGGTACGACAGGGATCAGTGGGTTCGGCGCGATCCGCCCCCGGCCGAAGAAACGGCTCAGCCTCCTGCCACCTATCGGCCCGCACCGGAGCCAGCGCCTGAGCAACTCCTCTGCCCCGCATGCGAGGCGCGGTACTCTCCTGGCACACGCTTCTGCAGTGCGTGCGGCTCAAGTCTGGTCAGAGCCCCGCTCGAGAGAGGCGACGGACCATCTCAGGCCATCGTTCCGAAGGAGCCCACGGCTCCAGCCCCGAAGCGATCCATACCACTGCTGGTGCTGACACCCCTCGGTTGGGCCCTCTCTTGGGTCCTGGGATGGATCTTCGGCTTCATCGTCGACACGCTCTCGCCCCTGCCCTGGTACGTAGCCATCGGTGGCGCCGTAGGCGGATTGATCACTGGCTGGGCACTGCAACGAGTGGCACCGTCCGTGCGGTGGAAGGATGCCCTCGCGGCCACCGTAAGATTCGCCATCAGTTGGACCATCGGGTGGATTGTGGCGTGGGCTATCGTGGGCCTCGGCAAAGACACTTTTGTTGAGCTCGGCAGTAGCGTTTCAGAGGCTCTTGGCCAGGGCGCACTCGTCACCAGGGCGTTCCTGTCCTGGGGATCCACCTGGGGAATCGCAGGAACCATTGCCGGGATCGTCGCCGGCGGGCTTACCGGATTCTCCATCGGGAGACTACTCCGGCGCACCGAACCGCCCATCCCAGGGAGATGGATTGTGATGCTCACTATCGGCCTTCCCGTGTGCTGGGCCTTGGGCTGGGCAGCTAGCGGAGCAATGGGCGCGGCTGTTGCCGCAAGCACCGGGGGGGTTATCTTGGGAGGAACCGGCGCGGGTGCCTGCGGTCTGCTGATTCTCTGGCGGCTTGGCCGGGCGCAACGCGGAGCATGATGGCCTGTGACCGGCGGGCAAGCACAGGCTGAAGCAAGTACCAGTGCAATTGCGGGCAATCCCGGTGCCTCTCATTGGGGATAGGAAGGGTCTCCCCGATCGGCCCGGTCTCCGCACAAGCCAGGCACCCGACGTATTGGCTCCTCAACAGCGGGCCAGACGGATTTGAAGGAGGTTGTTGACGTGACCATCGCAGAGAAGACGGCAAGTGATCATCAGGGAATATCAGCTCCCGAGACCCTTGCCCAGTTGCTGGTTCTCCTAGTGCGAGAGACCATCAAGGCAATACCCCGACATATTCCGTTGATCATAGGGATATTCGTGCTTGGCACCCTCCTTCACACGTTCTTGATGGCAGGCCCGAGAGGAAGAGACGGCGTCTTCGCCCTGGATAGGAAGACCGGCGCGCTGATAGAACAGATTTAGCCAGGATCACCTCTGCGATACGTTCAGGCCCTTCTCGCGGATGACAGCGGAGCGTTGTGGGTGGGCTGCAGGCCTGACACGATATGATGGGGCCACATGGCATACCTATACAGAACGAGATGGTTTGCCAGAGCAGCGCGTAAATGTACTGCTGCAGGACCAGAATGGGCGCATTTGGGCCGGCACTAGAAGCGGTGCGGCCGTCCTGGATGATCAGGGGTGGCACATCCTGACCTCTGAAGACGGGTTGCTGCACGACTCGGTCAGCGTGATGTTGCAGGACCAAGAAGGAGGGATGTGGTTTGGCTCCTACGCAGCACCCCCTGGAGGTCTCAGCTATCTCCAGGATGGTGCCTGGCAGCACTTTTCTACCGAGAACGGGCTCCCCCACAACAACGTTAACGCCCTCCTAGAGGATAGCTCTGGCTCGGTTTGGGCAGGAACGGGGTTATTCGATCGCGGGGGGGCTTGCCAGCTCACACGGAAGGACAATGGATGGGTCGTCTCTCGAGTGCTAACCCAACACGATGGCCTGGCTGGGGCCAAGGTACGCTCACTCTTCCAAGATCGCGAGGGAGTACTCTGGTTCGGCTCGGAATACGATGGTCTGGCCCGTTTCGACGGGGAGACCTGGCGCGTGTTCTCGCAAGCGGACGGGCTTGCCGCCTCTGAGGTGAAGACCATGCTGCAGGACGAGGATGGGAACCTGTGGCTGGGAACGATCAACGGTGTGACACGGATCGCCACAGCGGCGCTAGCAGCGATGCACGTTGATCTGCCGAGCAAATGAAGCCCACCTAGAAGTGTGACCGAGAAGTTGTAAGGGCAGGTTTCGGCTCTCTTCTACGCGAATGACCCTGATCAGATTTGGCCCTGATCGCACAGGAATGTCTCCTGCACTACCAAGATCTGCCCCTACACGAACTGGGTGGGTCTCGGCCACGCTCCCCTGCGGTTTCTCACGGTCGTTTGCTCGTGCAACCAGAGGCGAGTATAATCCACCAAGAACGTACCAGGCAAAAACCATTGAGCATCAGGAGCGCGCATCGATGAAGAAGCAACCCAATTCCCGGATGTGCTACGCCTGCGGGGTGGAGAACCCGGCAGGACTACATCTGCACTTCTACGAGGATGATGACGGACGCGTCGTGGTCCACTTCACACCTGCCGACGTATACCAGGGCTATCCTGGCGTGCTGCACGGAGGAATCATCTGCACCCTGCTGGATGAAACCATCGGCCGAGCATTGCTGCGTGACGATTACTGGGCCGTAACCGGCAAACTCGAACTGCGATTCCGAAAGCCCGTCCCTGTCGGAAAGCCCATCACGGTCATCGGAGAGGTGGTCCGCGCATCTGGACGCGCAGTGGAAGGTCATGGCGAAATACACCTGGCCGATGGAACGGTGGCAGTCGAAGCAAAGGCGCTGTACGTGAGATTGCCTGACGCGCAAGTGGAGCAAATGAAGAGCACGGTGGATTTCTGGGAGGTCGTATCGGAGGAATAGAGCCGTTGTGTCACCCAACCAGAAAAGCGCTTACCATCGAACTAACGCTAGGGGAGCACCCGGACTAGGGAGGCGAGCCCTACGTGGGCATCTACTACGAGACGTCTTTCTCCACTCACATCAAGATTCCGTGGCGCCAGGCCTAGCCCTCCGTCTGGCAAGAAGCAGTCCGTCTTCGCTCCCAGAGACTATAGGGGTATAGTCCTTCCTGGGTCGTCAATACCTGTGACTCCGAACCTTTCTGCTCGTGTAAGGGAGCATCTGCGTGACAGCACACACTGTGAACACATTGCGGTGGGGAGAATCATCGGCTGTGGAGACGTGGCAGAGCACAAGAGCGGGCCGCCGCTCTACCAGACCCCTAGGTCGGAATTGATTGTGGTGATGAGACGTGACAAGGCGAAAGCCCCGGACTTCGCCAGGCGTCACGGCGCCAACCGATCGTACGCCGACCCAGACTCCCTTCTTGCAGCTCCCGAGGTGAATGCCGTCTACGTTGCCTCCCCTCACCACTTGCACCCCGCACACGCGATTCAAGCCTCACAAGCGGGGAAAATCGTGCTCTGCGAGAAACCAATGGGCACTAGCAGCGCAGATGCTCGGTCAATCGTGGACGCCTGCAAAACTAATGAGGTGTCGCTGACCCTCGCATACTACTGTCGCTTCTGGCCCATAACACAGAAGATGAAGCAGTTGCTGGCCGAAGATGCCATACGTCGAGTCGTGCAGGCCCGTGTGCAGTTGTCTGCCCCCTTCAGTGGCGATCCCGAGCGACCCTGGCTCACCCCCCTCGAAGAAGCAGGTGGAGGCGCTCTGGCAAACGCGGGCAGCCACTGGGTTGACCTTCTCCGCTACCTGCTCGGGGAGTTCGAGGAGGTGACAGCCTTCTGCTCGTCAGCAGCCGGCGGCTTCGAGGTCGAAGACACAGTGCTCATCCTGTTAAGCACCGCCGACGGAGCTTTGGCATCCCTTGCTACAACCTGGCAGGGAGGTGTCGGGGTGGATGACTTCGACGTCACTGGCACGAGGGGACGCTTTCTGGCCAGTCCGCTTTCTGCCGGCCGGCTGTATCTACACCGGTAAGGCAAGGAGCCGGAGGCCTTCGACTTGGCGCGCTCTGGTCCGGCGCGCAGAGAGCTAATTGCAGAAATGACATCTCGCCTTCTAGCAGATCAAACATCACCGGTTGTGGGCGAGGAAGCGGTAGCCAACTGGCGCATCATGGAGGCTGCCTATCAGGCCGCCTATCGGTCCGACAAGGAAGGTTGTAGGATTCGAATCGCCTAGACCGAGCTGATGAAACAACGTCCAGTCGGCATGGTTTGACAATTCGTCCCCCGCGTGATAAAGTTTACGGGCGCGCTGCTCATGTCGTTGGTCGTGAAGGCAGAGGACGAGAGGAGAGGAATCTAGCATGGCGAAATCGGGCGCTTTTACCTTTGTTCTACACAGCCACCTGCCCTATTGCCGCATGGCAGGGCGATGGCCTCACGGTGAGGAGTGGCTTCACGAAGCCACCTCCGAGACCTATCTCCCACTCTTGAACGGACTGTATGATTTGAAGGAAGAGGGGGTACCGTTTCATATCACCATCGGCATCACTCCCGTGCTCGCCGAACAACTGGCCGACCCTCTGGTCCTGGAACACTTTGTCCTCTTTATGCAGGACAAGATTGCTGCGGCAGAGGAAGATATGCCACGTTTCCACAAAGAAGGAGATCAGCACGCGGAGTACCTGGCCTCCTTCTACCGCGATTGGTACCGTCACACACTGGAGACCTTCCTCAATCGCTTCCAAGGAAGCATCATCGGGGCTTTCCGTGCGCTTCAAGACGACGGCCTCATCGAAATCATCACATCAGCCGCTACTCACGGCTATCTCCCCTTGCTCTCCCGTGATTCGTCCATATATGGACAACTGCGCACCGGTATAGAAAGCTACAAGCGCCTATTTGGACGCTCGCCGCGGGCCGTTTGGCTACCGGAGTGTGCCTATCGCCCCGCCTACGTCAACGATGAGGGCGTCACCCGGCCAGCCATCGAGGAATTCCTCTCGCTACTGGGACTCGGCTGCTTCTTCAGCGAGACCCATGCCATAGAGGGCGGTCGTCCCGTCGGAAAGGCCGCCGGAGACGTTGCCATCGGCCCATATGCGGCCATTAAACGGCGCTACATCGTACCAATTGCCGATGGCGGAGGGAAAGGCGGCACCACTTATCAGGCTTACTACGTTGCAGGTAGTGCTAAAGAGTTGACCAATCCACCCGTAGCAGTCATCGGTCGCAACAATCGCACTGGCCTGCAGGTTTGGTCAGGAGAATGGGGCTATCCGGGAGACCAGGACTACCGAGAGTTCCACAAGAAAGATCACATTTCCGGCTTGCAGTACTGGCGAGTGACCGGTCCACGCACTGATTTGGGAGACAAGGAGTTCTACCATCCTGATTGGGCAGGACACAAAGTCGAAGAGCACGCACGCCATTTTGCGGGGTTGGTAGAGGAAATTGTCGCAGAGTCCCATAGGGAATCCGGAAAATTCGGGATCATCTCCTCCAACTATGATACGGAACTATTCGGCCACTGGTGGTTCGAGGGCATCGCCTGGATCAAAGAGGTTCTAGGGCTGCTATCGCAGAGCGAGGTCGTGGAGTTGACCTCAGCCACGGACTATCTAGACCAACACCCTCCAGAGGAGGTCATGGCGGTCCCTGAGAGTTCATGGGGGAGTGGCGGTGGCCACTGGACCTGGGACAACCCAGAAACGCGCTGGATGTGGGAGCCGATCCATGCAGCCGAGAAACGGATGGAGGAAATAGTCGGACGCTATCCGGAGGCGCAAGGGGATACGGCAGATGTGCTCAACCAAGCCGCACGCGAGTTGCTATTGCTCCAAGCAAGCGACTGGCCTTTCCTGGTCACTACCGGACAAGCCGGTCAGTACGCCAGACAACGCTTCACGAGCCACGAGGAACGCTTCAACCGGCTGCTCGATCTGCTAGAGGCGGATGATCTGGTCGAAGCTAGCAGACTGGCCAAAGAACTGGGAGAAATGGACAATCTCTTCCCCGACATAGACTATCGCTGGTTCAGGAAGCAAGGTCCATCCCCCTTGGCAAATGTCTAGTACACTCTTGAGTCTTAATCACAGCCTTGTAAGGCAGGGATAATTTGCCAAAGTATGATCGGCTGGGCATAGTAGCCAGCCTTATCTTGCTGGGACTGCTTCTGTCCACAGCTATCCAGCTACCCACGCGGAGCTTCAACTTCATAGCTCTGGGATCGCCACTGAACATCACCCTCACAGGAGCATGGCAGATGGGGCTCCTTCTGACCGCCATCGTCTGTGCGGGCGTTAACTCCATCGTGCGCTCCCATCCCAAGTTGAGTTCTAACAATGTCCTCTACATGCTTAGCTTCTGGGGATTGCCTGGCACGATTGCCGTGGCTGCCATGACGATTCTGCAGGAATCCGATGTACTCGTCTTTCAATTGACCACGCTGGCTCTGGCTGTTCTCCTGATTCTCCTCATCATCAGTGCCCAGTACCGGACAATCAACTCGTCCGATCGCTACTATCGCTCTGCCAGATTGGGCTTGAACTTCACCGTCTACCTGGCCGCTTTCATCCTCTTCTTGGTGGTATATGGCGACAAGAGTCGCAGCCTGCTCTCGGCTACGACGATCCTGCTAGTCAGCAGCTTGCTGGCGCTGGAGCTACTGAGAGAATCTCCCAAAGGAATCTCCAATGCGTGGCTATATGCCAGCATCACTGGCGCAATCATGGGACAGATCACCTGGGCCCTGAACTACTGGACTGTCTCTGCCTTAGCGGGGGGAGCCTTTCTCCTGCTCATATTCTACTTCGTCACGGGCATATCGCAGCAGCATCTCTGGAGACGACTGGCGCGCCGAACTGTGTTTGAATTCGCCCTCATCACCCTGCTCTGTATTGTCATCCTCATGCGCTACGTCGACTGGCTAAAGTAGCTCCCTGGGCGAATGCTCCAGAACCAGCTTCTGCAGCAAGAATGAGAAAGGGGAGTCAGAGGACCCCTTTTCCCTCCGACTCCCCGGCTACTACGGGCGACTGGACCGCCCTATGCTGCTACCTCCTGAGGCACATCCGACACGGAGAGCGCCTCAAAGAAAAGCTCATCCTCCCGCACAGCTACTTTCACCGCATCACCGGCCTGAAACTCGCCGCCCAGCAGCTTCCGGGACAGAGGACTTTCTACCTCGCGCTGAAGAGTACGGCGTAGAGGGCGTGCCCCGAAGACCGGATCGTATCCCCTCTCAACTAGCCAGACCTTGGCTTCTTCGGTCACCTGAATGGTGATCGCCATCTCCGCCAGTCGTTCACTGATCTCAAGTATCAACAGATCGACGATGGCTTTCACGTCCTCCCGACTTAAGCGCTCGAATATGATGGTCTCGTCAATGCGATTCAGGAACTCCGGACGACATGCCTTCTTCAATGCTTCCATCATCTCGGTGCGCATCTTCTCTCTCTCGTCCTTACCCGTGCGGCCAGATGTCCGAAAGCCCATCGGTTCAGCGCACGTGAAGCTCGTGCCGAGATTGGAGGTCATGACCAACACCGTGTTGCGGAAGTCCACCGTACGACCGTGACCATCTGTCAGCCGCCCATCCTCCAATACCTGAAGCAAGGCGTTCCAGACATCAGGATGTGCCTTCTCCATCTCGTCGAAGAGGATCACCTGATATGGACGTCTCCGTACGGCCTCGGTAAGCTGGCCGCCCTCATCGTAGCCTACATATCCCGGGGGGGCCCCTACCAATCGCGACACAGTGTGGCGTTCTTGATACTCGCTCATATCCACTCTAAGCAGGGCATCGTCATCGCCGAAAAGGAATTGGGCCAGCGCCTTGGCTAGTTCGGTCTTGCCGACCCCCGTAGGTCCCAGGAAGATGAAACTCCCAATGGGCCTCCTGGGGTCCTTCAATCCGGAACGAGCCCGTCGGATGGCATCCGACACCGCCGCAACGGCTTCATCTTGGCCGATGATCCGCGCATGCAGGCGTTCCTCCATTTGAAGCAGCCGCTTGCTCTCAGTCTCCAGCATGCGATTCACTGGAATACCCGTCCACTCAGCCACAATCTCGGCGATGTCTTCTTCCCCTATCACCTCATCCAGGTCCTGCTCCCCTTTCCATGCTTCTTTCTTTGCTCGGAAATCCTCTTCCAGCTTCAACCTCTGGCTCTTATACTCCGCAGCCTTCTCATAATCCCTCTGCTGCCAGGCGTCCTCCTCATCTGTGATAAGCTCCTGTATCTCCAGCTTTGCTTTCTTGAGATCGGGCGAAAGACTATAGATAGCAATACGCAGTTTGGCAGCCGCTTCATCCACCAGGTCTATGGCCTTATCGGGTAGAAAGCGGTCCTTAACGTACCGATCCGAGAGGCGCGCCGCCGCTTCCAGAGCCTCATCAGAAATGGTCACCTTGTGATGCGCTTCGTATCGATCTCGAAGGCCAGCGAGCATCTCAATGGTCTCTTCCACCGATGGCTCTTCCACATAGATCGGTGCGAAGCGCCGCTCCAGAGCAGCGTCCTTTTCGACGTACTGACGGTAGTCGTCCAGCGTCGTGGCGCCGATGCAGCGTAGCTCACCTCGAGCCAGAGCAGGCTTCATCATGCTCGAGGCGTCAATGGCTCCCTGAGCAGCACCAGCCCCTACTACGGTATGCAGTTCGTCTATGAAAAGGATGATCTCTCCCTTGGCCCGCTGGATTTCCTGCAATGCAGTCTTCAGACGTTCCTCAAACTCGCCACGGAAGCGAGAACCTGCCACCATACGGCCCAGATCCAGGGACACCAGACGCTTTCCTATCAGCGGCTCAGGGACATCCCCAGCCACGATATCCTGCGCCAATCCTTCCACGATAGCCGTCTTCCCCACGCCCGCTTCGCCGATCAGCACGGGGTTGTTCTTCTTGCGCCGGGAGAGCACCCTAAGTACCCGAAGTATTTCCTCATCGCGCCCGATAACGGGGTCGAGCTTCCCTTCCCTGGCCAATTGGGTCAGGTCACGACTGTACTTCTCCAAAGTGCGATAGCGGCTCTCTGCCTGGCGACTCGTCACCTTCTGACCACCACGTATGTCCGGCAAGACAGCCAGGATCTTCTCACGGGTGACTCCGGCATCATTGAGAATGCGAGCAGACGTCCCATCCCGTTCCGCAACAACGGCCAGAAACAGGTGTTCAGTAGAGATGTATTCATCCCCAAGCTCTCTCGCCGCCTCGTCGGCCCCATCCATGACCTTTTTAACGCGAGGGGTGGCAAAGACCTGCGCTGCCTGGATGACATTGGTAGCAACGGCTACTCGAGGAACGCTCCCTAAATCCGCATCCAGTTTGTCCCTTATGACATCAACATCAACGTGCAGTCCTTCCAGGATCTGACCCACTGTTCCCTTTGACTGCTCCAACAACGCCATCAGGATGTGTTCTGTATCCAGTTGTGTGTGCCCATACCGCTGCATGACCTCGAAAGCCCGGCCGGCCGCCTCCTGGGCACGTTCCGTGAAACGACCAAAACTCATCATGTTCAGCTACCTTCTAGCCCCTCTTGGGGTCATCTCTCTATCCATTGGTTCTATGGCACGCCAGAAGTTATCGGCACGCAACATGACGCTACTTCTTGGCGAAAGTCAGTTTCCCGTCTTTCGAGTCCACCTGAATCCTGTCCCCTTCTGTGAACTCACCCTGCAGGATTCCCATAGCCAGGGGGTCCTGCATCTCCCGCTGAATGGTTCGTTTCAGAGGTCGGGCTCCGTAGACAGGATCATAACCGACCTCGGCCAAGTACCTCTTGGCTGCATCGCTGACTTCCAGATCCACCTTGCGCTCCGCCAACAGCTCACGAAGACGACCTAGTTGGATACTCACGATCTGAACCAGGTCTTCCATGCTCAGAGAGCGGAAGATTATGGTCTCGTCCACCCGGTTCAAGAACTCCGGCGGGAAGCGTTGATTCAGTGCTTCCATCACTCGCTGGCGCATAACCTTATCGTCACGGCCACCCAATTCCCGAATCCACTGACTACCGATGTTGGATGTCATGATGATCACAGTATTGCGGAAGTTCACCACCCGTCCATGCCCATCCGTCAGGCGACCGTCATCAAGAATCTGAAGCAGCAGATTGAAAACCTCGGGATGCGCCTTCTCGATTTCATCAAAGAGCACGACAGAATAGGAGCGTCGACGAACCGCTTCCGTGAGCTGCCCGCCCTCCTCATATCCAATATACCCTGGGGGCGCACCGATCATACGGGCCACGGTATGACGTTCCTGATACTCACTCATATCCAGACGTACCATGGCCTCATCATCATCGAAAAGGAACTCCGCCAGGGCCCGGGCCAGCTCCGTCTTCCCCACGCCCGTCGGACCGAGGAAAATGAAGCTGCCGATGGGGCGATTCGGGTCCTGCAACCCTGCCCGAGCCCGACGCACAGCGTTGGCTACGGCAATAACAGCTTCGTCCTGGCCCACGACACGCCGGTGAAGCCGCTCTTCCATCTTGATTAGCTTTTCTACCTCACCCTCCACGAGCCTCGACACCGGAATGCCTGTCCACTTCGAAACAATTTCAGCGACATCCTCATCATCAACCTCCTGCTTGAGCATCTTCTGATCCCGTTGGAGTTCCTTAAGGCGCGACTCTTGCTCCCCAAGCTTCTTCTGCAACTCCGCCAGATCGCCATATCTTAGTCTGGCCGCCTGTTCCAGATTGGCAACCCTTTCAGCGCGCTCAATCCCCGCCCCGACCTGCTCAATGCGGCTTTTGGTTTGCTGTATCGCTTGAATGGCCTCCTTCTCCTGCTCCCATTGAGCTCGCATGGTATGGCTCTTCTCTTGCAGATCAGCCAACTCCTTCTCTAGTCGCGCCAGTCTATCCCTGGAGGCCTCATCCTTCTCTTTCTTCAGGGCCTGCTCCTCGATCTGGAGTTGCATGATGCGACGCTCGCACTCATCCAGCTCACCCGGCATGCTATCTATCTCCATGCGTAATCGCGAAGCGGCCTCGTCGATTACATCAATGGCTTTGTCGGGCAAGAAACGGTCAGAGATGTAGCGCCGAGACAAGACTGCTGCTGCCACCAGCGCAGAATCTTGAATCCGCACGCCGTGGTGTACCTCGTATCGTTCCTTCAACCCTCTCAGGATACTGATTGTATCCTCCACTGAGGGCTCGGCCACAAATACTGGTTGGAAACGTCTCTCCAAAGCTGCGTCTTTCTCGATATGCTGCCGATACTCATCAAGAGTCGTGGCTCCAATGCAGTGCAGTTCCCCGCGAGCCAACATCGGCTTGAGCATATTTGACGCATCCATTGCACCCTGGGCTGCCCCCGCCCCCACCAACGTATGCAACTCATCAATAAACAGGATGACCGCGCCGTCGGACTCGGCCACTTCCTTCAGGACCGCCTTCATGCGCTCCTCGAACTCACCTCGGAACTTGGCCCCTGCAATAAGAGCCCCCAGGTCCAAGGCTACGACACGCTTATTCTTGATGCCCTCGGGGACGTCTCCTCGGACGATACGCTGCGCCAATCCTTCCGCGATGGCCGTCTTACCCACGCCAGCCTCGCCCACAAGCACCGGATTGTTCTTCGTTCGCCGGGAGAGGACCTGGATCACTCTGCGTATCTCCTCATCCCGGCCGATAACCGGGTCTAGCTTTCCCTGCCCGGCCAGAGTCGTAAGATCACGCGCATACTTCTCCAGTACCTGATACTTGCTCTCGGGTGTCTGGTCCGTCACTCGCTGCGTCCCTCTGACCTCAGTCAATACTTGATAGATACGCTCGCGTGTGATGCCCAGAGACTGCAGGATACGTGGAATCGCGCCCCTTATACTGGGATCAGTGCAAGCCAACAAGAGATGCTCAGTGGATACGTATTCATCCCGTAACCTTTCAGCCTCTCCCTGTGCCAGCGACAGGAGTCTATCCAACCGCGGCGACACGTACACCTTGGCTGTGCCATATACCTGAGGCTGCCTGTCCAGTTCAGCCTTCAGTTGTGTCATAGCAGACTGTGGGCTAGCTCCCAGTTTACGGAAAACCTGTGGAACGATGCCGTCAGACTGATCTAGCAGAGCATATACCAGGTGTTCCACTTCGATCTGACTATGGTTATTCCCTTGAGCTAACTGTTGGGCATACTGGACCGCCTCTTGTGCCTTGTTCGTCAGTCTATTCAATTCCACGCTTCTAACCTCTCACAAATGGGGCGACACTCATACAGCGCCCCGGTATTATGTACTCATGCCAAACGCTGCAACTCGGCTTTCAGCTTCCCGCCGATTGCATGATGTTTCTTGTCTTCCTCTTTGCGATAGAGCTGCTGTTCCACCCCCAGTACCTCTCGGCAGAACCCCTCCGCGCGTTTCCCCTGCTCAAAGGGAATCGCCAGATCCGTGTAGAGCGCCGCTTGTGCCATATAGTGCCTGCTCTAATCCCACCGAAAGGGCCCGGGGAATCTTGACGATCCCTGGTGACCATTAAGCAGCGGATGATTCGTAACGTCGAGCACTAGTAACGCAATATCGCGCCGATGCCACCGGCTTCTTCCAGAGGCTGGCTCTCTTCCACTGTCTCCACCTTCACGCCTGTTTTCACGGCCGTGTAAACGGCATGTTCTACAGCATCTTCAATGGGACGCATATCCTCGCCACCACAGAAGAGGCACTTGGGGGCACCCTCCACGGAGACATATCCACAGGATGAACATACGTGACCGGGTGCAGATAATCCTTCCGCCACTAGCATTATGCGCACCCTACCCTCGCGAAGGCGATAGAGGGTATCTGCCAACCCTGTCGCACCCAGTCCCCCCTTGCGGGCGGCCGTTATCATCTCCTCGACCAGCTTCTCCCCTTCCTCACGCTCAACTCGCTGCATTATCTCCCAGGAACGTTCCAGGATGTCGTCAATGCCCATCATTCGACCAACGGGAAACGTGCCTGCGATGCGCTCCTGCAGCTGCTTGGGCAACATATCCTGAAACTGTGCTAGATTGACTTCCGTGCCTCCAAGGATTACCCGCTGGCAGCCTTCGTTCCTCAAGAACTGCTCCGCCTCTTCAGCGGCCTGTTTCAAGTTCTGTGCTGCCTGTCCATCAACCCAGCGCTGATAGCGAGCCTGGGACCATCCACCTTGTTTATGACGCTTGATCTCTTCGCCAATGGTCTCACTCTCTCCCAGGACCCGCCCTCCTTGAATGTGAAACATACGCACGTCTTCTCGATCTACTATCACAACTCCATATGAGCCGAATTTGTCCGCCAAATAGACAAGCGGCTTCACGTGAGGCCTGTCCGCCACGAAAGCGCCATCAGGTACCGGCACCGGAAGCGAATAGGCTCGCCAGAATCGTTGGGCCTGGCAAGAGAAGATGACGACTCCTCGCCCCTGCCAATCGTACTCAAAACTGAAGAAGCGCTCGATACGATCTAGGTCCTGGGACAACGCCTCGCCGTCGATCTTCCCGAGGTGCTCTCGCAAGACCAGCTTGCATTTTTCCTTGGACTCTCGCGAGAGGTCCGTATTCAAATAGAGGCTGACCACCTTATCTCCGGTATAACTCACCAGCTCTCGCAAATCCTGCTTCTTGATCACGGTTCTCCCTCCTTGGGAACAGCAGAAAGCAGCCAATCCACATGACGGATACCTGTGAGCACAGGCATCCCCGTCCATCCCTAGCATCTATACGGATATGAGCTATCCACGGTTGTTGCCGCTTGGCGAAGGGGGTTCCGTCTCTCGACGGTAGGGTACCGGAATGTACTGCACTGAAGGCCGACGTTGAGACCCCTGAGCATAGAGACTCATCAGAGCATAGATCGTTTCGGGTAACCCTCCGCTCACCGGCATTCCCAGCTCCTTGGCCATCTCGACAGTGATAGGGTAATCGTGCGTCCATTTGCCGCAGCTCAATTCATCGCCCAGGGTCTCCGCTTCTTTCTCCGGCATGCCATTGGCCATCAGCAGTTTCTTCACGGTTTCATTCACCTGCCGCACAGCCTTGCGCGCCACATCCGCTAGAATCAGAGTGCGGTCATCAGTCTCGTTGATATCTTTCTTGTCGGCCACGGCCAGTATTGAGACTGCAGGATAGTCTCCGATCTGTGGGTCAACAGGGCCAAGAACTGCATTCTCGTCCATGACGATCTCATCGGCAGCCAACGCAATCAGCGTCCCACCCGACATGGCATAGTGAGGTATGAACACCGTGACTGGGGCCTTGTGTCGCACCAATGCATTCGCGATCTGCTCAGCGGCCAACACCAATCCTCCCGGAGTATGCAGAATGATATCAATGTGCATATCATCGGGCGTAAGCCTTATGGCCCTGAGCACCTGCTCGGAATCCTCGATATCAATATACCGTGATACTGGGATTCCTAGAAGGCTGATGGCCTCCTGGCGGTGAATCATCGTGATAAGCCTCGAATTCCTCTTGATCTCAAACTGCCGCATGATCCTCCTGCGGGCGGCCTCCAGATACTGCTTCTTGAGAACAGGTGTAAGGCTTGAAAGAGCCAAGAAGATCCAGAAAAGGTCCAAAACGCTGAAGTTCATCTTCAACTCCTTTCGTGCGGGCCACTTACCCGCTCCTGCCGCAGCAAGCTGTGCAGGCGATTTATCTCCATCTCAAGATCGGCTTGCATGAGTTCCATCTCGCGCTGAAGTTCTCTCATGCGCTCGCCCATTCTCAGAATAACCTCTACTCCAGCCAGGTTGAGCCCTAGCTCATCCGTTAGCCGCACGATCTTGCGCAGACGGCTGATGTCTCGAGGGGAATACAGACGCACATTGCCAGCAGAGCGCGCGGGCTGTATGAGCCCAAGGCGCTCGTAGTAGCGCAGGGTCTGAGGATGAAGGCGCACCAACTTGGCTGCGACGCTGATTATGTAACAAGGCTCATCGTCGTAAGTATCGTCCTCGAAGATCACTGCCCCCACCTCCTCACGCTAGTGCAGACATAGCGAGATGGCAATACCTCATACTTGCTCGTTGCATCGGCTAAGATCTACTCGGGTTGTTCACCCAGCTCCACCTCGATGTATTCTTCCTCTCCGTCGCGGTGGATACCTAGTGTGACTACTTGTCCAACCCTCGTTCGAGTCTCCAGGTACTCGATCAGGTCCTGGCTGCTTTCCAAGGCAAGGCCATCAACGGAAAGGACTATGTCCCCTCCCACGTAGTACTTCCGGTTTCCGATCACCATCTCCTGGCTCGCGCCGAGTAGCCCAGCTTGATCAGCGGGACTACCTGTCATCACGCGCGCGACGAGCAACCCCTGCTCCACGGGCAAGTCCAACTTGGAAGCCAGGTCTGGGGTAATGGAGTACCTCAGAATGCCCAGCCACGGATGTCGGTAGCGCCCACGCTCGATCAACTCCGGCACTACTCGCTTCACCGTATCGACCGGCACCGCGAACCCGATGTTCTCCGCTCCACTGCGAATCGCCGTATTCACACCAATTACGCGCCCATAAGAATCAAGAAGTGGTCCCCCGGAATTGCCTGGGTTGATGGCCGCATCGGTCTGGACCACATTGTAGAGATAACGCTGCTCATCAATTCGGAGTGGTCTCCCAAGCGAGCTGACTACTCCCGTCGTCAGAGTCCAATCCAGCCCGAAGGGATTCCCGATAGCAATGGCCCGCTGCCCAACTCGCAACGCGTCAGAGTTGCCAAGTTCCACGGGGTTCAGCTTTGCCGGCGGGACGTCGATTCGAAGCACCGCCAGGTCATTGGCAGGGTCCAGCCCGACGATTTCGGCCGGGATCCTGGTTGAGTCGAAAAGGGTCACTTCAATGGTCTCCGCTCCCTCAACAACGTGGTTGTTGGTGACGATATGCCCCTCCTTGTCAATGATAAAACCAGACCCTGTGCCCTCCTGAGGCATCGGTCCCCGATAGAAGCCGATTACCATGACTCGAGAAGTGATATACACCACTGAAGAACTCACTCGTTCGTACACATTGATCACCAACTGCTCCTCAATGTCGAAGGCATCGGCCTCGGCTACCTTGTCGGCAGGCAGAGGCGTTGGTGTCGCTATCAAAACAATCGGCGTAGGAGTCGGACTGGGCGTATCAGTCTTGCGCTCCAACAGGCTGAATGGTTGAGCCTGCAAGCTACATCCCAGTACCCCAACGATCAGAATCATGCCCACAAGAAATCGCATTGTCTTATCCCGCATCTATTCCCAACCCTTTCTTGGCAAAGATAGTGCTGTTATGCGCGCCCCCCAGAAGTCCCAACAGAGAAGCCGCAACAGGTGTTTACTAGAACGATCATGCCCGTATAGTGTTCCAGCCAGAGACAGTCAGAAGAAGAGCGTTCCTTCATCTCCACTCCCGAGACACAAACCGTCCCCATGCCGGCTGCCCCACGAAATCTCTGTTGCGCACGATGGGCCGCCCCCTGCTGAACACGTGGCGCGGCCAACCCGACAGCGATGTCCCCTCATAGGGCGTCCAGTCAACCTGCTCGTGCAAGACATCTGCGCTGAGAAGGACTTCCGCTTCCGGGTCAAAAACTACCAGATCAGCGTCAAAGCCTGGGGCTATGTGGCCTTTGCGAGCCAGGCCGAAGATGCGCGCAGGAGCCGCGCAGCAAACCGCGACCCAACGCTCCAGGGAGAGCTTTCCCGCACGCACACCCAGAGTATAGGCCAGGCTCAGGCGAGATTCCACGGAGGGCAGTCCTCCCGGAATGGTCGTGAAGTCGAGGTGTCCGGCCTTCTCAGCGGCAGTGAAAGGACAATGATCGGTGGCCAGCACATCAAGAGCGCCACTGGCCAACGCAGCCCATAACGCCTCCTGATCAGCGTGGCTCCGCAGAGGCGGGGCACAGATGAAGCGCTCCCCGTGCGGTCCATCAAGAGCGTCGGCGGTCAGAGTCAGATACTGCGGACAGGTCTCTGCATACACTGGCTCTCCTCTTATTCGAGCGGATTCCACGCGAGCGACGGCATCGGCACAGGAGACGTGCACGATATAGAGAGGACTCTCTGCCAACGCGGCAATGTCTATGACACGGTTCACTGCCTCCGCCTCCTGTCTCGCAGGGCGAGTGAGGGCATGATAGGGCGGGGCAATGTGACCACGGGCCAATGCCTCAGCCCGTAACTCCTCACAGAGAGGACCGTTTTCACTGTGGACGATAGGCAGGCCGCCCACCAAGGCCACGGCCCGTAACGCTCTGTGAAGCAAAACGTCATCTAGCCGCAAACGGCCGTAGGCCTGGTAGATCTTGAAGCTAGGGACTCCCGCCGCTACTACCTGGGACAGGCCAGCCAACTCTTCTGGTCTGGCGGCGTGCCAGGCATCAATGGTCATGTGCAGGCCGTAATCTATAGCCACGCGACCATCGGCCTCGGCCCGGCGGGCGGCCAGCGCAGAAAGGAAAGGCTCCGCGTCGGCAGGCTCGACAAAATCTATCACCGTCGTCGTGCCTCCGCAGGCAGCAGCGATCGTGCCACTAGCGAAGTCATCTGAACTACGATAGTCTCCCGCCCACATCTGCAGGTGGACATGAGGGTCTATCGCGCCAGGCAGGACGTAGCAGCCTGTGGCGTCGAATTCAGCATTGCCGCGCAACCCTTCTCCCAGAGCAGCGATACGTTCCTCGACAATGCCCACGTCCCCTTCAAAGACGCCTCCCGGGGTAACCACTCTTCCATTACGGATGACTACATCCATCATCGGTCCAGCTCCAGTCTCTGCCCGTCGCTCCAGGTTGATGATGCGTCCGTTCCTTTATCTTCCTTCTCTCTCCCCTTCTCGCTTAGGAGTTTGGCCAAGAAGTTGTAGGGGCAGGTTTTTGGCTCTCACTTACCAGAAAGATCCTGGTCACATTTGGCCCTGGGGGCACAGGAATGGCTCCTGCACGACCCAGACCTGCCCCTACACGGACTTGACATGTTTCCCAGCCAGGTCTTGCGCCTCTACTAGTCTCGAGGCCTTTCCTGTAGAACCACCGGTACACTCAGTTCCTCGCCCTCACGAATGATAGTCAATAGCACCTTTTGGCCCGGGCGCGTCTCGCTCAAGAGGTACTCAAGCAGATCATCGAAATCCTGCACAGGGGAGTCATCTATTGCAGTAATCACGTCTCCTCCGACGAGAAGCTTCCCGTACTTAGTTTCGTACTCCTCGTCGCCAGCACGAATCCCTGCCAGGTCTGCGGGACCCTCAGGCGTGACCGCCACAACCAACGCACCGCGATCCACGGGCAGACCCATTGCCTCCACGTCAATTCGACTCAGGTCACGGCCCGTGATACCAAGCCATGAATAGGGGTAGTACCCCTCTGAGATCAGCCTGGGTATCACACGCCTGATCGTATTGACCGGTACTGCAAAGCCGACGCCCGAATTTGTCCCTCCTTCGGAGTTGATGGCCGTGTTAATTCCAATGACCGCGCCATAGGAATCCAGAAGCGGTCCACCCGAGTTCCCCGGATTGATCGCAGCATCAGTCTGGATGACTTCTGGAATGGAAAATCTTCCTCCAACCTGTTCGGAGATGTGTCCCAGCGGCAAAGTACGCCCCAGGCCACTGATAATGCCTACAGTTAGCGTACCGTTCAGGCCGAAGGGATTGCCAATAGCCACTGCCCTTTGCCCTACCTGCAACTCATCTGAGTTCCCAAGTTCAACAGGGGTCAACCAGTCGGGCGACACGTCAACCCGCAACACCGCCAGGTCGCTATCGGGATCTGTGCCAATAATGCTGGCGCTCACGATAGTTCCATCATGGAAGACAACTTCCACTTCCTCAGCCCCTGATACCACGTGATTGTTAGTGACGATGTACCCATCGGTGTCCAGGACAAAACCTGACCCCTGTCCCTGTTGGTAGAAATCCTCACCTTCGGGCCAGCCAGGAATTTCAGGGTCCTCCACACTTTTCACGACTCGAATATTGACTACTGCCGGGTTCACTCGCTTATACAGATTAATGAGCAATTCCTCGTCGTTGGCCAGATTGGCATAGAACTCCGGTGACAAGGGTGTCGGAGTCGCGACAAGAACCTCTGCCCTAGGAGTAGCGACATCTTGCGCAGCAACTGTCGGGTTGGGAACGTTGAGAATACCTGGCCTGCTTCCAAAGAGGCCGCACAGGCCACATCCCAACGTGCTCAGTGTAAAAAGTCCAATTGCCAGTACTATTCCAAGTTTCTTCATCCTTCGTGGCTCCTCTCTATCATCTTAGTCAGGCCTTAGCCCCGCAGGGAGGCCAGCTCCTCGAACAGCACCTTCTCCTTGTCAGTCAGACTCTTGGGAATGGCAACTCGGATCTCGGCATACAAATCGCCATGCTCGTCAGGATGCTTCAGCCGAGGCATCCCCTGCCCACGCAGGCGAAAAACACGCCCACTCTGCGTTTCAGGCGGGACTTTGAGCTCCACGGCACTTTTGAGCGTCGGAACTCTGACCTCGCCTCCCAGGACAGCCGTGTAGAGATCAACAGCCACCTGACAGCGTAGATC
>Ga0075114_10000613_pt1 | contig 21471 bp, 8 predicted proteins | sample AntAceMetag02UKM_FD_69784 | JGI IMG/M metagenome (GOLD analysis project Ga0075114, IMG submission 69784) | Saline lake microbial communities from Ace Lake, Antarctica - Antarctic Ace Lake Metagenome 02UKM | ecosystem: Environmental > Aquatic > Non-marine Saline and Alkaline > Saline | place... | reverse complement strand
TATCCTGCCCGGAGGTGCGATTCAAAGCACCTTTTTAAAGTACTTTTTTATTTTGATTCAACGAATCGATTTTAAGTACTTTTTCTTTGATTCAATTCGCGCTCTTGACAACCCCGCCTTTTTAAACTATAATAAGTAATTAGAACCGAACAAAGGCAAACCATTCGCAAGGGTGGGGCGCAAAGCTCGAGAGTCCCGGTGATTAAAATGGGATAGTCAGCTGCCTGTTCTGACCGCCTTCTGTATAATTCCCCTTGAATTTGGTTTGCCCTCGATTGAAGCTGTGATAAGGTGTGGCTGTATACTGGGGCACCTGTCCACGGTGTGAGCTTCCGCCGGTTAAGGTAATGGAGTTCATGGGCTGTGAAATTTTTTTCCAAATTTTTCAATGACAACGGGCGCAAGCTTGTCGGGATTGACGTCGGCTCGTATTCGGCCAAGGCCGTTGTCCTCGCGCGGCATGGCAAGAGCTTCCAAATCGCCGACTTCGCCCTTGAGCGGATCTCGGCGGGGGGCCAGGTCCCCGGAGCCGACCCATCATCCGTCCTCGGTAAAATCGTTTCGAGGCTTGGGGTTTCGGGGGATGACATCGCAACGGACATATCGGGCCAGCAGGTCGTCATGCGCCACATCGAGATGCCCAAGATGACGGAGGACGAGCTCAGGGCGTCTATCAAGTACGAGACCGACATTCACTTTCCCTTCAGGCTTGAGGACGCTGTTGTTAACTTCCATATCCTGGAAAAGGCCGAGGGGGTCGATGCAAACAAGATGAAGGTCTTCATGGTTGCTGCCAGGAAGGAGATGGTCGCGTCTCACATCAAGATGCTCGGGTCGGCAGGCATAACGCCGGAAAGCATTTCGGTGGACGCCGTGGCCCTCGTCAACGCGTGCGAGGGCGCTATCGACACGGCCGGCAGGTGCGTGGCCCTGGTCAACGTGGGCTCGAGAAAGACCACTCTCGTCGTTATCTGCGACGGGACATTTTCCTTCGCGCGCGAGGCGGAGATCGGCTGCGCGAAGCTCTCCTCGGCGATATCCAAGGGCCTCTCCGTGTCGAACGATGAGGCGAACCGGGTCGTACGGGAGAAGATAGGGGAGCACGAGGCGTACTTCTCCTCCTTCCTCGCAGATGTCGCGCGGGAGGTAAAATCGTCCATAGATTATTTCGAGGAGAGGAGCACCTCGAAGGTCGATGCCGTTTACATAGACGGTGGCGGCTCCATGGTCGGGGAGTTCGGCCGGCGTTTTACGGAGGAGATCGGACTTGACGTGAAGAGATTGGATGTGATGAGCGGGGCGACAGGCGGACTGGAGGCCGGGAAGAAAAAGGGGTTTGAAGGGCTTTCTCCTCTCTTTACGGTCGCCTACGGCCTCGCCCGCGGCATGAGCGGTTGAAGACAGATTTTGCCGGAGGCAGAATTTTTTATGATAGATATAAACTTACTCCCGAAGGGTTACAAGAAGAAGAAGGCGCGGAAGCAGCTCGAGGTGAACCTTCCCCTCGCCGTGGGGGCGGTCCTCCTGCTCCTCTTCATAGCCTACGTGACGCTCGAGGCTCGCGTCAGGTCCAGAAAGGCGGAGATCGAGAGGCTCTCCAGCATGATGGAGAACATACGGGAGCGGTTCGAGGTAGCCCGGGCGTCGGTGAGCGAGATCAGGCCCCTGACCCTGCGGCTGGAACGCCTGTCGGATATGGAGAAGAAAAGAGTCCTCTGGGCGCGGATCATGAACGACCTTAGCGACGTCTTTCCCGCCGAGCTCCAGCTCAACACTCTCAATGCAGGCCAGGACGCCCTCGTTCTCGGCGGAGTAGTGTCGCCGGGGGGCCGCGACGAGAGCGTGATGAAGCTGATAGAGGGATTGAAGGAGGAAGGGGCGACCTGTTTCCCCGAGTACTTTTCGGTAAAGCTGGAATCGATATCGAAGCAGAAAGACGACATCAAGCAGTTCAAGATAAAGTGCAAGTATATCGGGGAGATGAAGGATGGCTCTTGAGAGGGAACGCGTTGAGAAGATCGTCCTTCTCGGCGTCGTGGTTGTCACGGCTGCCGCCTGCTCGTGGATTTTTTATATAGCACCGAGAATAAAGGTTTTTTCCGGGGGCGGGGAGGATATCCGGGAGATGAAGGAGAAGTACAAGGAGGCGAAGCAGACCATAGAACGCGCCGACCGGTCGGAGATGCGGCTGAAGGAGCTCCATGAAGACCTCAGCAATTTTGACCGGGACATTCCCCCGGAGACGAAAGACGAGTGGATACTGGGGAAGGTGAACGCCGTGTGCCGGGAACTGGATATAAAGTACGAGTCCCTGATCCCCCAGGCCCCGGTGGAGTTCAAGGACAAGACCGTGGGCAAGGCCTACATCTGGAAGAGGGTCAAGCTGAAAATAAAGTGCGGCTATCACAAGCTGGGGAGGTTCCTGAACAGGATCGAGAACAGCAGCCCGTTCATCACCGTAAGCGGGTTGTCCGTGGAGAAGACGCACGAGGAGGACAGGCAGGATGTGTCCTTCTTAATAAGCTATGTCGCGAAGAAAGAACAGAGCTAGGTTGCGGGTAGCTGTTGTCGCAGCGGCGGTCCTCGCCTGGATCGCGGCGGGTGCTGCGTCCGCCGCGGATGCGGACAAGTTCATATACGAAAACGGGGGAAGGCGCTCGCCGTTTTCATCTTCCGTTATCAGCGTCCGCGGCGCGATGGATAACGTCGGAGAGAAGGAGTCCATCGAGAGAATTCGCGCGATGCTGACCGGCGTCCTGTGGGGACAGGAGAAGCCCGTCGCTTTCCTTTCCGGGGCGGAGAAAGAAGTCGTCGAGATCGGCGACGTTATCGAGGGGTGGCGCATCATAGACATCTCGCACAAGGGCATCGTTATCGAGAAGGGCGACAATGTAGTGCAACTGCTAATCCATAAGGAAGGTGAAGATGAAAAATAAGGTAATCCTGTTTTTGACGGGGCTTTTGTTCATCATGCCTCTCCTGTTTCACGCGGTTCCGGCGCCGTGCCGGAGCGAGGCGGCAGAACCGATACCCACGGCGACGGCCCGGGATGCGGGGGAAGCCGGGGAAGTGACGGTGCCGGCCTCCGCGGCTCCCGAGCGGGAGCAGGAGGAAGCCGGGACGGGAGCGGCTCCGGCCGGAGAGGCCGTGGAAGGTGAGGGTGAAATACTCGATATGGAGATCATGACGCCGGTCGCCCCGGCCCCCGTGAGAGAAGAGCCCCCCTCGCCTGCGGCGGTGGAAGAAGAGCTTCCCGCGGAGGAGGATGTCTCCCCTGACACACTCAAGGGAGCGGACATCGGGGAACCCGTAGATGAGATCATGCCACCGAGCGTCCGCAAGGCCGAAAAGGAGCATAGGAAGCTGCGCGAGATCGGCGGCGAGATTGCCGACGCCGACCTGAAGGAAACGGGGGAACTTATGGAAAAAGCCGCCGAGGGTGAGTTGATCATTCCGGCAAAGGAGCGCGCTCCCGCTCCCCCCGCGGAGGCCCTGCCGCCCGAAGTGCCAGCGCCCGCCGCGTCGCCGGCGCCCATGCCGGAGAAGATACCCGTCGAGCAGATGATGATCCTCTTCGACTTCAAGGACGCCGATATTACGCACGTCCTCAGGCTGATGGCCCGCAAGGCGGGCGTTAACATCATCTACGGGCCGGAGATAACCGGCAAGGTGAGCCTGAGCCTGGAGACGGAGATCCTATGGGAGAAGGCGCTCGCCCTCATCCTCCAGCTCCACAATTACGCCTATATACGTGACGGGAATATCTACAGGGTGATTCCCGTGGAAGAACTCGATAAGGAGCCCACGCAGACGGAGACGTTCGATCTGAGCTACTCCACGGCGAAGGAGGTCTTGGGCTCCATAAACCAGATGCTGACACCGGCGCGCGGCATGATCAAGGCCGACACCAGGAGCAACACGCTAATCGTCACGGACGTGCCCGCGAAGCTGGACCAGATAAGCAGGATAATCAAGAAGCTGGACAGGCGGACGCCCCAGGTCCTCATAGAGTCGCGGATCGTGGAGCTCTCCGACGACTTCGGCGAGGACATCGGCATAGACTGGGACATGCTCAGGGACTGGGAGGTGAGCTACGGCCAGAAACCAGGGGAGGACGATCACCTGATGGAGTTCACCGACCAGCTGACGAAGGTGGGCACGCGTGGATACACGGACGAGTTCACCGGGCAGGCGCGCCGCGACGGGACGTACACGTACCCGGCCGACACCCAGACCACCCAAACCGTCCTCTCGTCGTTCCCGGGAGTCGCCAGCGGGACGACTACCACCACGGACACGACCGCGGGGACCAGCACCGATCAGTGGACGAACCAGTACAACTGGGACACCTCGGTCAGTTCTGCGGACACATCGACGAGGACAAAGGACCAGCTCATGACGGCCGTCCTTGACGCCGACCAGGTCAGCATCGCCCTGAACTTCCTCCAGGAGCAGACGGACTCCAATATCATCTCCCACCCGAAGATAGTGACGGCGGACAGCAGGACGGCCTCGATAAAAGTCGTGAAGCAGTACCCCATACCGAAGTTCGAGTACAACGACGAGACAGGCCGCTTCGCCATCTCCGATTTCGAGTACAAGGACATCGGCATAATCCTCGACGTTACGCCCTACGTGAATGAAGACAACTTCATAACTCTCGACGTGGCGCCCGAGGTGAGCAGGTACTTCGAGCAGGAGAATGTGTCCTTCACCGGCGCGACAAACGTCTCGATACCCGTCATTCACTCGAGAAGAGCGAATACACGGGTCCTTATATTGGATGGTGACACGCTGGTCATAGGCGGCCTGATGAGTGAAGAAGAAGTCCAGTTGGTGCGAAAGGTCCCATTCTTCGGAGACACCCCCTTTGTTGGCAAGTACGTCTTTTCTTATTCCGGCACAAGCATAATAAGAAAGAATCTTATGATATTCGTCACCGCCACCGTCATCACTGACGAGAACAAGGATGTCCCCTGGGCGGAGCAGAAAGAAAAGCAGGATCGTCTGATCTCCGAGGAGAAGGAGAAGTGGTGGCAGCCGAAGAAGTTCGACGACGGCCTGGGCATTCGGCTGAAGCACTCCCGCGACAAGGATACCGCCGGGGAAGCGGACGCGGGTGAGGAAGCCGCCCCGGCATCGCAGGATGAAACAGCCGGCGGAGCGGCGGCTAAGAAACAATAAGGTCCGGAAGGGAAATAGGGGAGTTTTGATTATGAAAAGAGCAGTTGCCGCCCTCGGTATTATTCTTATCGCCATTACCCTAACGTCAGGAAGCGCAGGCGCGTTGGAGGTTGCCTCGATGTGGCCGAAGATACTCAAGATCCTCGAGAAGCTGGACGGTATCAAGGAGCAGAACGAGAAAATTATAGAAAACCAGCAGCTCATCCTTCAGCAGATAAGGGCGCTGGGGGAGGAGAATGAATCCGGAAAAAACGCCAAAAAAGAAGATTGACACGCAGCGCATACATGCGCTGGAGTTTTATGAGTTAAATGAGTTTGATGAAGAGGGGAGGTGTTAGCTCGTTTAAGCCGGATTATTCATATATCTGCGAAGATCTGCGGGAATCTGCGTCCCAATTAGCACCAAATTACAGGGGCTTCTTGACAGATGTAGTGAGGGGTGCTATAATTAATAAAGAAGAAAGGGTATGTAGGAACAGTTCTTTCGAAATCCGTTATCTGAAAAAGGCAAACCATCCGCAAGGGTGGGACGCAAAGCTCAAGAGCCCCGGCGGAGGTATCGGGGTAGTCAGCTGCCGGATAGGGATGGCCGTCCCGCCTTGCGCAATGGCGGGGATTTTTTTGAAAATTACTAACAGAAAGAATAAAGCGGGGAAAATATCGCCACGAAGACACTAAGGCACGAAGGAAAATGGAAACATGGAAGTATGGAAATAATGAAACGCAAAGGCGTGAAACGTTGAACGTGTAACGTTAAACGAGGAAAAAGAAACAAGGTAGCCGCAGGCTTTAGCCTGCGAGACACACGATTTATCCACGAATTGCAGATTATGAGGTCACCATAACAATTGAGCATATTTTTAATCCGTATAATCCGTATAATCCGTTTAATCCGTGGTTCCGTTTTTAATTCTTTTTTTAACGAATCACGAACGGCGCTTCACGAGATACGAATAACAAACTGCGGATTATTGAAAAACCGGCTTATTGATGGATGCTGATTGAACGGATTAGATACAGAGAAGACGTTGAACGTGAAACGTTACACGTTAAACGAATTACTAATCATGAGAAGACGTCTTAAATCGATGGTCTGGCGAATCTACTTCGCCGGCAAGCGCGACGAGATGAACCCGCACAGGTTCAGGTTGAATCGCGCCATGAGAAAATCAAGGAGCTTCCAGATGAAAGGCAATTTGCTGAAATTCCTCTTCCCCCTGCTGCTTTTGATGCTATTCTTCCCGCCGCCCGGCGCGGCGCAGACGACTTCCGGCACCATCCAGGCCCCGGGCGAGACGTGGAACCACACAATGAACCCGATCATCGTCACTGGGGACATCACCATACCCGACGGGCGGTACCTCGACATATTGCACGGATGCGACATCAGGTTCCAGGAGAACAGCGACGACACACACTGGGGATGGGACATACTGAGGAGCGAGATAATAGTTTACGGGATCCTCAACATAGACGGCCGGCTCGGCCCCAACGCCTGCACGGGCCCCCCTGCGCCCGGCGATCCTTACGAGCTGGTCGATGCCGCTACCGATTTCGTGGCCGAGCTCGTTGGCCCGGGGGCGCTCGTAATCAACCACACGAAGTCCTCGAAAGGAGTCGTGACGGAAAACGGCGCGGCGAACGACACTCTCATCATAGACGACGGCATGAGAGACTCGGGCGGCGTGCTGGTGAACAACGAAACCGGCGACTCCTACACGGTGATCGTGCCCGTGATTCTAACCAGCACAGGCACGGGTGATGAGGGCTGGTTCGGGATCGTCTTCTCCGACGACAATGCTCAAGGCAATATAAGATACTGCAACATAGACCACTCCGTTTACGGCATAAATTTCACCGCCTGCCACACGCTCTTCTCCCCGGAGGTTGACTACTGCACGATAAACGACGTCACGACCGGCATGTATTTCGACAACGAGTCCAACCCCACTATAAACAACAGCACGATCATCAGCGCTTCCCGCGCCTTCAGCTGCTGGGCGTACAGCGCTCCGGTGATAACGAACTGCAACGCCACGACACTTAACGGCGAAGTTGAGGCCGTTTACGCCACGGAGGCCACCGAGCCCGAGTTCTACGGCTGCGCGTTCTCCACGGGCTCGGTCGAGCTGGACATGGTCGCAGACGTCTACGCGCAGGACACGACCATATCGGACTCCGGGGAGGGCATCGTCGGCCACGAGTTCAAGCAGATAGGGGAAGGCAAGATCGCGTCATTCTGCAGTATTGAAGTCGACAACTGCAACGTCATCGGGCCGGGCAACGCGGGCACGGGCTTCGAGTGGGACGACAACCTAGACATGCTCAAGGTCGAGTACTCGCGGATCGGCGGCTTCATCCAGAACGTCTGGCTCAGGTGGACGTCCATAGACTGCCCGGCCGGCATATTTCACCCGGTGGGCCTGCGGTTCTTCGGCACTCAATATGTCGGACTGGTCACCGACAACAGCGGGTCTTACACCCTCATCGACACTAATACTAACTTCGAGCTCGCGGGCGCACAGGCAGGGACGTCCGTCCAGAACTACAACAAGAACAGCGTGGGAATCGTCACGACAGTCGGCTTCAGGGGCACGGACGACCGCCTCAGCATCCCCGGGGCCCCCCCCCCGTTCCCGAGTACGGACAGGATCTACGACACGAATGAGGATTTCGTCAGCCTGGGCATCGTCGACGGCATGACGGTTTTCAACGAGTCAGACTTGCTAGCGAGCGGCGCCTGCAACCAGGACGGCGGAAACACCTCCCTCATCGACACGGCGACCGACTTCACCGCACTGGGCTTCACTGTTACCGGAATGGTTGTTCGGAACACGACGGACTCGAGCAAGGGGATCGTGACGGGGATAACCACAACAGATATCCTCAACGACACGCTCCAGATAGACGGCGGCATGCGCGGCACAGGGACAACCGATAACGATGACTTTGATACGTACGACTTCATTCCCCAGGGCACTATCAAAAGTATACTGACGACGCAGAATCCCAACGACACGCTCGAGATCGAGGTGCCCGGCATGACCGCCGGCTCGACGAACGACAATAATGATGTCTATTGCCTGCCGAACATCCTTTACTTCACAGACGGCATGTCCGGCGGCGCGGCCAACGATATGATGGATCTCTATGGCTTCATGGCGCCGCCGCCGAGCGGCACTATCACGCTCACCGGCACGTGCGCAAGCGGCTACTCAGAGAAGATAATAGACTATGACAGAAATTTTCAGGCTGAGGGTGTGCCCATCGGCGCAGAGGCGTACAGCCCAGAGTCGGCGGCGACATATGGGTACGTCATCGGCTTCGAGACAAACGAGGGAGTGGGCCCGTGGGAGCCAAACAACACGCTCTTGACCATAGGAATAGGGACGTCGGATAGCACCTATAAGGTAACGTGGGACACCTTATTCGTAGACCCCAACAATGCCGACCTCGGCGACCTGGGGACCCCCGACCCGTTCCGCAACTGGCCGTCCTACTACACGGACTACAGCGACGGCGAGAACGAGTTCTACGGCGTCCAGGACCCGGAGTGCCTCTTCAACGTGGAGTGCGAGCAGAGCTCCATGAACCCGCCGAACCTCTACCAGCTCGACGCCTGGGCGCAAGGCTGCTGGTGGATCACGACGAATCGCAGCATCATCAGCAGGTACGTCTGGGACAACCTCGACCACTCGCCCCTCGGCCTCGTCCACGTCGACCCCCACCGGACGCCCGACGAGAAAAGGACGTACTCCGTGTCCGGGCGGATACTGGATAACCTCGACGACCCCGTCGGCGGCGTCAGGATCAGTGTCGACATCAGCGGCCGCTTCCCCCTGTACCCCGCCCACCACAAGGTCCTCGCGGACATAACGGGCCCGGACGGGTACTACACCATATACGGGCTCCTGCCGGACGATGGGAATCCATATTCCGTCGTTCCCGAGAAGCTCTTCTACACGTTCAGTCCGCTGGTGCTCCCGGTGACCATAACCGACTCGGACATAACGGGGGAGGACTTCAGCGCGACCCTTCCGCCCCCGAAGGTCCTCTCCGTGGGGCGTGCCGACGGCGAGGACGGCCTCGACTTCGACCTCCCCGGAAGGACGAACTGGGGGAAGAACAGCGAGACGACACCCATAGTCATCACCGGCCTGAACTTCAGGCAGACGCCATCCGTTTTCCTGCGGGGGCCGCTCCCGGCGGCGACGGACACGCCGCTAGGCAACGTCGTGTGGGAGACATCCACGAAGCTGACGGCGAACGTTCCCGCCGGGATGACGATAGGCGACTACTCCATACGTGTCGTGAACCCGGACGGCCGGGAGACCGTGTGGGGCGACGCTGCCAACCCCGCGTTCACAATCGTCCCTCCGCCGCCCCCCGTGGTCAACAGCATAAACCCGTCCAGCATACCAACCGAGTACGACGGCGGGCTCACCATCGAGGGCGCGAACTTCCTGCTGGGCTGCGACCTCACGATAGACGGCAAAACCTGGTCGAACCTCGAGCCGGGAGGGGGCGGCACCAGCCTCTCCGTTTACCACAGCCCCGGCACGCTCCCTACAAATGATACCCCTGGATGGCCCGTTTCAGTCACCAACCCCGACGGCCAGACATCGAATACGAACATCACGCTTAACGTCACAGGTCCGCCGCCGCCCGTAGTCACGTCGATCACTCCCAACTTCGGGCAGAATAACCAGGTAACCCACGTCGTCATAGCCGGCACGGGCTTCGACGCCACACCGAGCGTCCGGATAGGCGACACCGAGTGTATCAACGAGACCTGGATCAATTCTTCCCAAATAGAGGCGGACGTCCCCATCGGCATAACGCCCGGCGACTACGACGTCACAGTCACGAACCCCGACGGCCAGTCGGGTGTTCTGCCCCTTCCGTGGCCGACCGGCGGATACAGGGTAGATGAACCCGCCCTGAACGTCATCGGAATCAGCCCGCCCATGGGCCTCGCATCCGATGACACCGATATAATAATCGTCGGCGAAAACATCAAGTCGACTGCGACCGTGGATATCGGCGGAACAAACTGCCCGGTTTTCAGGGTCGTGAGCTCCACCTGCCTCCAGGCGACTGTTCCAGATACCATCGCGGCTGGCCTCTACTCCGTGACGGTGGACAACAATGACGGCGAGCCGGACAACACACTCGCGAATGCCTACACGGTGGTGACTACGCCCACCGTATCGGCGCCGATAGTGCCCGCGAATGGTGACGCCAACGACACGACGGCCATCACCATCAACGGCTCGGACTTCGCCTATATTCCGCGTGTGGAGATAGGGACGACGCCTGCGGCGCGGTGCACGGACGTCCTATTCGCCTCATCGAACCAGCTCACCGCGAGCGTACCTGCAGGCCTGGCCGCGGGGACATACGACGTAACCGTGATAAACCCCCTTGACCAGAGCGGGGCCATGGCGTTGGCCTACACGGTGAACGACGCTCCGGCGGGGGAGCCCGTCGTCCTCTCCGTATCCCCCTCGACGGGGATGAACGACGGGGAGAAGGCCATGACCATAACGGGGACAGGCTTCACCGGCGCGACGGCCGTGACGGTGGGAACGACGCCGTGCACGGACGTCATTGCCGGCACAGACACGGTGGTGACGGCGACTGTCCCCGCGGGCTTACGGGTCGGCGACTACGACGTGACCGTCACGACCCCCTCCGGGGACGGCACGCTCACGCACGGCTTCACGGCGGGCGGCTCCGGGACGCTGGACGCGTCATCCGACACGACCCTCTCGGGGACGGTGAGCCTGACCGGGGACATCGTCGTCCCGGAGGACAGGACGCTGACGATAGAGCCGGGCTCGACACTCATATTCAAAGCGAACAGCGACGACACGAGCGGCGGCTGGGACGGCACCAGGGGGGAGATACGAGTTTACGGCCGCGTCAACATCCTGGGCGACGAGGAGGCCAGGGTCGCCCTGACTTCCAGCGGCGGCAACTCGTCGGACTGGCTGGGCATCGTTTTCTCCGACACGAAAGCCTCGGCATGGATCGAGCACGTCGACATCACGAACGGCGTATACGGCCTCTCGTTCGAGTCCAGCCTCTCAACGCCCATCGCGGCGGACGATCCGCGCCCGTGGGTACGGGACATCATCGTGGCCAACTGCTCGACCGGGATCTCGCTCAACAGCACCATCGGCCCCGCCTGTCCCGCCATAGACAACTGCACGATAGACGGCGCGTCGAAGGGCGTCTCCGCCGGAGGGACCTCAACGCCCATATTCACACTCACGCTGCTGCGTAACGTCTCATCGGTCGGCCTGGAGGGAAGCTGCAGCTCCATACTGACGGTGGAGGGCTCCTCCATCGTGGACGCGCAAACAGCCATATTGTGCCCGGAGATTCCTGCGCCGAAGACGAACTCCTCCAGGGTGAACGTCATATTCTCGGTCCTGGGCAACGGCTCAATATCGCTCTCCGACTCGTCCTTCCTGACGGCTCGGATGGTCACTCACCTCGTCTTCCCCGGCCTGGAGATCGACAGGGGCATCCTGGGCGAGGAGGCGGCAAACGTGGCATGGGACTACTCCAACATAGTCCAGGGGTACAACGAGGGGACGGGGATAGACTGGCGGAGCGCAGGGGACCTCTCGGTGAGCAACTCCGTCGTGGAGGGGTGGGGTGTCGGCATCGTGAGCAAGGGCGACTGCGGCACCGTCAACCTGGGCGACGGCGTGGACAACCCCGGGGGGAACGAGTTCCTCGGCATAATGAACCCCGAGGCGACCTTCAACGTCGCCAACGAGTGTATCGATGACATCAGCGCCCGTAATAACTGGTGGCTCACGACGGATTCTTCGGTCATCGAGATATTCCTTTACGACGAGAACGACGACCCCTCGGTCGGCACCATCGACTACTCGGGCGAGCTCACCGGGCCGCGGACCTACTCCGCCGCCGGGCGCATAACCGACGACGGGGGGACCGGCGTGGACAGGGTGCAGGTCGTCGCGCACCACGCCACCTCACACACGGACAACGACAGGATGGGCATGACCGACGAGGAAGGCTATTACACGATATACGGCCTTGTCCCCGGCGTTTTCACGCTCGAGGCGGAGAAACAGGGCTACACCTTCGGGCCTCCCTCCGCGCTGTCCGTCACCATAACCGACACCGACGTCAACGGCCAGGACTTCGACGCCCACCTGCCTCCCCCGACGGTGTACGGCATAAGGCGGGAGGACGGGGTTGAGTATGTCCCCTACGGCAATCACTGGGCGTACAACAACGCCGTTACCAACGTGGTCGTCACGGGCATCAACTTCAGGAACGGCGCCGACATAAGGCTGGTCGGGCCCCTCCCGGACACGGCGGCGAACCCGATTTCGGACGTCCAGTTCGTGAGCTCGACAATGCTGACCGCCGAGGTCCAGCCCGGCTTCGTCGCCGCCGGCTACGGGGTCATGGTCGTGAACCCGGACACGCAGGAAGCCACGTGGGGCGACGACGAGGCCAACCCGGCGTTCACTATTATAAATCCCCCGCCGCCGGTTGTTAACTGGATATACCCTAACGAGATATGGCTCCCGTACACGGCGGAGTTCCACATAAACGGGGCGAACTTCTACGGCCAGCCCGCCATCTTCATCGGCAGCGCTCCCGGCTATTACTCGATATTCGACCCGTCGCCCACGGAGACGGACCTCTACTTCCGCGTCGCTTCGGACGACCTGCTGGCTATCTGCGACATGGGCCCGCAGCCGGTACAGGTGTTAAACCCGGACGGGCAGGGCTCGAACATAAATGTGACCGTCGAGGTGCACTGCCCGCCGCCGACACCCACGCCGCCGCCGCCTCCGACACCCACGCCCACGCCCACGACGCCCATGCGGGCCATCGGCCTGGCGCCGCCGTTGGGCCTGGCAACGCCCGTGCAGACGCCATCGGTAATGCCCGGCACGGATATCGTCCTCGTGGGCAGGGGAATGAGCGTTACACCGGCCCCAACCGTGAGAATCATGAGCTCGCCTCCCGCGGGCTGTTTCAACTTACGGCCCGTGAGCTCGACGGCCATCCTCGCTACCGTTCCCGACGGCATAGCGCCGGGGACATACGACATAGAGGTGGACAACGACGACGGCCAGCCGGTCCAGACTATACCAAGCGCCTACAGTGTCGTGGCGCCCCCGACAGTGACGTCCGTCATGATAAACAGCGGCGGGGGCTACAACAACGCCACTACGAACATCACAATCGACGGCTCCAACTTCGCCTACATACCGAAGGTGGAGATCGGGACTGCGAGGTGCGTGGACGTTCAGATCGTTTCCTCAACAGAGCTGACCGCGAACGTCCCGTCCGGCATAACTGCCGGCGCATACGACGTGACCGTAATAAACCCCCTCGACCAGACGGGAACGCTCGCGGGCGGCTACACCGTCCTCGACCCGCCTGCCGGCCAGCCAATTATCACCACGGTCAGTCCCGCCACCGGCGTCAACAGCGAGGAGACCGAGATAACGATCACCGGATCGGACTTCCCGGCGTCTCCCACAGTGATGATGGATTCCTGGAACTGCACTGTCATATCCGCCGACGCGACGGAGATAACAGCTACTGTGCCGTCTATCCTGATGGGCCTCTTGCCGGGAGATTACAACGTCACCGTCACGGACCTCGTCTCCAACTCGGCGACGATGACGAAGGGCTTTACCCTGGGCGGTTCGGGAACGCTAAACGCGGGGCACTGGTCGATCTCCAGGGGCGTCTCCTTCAGCGGCGACCTGGTTGTGCCCGATGACGCCGTGCTCACGATACATCCCGGAGTCATGCTGACATTCGCCTCCGTCAGCGACGACACCAGCGGAGGCTGGGACAACGAGAGGGGGGAGATCAGGGTTTATGGCCGCCTCAACGTACTTGGCGAGGATGATTCCAGGGTGGTCCTCACGTCGGACGGGGCCCAGGCGTCGGCCTGGCTCGGCATCGTCTTCTCCGACACGCTGGCCACCGGCCTTATAGAATACGCCGATATCTCCAACGGCACTTACGGCATCTGGTTCAAGTCGTGTCTTGCGGCGGCCGCCCCCGGCAACCCAATACCGAGGGTGCACGACACCACCATATCCACCTGCGAGACCGGCCTGGATCTCAGGCACTCGGCCGGAGGCAATATAGCGCCTTCATTCGACAGGTGCGATATAGGCGGCGTCTCGACAGGCGTAAAGGCGGAAGGCCAGATCATTCCGACACCTATCCCCGCCGTCTCGGCGCCCATACTCACCGCGTGCGGCATCAGCGCCGCCTCATCGACCGGCATCTCCGGAAGCGGTTACGCCGTGATAACGGCGTGGGACTCCTCGGTCAGCGAGAGCACGACAGCAATCTCCGGCACAGCTTATTCCGCAATAAGTCTCATATTCTCCGCCATATCCGACGGCAAAGCCCAAATGGAGGACATCTCGTCACTCTCGGGAAGGATGGCCACTATCGCCGGCCCCTTGGCGGGCATAACGGGGAGCGATGACGCCGTTCTCGACTGGTTATATTCCAACGTCGTCCAGGGAGGCTTCCAGGGCACGGGCGTGGCCTGGGACAGCGTGGGCGGGTGCGCCATTCGCTACTCCGTTATCGAGAGCTGGGGAACGGGCGTCAGCGGCTACGGCAGCGTTGTCAACCTTGGAGACGGCTCCGCGGACACGGGCTATAACGACTTCATCGGAAACGCCGACTACAACGTGGTGAACAGGGGCGGCGGCACGCTCCCCGCACAGTACAACTGGTGGCTGAGCACCGATCCCCCCGTAATAGAGTCGCTGCTCTCGGGCGACGTCGATTACTCCAACTACCTCACGAAGCAGAGGACCCACTCCGTTGCCGGCACCATAAAGGACAACTCCGGTCAGGACCTAGCCGGCGTGCGCGTCGCAGCCTACTACAAGCCCAGGGAGCCGTTCACCAACCGCGACAATGACAGGATCGCCCTGACGGACGAGGACGGCAATTATAAAATACTCGGCCTTCTGCCATTCAGCGATTACATTGTTGAACCTCAAAAGGTAGGGTACACGTTTATCCCCGACACTATATCCGTTGGTGTTGACGAAACAGACATCACGGGGCAGGACTTCACAGCAATTATCCCGCCCCCGTCTATTTCCGGGATCAGGCGAGCCGATGACGTCGAGTATCCCCCGTACGGCAATCACTGGGCGTTCAACAACACGGCCACCGAGGTGGTCATTACGGGGATCAACTTCAGGGCCGGCGCAGACGCGTACCTTGTCGGACCTCTCCCGGCGACGACGGAGAACACGATTACGGATGTCCAGTTCGTCAACTCGACGATGCTGACGGCCATTGTCCAGTCAGGCTTCGATGCCGCCGGCTACGGCGTGAAGGTCGCCAACCCGGACGGTCAGTCGGATACCTGGGGCGCCGATGAAGCGGATCCGGCGTTCACAATCCTCGATCCGCCCCCGCCCGAGGTTCACTGGATCAATCCCAGCACCGTTACCGCCGATTCCACCACCGTCTTCCACATACACGGGGCGTACTTCTACGGTTTCCCGGACGTGTTCTTCGGCGCCGAGGCCGGGTACTATTATACGGTAGGCGAGAACCCCGATCCGAAGCCAACGGAGACGGACATTCACATACGGCTTAGCGCCTCTCAACTCCTGAATATCTGCGGCCCACAGCCCGATTGCCAGGAGAACGTTGTGCAGGTATTCAATCCCGACGGCCAGGGGTCGAACACGGATGTGATGCTCACCGTGTGCTGTCCGCTCCCGACGCCCACGCCCCCGCCGCCGGACACGCCGACGCCCACGCCGACAATACCGCTGCGGGCCATCGGCCTGGCGCCGCCAATCGGCCTGGCTACGCCCGTGCAGACACCATCGGTGACGCCGGGCACGGACATCGTTCTCGTCGGGAAGGGAATGCTCGCAGATTCCCCGGGCCCCAGCGTCAGGGTCCTCAGCTCGCCTTCCGCCGACTGCTTCAATATACGGCCCGTCTCCTCGACAGCTTTGCTGGCAACCGTTCCTGACGGAATAGCTCCCGGGACGTACGGAATCGAGATAGACAACAACGACGGACAGGCGGCGCAGACGATACAGAACGCCTACAGTGTTATAGCGCCCCCCGCCGTGTCCGGGGTCGTGATAAACAGCGGCGGGGGATACAGCAACGCTACTACGAACATCACAATAAGCGGCTCCAACTTCGCCTACATACCGAAGGTGGAGATAGGGACGACACGGTGCGTGGACGTACAGTTCAACTCGCAGACAGAGCTTACAGCGAACGTCCCCGCCGGCATAGCTGCAGGGCCCCACGACGTGACCGTCATTAATCCCCTGAACCAGGAGGGGACGCTCTCAGGCGGCTACACGGTTCTCGGCCCGCCTGCCGGCCAGCCCGTCATCCTTTCGGTCAGCCCGAATACCGGCGTCAACAATACAACGACGGATATAACGATCATCGGCTCGGGCTTCCCGGCATCTCCCACAGTGAGGGTGGACTCGACAGAGTGTTCAAACGTGGTGAGGGTCGATTCCGAGAAGATAACCGCCACTGTCCCCTCCAGCATAATAGGCCTCCAGCCGGGAGATTACGACGTCACCGTCACGGACCTCGGCCCCAACTCCGCGACGATGACGAAGGGATTTACCCTGGGCGGCTCGGGAACGCTAGACGCGGGGCACTGGTCGATCTCCAGGAGCGTCTCCCTCACGGGAGACCTGGTAGTACAAGAGGGCGCCACGCTCACGATACACCCCGGCGTCACGCTTACGTTCGCCTCCGTCAGCGACGACACGAGCGGGGGATGGGACAATGAGAGGGGTGAGATCAGGGTCTATGGCCGTATCAATATCCTGGGCGAGGTGGATAGCAAGGTCACCGTCACAACCGATGGAACGGCCTATGACAGCTGGCTCGGCATCGTCTTCTCCGACGCGTCTGCCACCGGCCTGCTGGAATACACCGATATCTCCAATGCCTCTTACGGCCTCTGGTTCAAGTCATGCCTCTCAACCGCCGCAGCGGGAAACCCCATACCGAGAGTCAATAATGCCGCCATATCGACATGTATCGCCGGAATAGTCCTGGATTCTTCCATCGGCAACAAGGCGCCTGTTTTCAACAGGTGCTCCATCAGCAGCGTCTTGACAGGCGTTAGCGCGAACGGCCGGCCAACTCCCAATCCTACCCCGGTTGTACCGGCCCCGATCCTCACCTCGTGCGAAATCAGCAACGCTTCGTCGGAGGGGATCATGGGAACCGGCGATTCCATAATCACGGAGTGGGGCTCCTCCGTGAGGGGGAGTTCGACCGCTGTCTCATGTCCCTCTAATAGCTTATCCGGCGTCAACCTCATATTCTCGGCGATCTCCGGCGGAAATGCCGAGATCAAGAGCACTTCAAGCCTTTCGGGAAGGATGGCGACGATCTCCCGTTTCCCGACCCCGGTGCCCGAAACCGCCGCGGCTATCTACGGAACCGATAATGCAACACTGGACTGGGCGTACTCAAACGTCGTCCAGGGAAACTCCCTGGGGACGGGGGTAAACTGGGGGAGCGCCGCCGGGTGCGACATAAGCTACTCCGTCATCGAGAGCTGGGGAACAGGCGTGAGCGGATACGCCACGGCTGTCAACCTGGGAGACGGGAATGCGTATATAGGTACCTGTACGGATGGATCGTTAGTCACTTTGGTCGACAGTAACACCAATTTCGCGAAACTCGGCGGTGACCTAGTCAGGGAGGTAGTCAACATTACCGATGGTAGCACGGGCATCATCACCGGCATTACCACCACCGTAAATGAGTATGACACCCTGGTGATAACCGGCGGAATGCAACCAGCGCTCACTAACGACGCAGGCGATATCTACGGGATTATTATCCCAGTCGACGGCACCGGCAGGAACGACTTCATCGGCAACACCATCTGCAACGTGGAGAACAAGGGCGGCGGCACACTTACCGCCCAGTTTAACTGGTGGATGAGCACTGACCCCATGGTAATAGAATTAACGCACTTCGGCGCCGTCGACTACTCGAACTATCTCGATGGGCCGTGCACATACTCCGTAGAAGGGAACATCACCGATTCGAGCGGACAGCCGGTTGAGGGCGCGAGGGTCGTCGCGTACTACCTGCCGAGGGAGCCGTGCGAGAACCGGGACAACGACAGGATGGCCCTGACAGACGAGAACGGCGATTACAAGCTCTACGGCCTCGTCCCCGGCGCCGGCCTCGACCCCGGGGACTATTCCGTCGAGCTCCTGCTCAACAGCGGGATGTCCACAAGCCAGTATATAAAGGTTGGCACCTCCGATATAACAGGCGTCAACCTCACGAAGGGCAACCCGGTTGTGGCGAGCGTGACGCCGGATAATGCCTCCAACACGGGGCCCGTGACCGTCACGATCCGGGGCAACTTCTTCGAGACGGGCTGCATAGTCAAGCTGATGAAGGAGGGAGAGGATTACATAAGGGGAACGGGTTACACGGTCAGCTCGTCGGATGAGATCACAAACTGCCAGTTCGATATCAACGGCGCCTCGCCGGAGCGGTGGGACGTTGTCGTTACGAACACCGACAACATGACGGGGCGGCTCACGGCCGGCTTCCTCATAACGGGCAGCCAGCCCACGGTGACGGGCGTCAACCCCTCGTCCATAGCGTACGGCGCCGAGGAGACCATCACGGTTTACGGGACGAATTTCTACTCCACTTCCAGGATAAAAATCGGGACGCAGGAGCTGACGGACGTGGTCAGGGTCACCTCCACGGAGATCAAGGGTCACCTCGATATCGGCCTCTCCCCCGAGTGGCACGACGTTACCGTGACGAACGGCGACGACAGACCCGGTCATCCGAGTAGTGCGGAACTCACCAACGGCTTCTACGTTGTCCCGCCGCCGGGCCAGGGGAACGTCATCGTGAACGAGATTGTCCCCAACGGCGGCAGCCCGGGCGATGAGATCAGCGTTCACGGGAGCGGCTTCGCGGGATTCCCGAGCGTGACTTTCGAGCCCGGCGACCACGAGTGCACGAGCGAGGTACTGATTAGCTCGACGGAGATATACGCCAAGGTGCCGTCCGGCCTCACCTCCGGAACCTGGTACGATGTAACGGTCTATAATCTTGACCCTTCTACCGGCGAGATCATGGACCAGGGGTCGCTCGCTCACGCCTTCAGGTACGGAAACCCGCAGGCAACTGTGACGTCGATTGACCCGGCTTACGGCGTCAACACCGAGACGACGGAAGTCGCCATAAACGGCTCCGAGTTCAAGGGTGGAGCGACTGCGGCAATAGGGGAGACGGCTTGCACAAATGTCGGCGTCGAAAGCGCGGCCAGGATCATGGCCACGGTCCCTGTCGGCATCAACCCCGGCCATCATAATGTCGTCGTCACGAATACCGGCGCGCTCCCGGGGGAGCTCAGGTACGGCTTCAGGGTTGACGCGGACACGGACGGCGACCTGATGGGTGACGACTGGGAATACCAGTACTGGGGAGACCTGGACAAGAACGGCTCCGGCGACTGGGACGGCGACGGCTTCAGCAACCTGGAGGAGTACCGGAACGGCACAAACCCACTCGTCAACTCCGACATGGACGGCGACGGCCTGCCGGACTACTGGGAGGACCTGCACGGGCTCGACAAGTACGACCCGTCCGACGCCGGCCTCGACCCGGACGGCGATGGCTACACCAACCTGGAGGAGTTCCTCGCCAATCACAGGGGAGGGACGGACCCGGAGAATGATGCGTCTGTGCCCGATCCCGGCGCCGACTGGGACGAGGACGGGCTCGAAAACACGTACGAGCTTAAGTTCGGCCTCAACCCCAAGGCGACTGAAGGAGAAGACGGGGCCGGCGGCGACCCTGACGGCGACGGCTTCACCAACGCGGAAGAGCTGGCGGCCGGGAGCAACCCCGTCAACCCCAACTCGAACCCGGATAACCCGGACGTTCTCGCGGGCAGCCTGGCAGTCCTCAGGGAGGAGGAGAACGGGGACCAGAACCTCTTCTTCTATAACGCGATACGCGCCGGCGACCGGGCCTACTGGGACGCCCTCGCGAGGAACCCATCCGCGCTTGCGCGCGACCTGTGGGTCCTCCCGCAGGGGAACACCGTCAGGCACATTGCCGCCGTCGACCTCGACACCGACGACGCGAGTGAGCTTGCGATTCTCCGCGTGGAGGGGGAGGGCGACGCAAACCTCTACCTTTACAGCGCTCCCGATTACGGCGAGCGGTCCTTCGCCGATGCCGACGGGAGGAACCCATCACCGCTCGCCAGGGACCTCTGGATAATCCCCGCCGGCAACATCGCGGCGATGGCGTCGGTTGACGCCGACGGGGACGGCGTCGAGGAGGCGGCAGTCCTCAGGGATGCGGGTGGCGACATGAACCTCTACCTCTACGCGTGGCCGTTACCGGGAGACTGGACGTACTGGGACGCCGACGCGCGCAACCCCTCGCCCCTGGCAAGGGACCTGTGGCTGGTGCCGGCCGGCGACGACGTGGCCGCGATCGCCCCCATCGACTCCGACGGCGACGGCGTGGACGAGCTTGCCGTCGTCCGCGAGGAGAACGCCGGTGATTACAACTTCTACCTGTACCGCTGCCCGAAGCCGGGAGACTGGACGTACTGGGACGCGTACTTAAGGAACCCCTCTCCCCTGGCGCGGGACCTGTGGATACTCCCCTCGGGCAACGATGTCTCGAAGATCTGCGGGCTCGACGTGGACCTGGACGGAGAGGACGAGATCGTCGCGCTGAAGAGCACGGGCGGCGGTGACGTCAACCTCTACATTTACGAGGCGCCCGCCGACGGAGACTGGACGTACTGGGACGCTTACTACAGGAACCCGTCGCCCCTGGCGAGGGACCTGTGGATTATCCCGGGAGACAACGATGTAGAGACGATTACGTCGATAAGATAAGACGTTAAAGGCTCGTTGAACGTGAAACGTTAGACGTGAAACGGAGATAAAGAAACGAGATACAAGATGCAAGATAAATACTAATGACCAATAACCAATGACCAATAACCAAAGCGTGAAACTGGAAACTTGAAACTTGGAAGAAGAAAAAAAAGAGATCAAGGAAAAGTGAAAAATAACCAACTACTTGCTGTCCACGAATTTCACTAATTTTCACGTGCCGAGGCGCAGCCGAGACTGCGACCAAAGGGAGCCCCGAAGGGGCAAGCACGAAGTGCGCAGCCATTAGAAAAGAATGCTAAGGGAACCACAAAGAGGCAGAAAATAT
>Ga0075114_10000611_pt1 | contig 21496 bp, 14 predicted proteins | sample AntAceMetag02UKM_FD_69784 | JGI IMG/M metagenome (GOLD analysis project Ga0075114, IMG submission 69784) | Saline lake microbial communities from Ace Lake, Antarctica - Antarctic Ace Lake Metagenome 02UKM | ecosystem: Environmental > Aquatic > Non-marine Saline and Alkaline > Saline | place... | reverse complement strand
CTTTCCTGCCGCTGGCACTGCTGGCCTTCGTCTGTGAGTACGTGGATTCCTCCCTGGGCATGGGCTACGGCACCACGCTCACGCCGCTGCTGCTCATTCTCGGCTTCGAGCCGATGCAGATCGTTCCCACTGTGCTGCTCTCAGAGTTCTTGACCGGCATAGCGGCGGGCGTGATGCACCACGAACTGGGCAACGCCGATCTGCGCCCCGGCACGCGAGACTTCAAGGTAGCCACTGTGCTGGCAATGTGCAGCATTGTGGGCACGCTGGTGGCTGTCATCCTGGCCGTCAGGCTGCCCAAGTGGGCCGTGAAAGGCTATATTGGCCTGCTGGTGCTGGGAGCAGGCATCTTCATCCTGCTAACCCGGCATCGGACATTCCGATTCTCGTGGGGCAAGCTGGTGGGGCTGGGCACACTGGCCGCCTTCAACAAGGGGATCAGCGGGGGCGGCTATGGCCCTCTGGTGACCGGCGGTCAGATAGTCTCCGGCGTGAACAGCAAGACGGCCATTGGCGTTACTTCCCTGGCCGAGGGACTCACCTGCTTCGTGGGTCTGATCGCCTACATGCTCACCGCCCGCCAGGCGATAGACTGGCAGATCGCGCCAGTGATGGCCCTTGGGGCCCTGCTCTCTGTGCCTCTAGCAGGGATCACGGTAAAGAAGATGCCGGCCCACAATCTGCGCACGGCGGTCGGCGTCGGCGTGACGACGTTAGGCGGGTGGACGCTCATCAACCTGATTCGCTGATTGGCTTCATCGGCTGACTGCCAACACTGCCGAGGGCGGGAGTTCAACTCCCTCCTAACTGAGCTAAGCTCCCGCCCAACTGAACTGCATTGAGACTAACCTCCTGCTCAATCGGATTCATCGGATTCGTCGGCTCAATCGGCTTCATCGGCTGACTGCCAACACTGCAGCGGGCGGGAGTTCAACTCCCTCCTAACTGAGCTCAACTCCCGCCCAACTGAACTGCATTGAGACTAACCTCCTGCTCAATCGGCTTCATCGGCTCCATCGGCTCCATCGGCTGACTGCCAGGAGCGCCGCCAGTTTGATGGCTTCGATCATGCTGAGCGGATCGGCCACGCCCTGCCAGGCAATGTCGAAGGCCGTGCCGTGATCCACTGATGTGCGCACGATGGGCAGTCCCAGGGTCACAGCCACACTCTCCTCGAAGCCGTACACCTTGATGGGGATGTGCCCCTGGTCGTGGTACATGGCCACCACAGCGTCGAATTCCCCGCGCGAGGCGCGGACGAAGATGGAATCGGCGGGGAAGGGGCCGCTGGCGTTTATGCCCCTCTCCTGCGCAGCTTGGACCGCGGGGGCGATGGCCGTGATCTCCTCGTCTCCGATGAGCCCACCATCACCGCCGTGAGGGTTCAGCGCCGCCACCGCCAGGCGAGGCCGCTCCATTCCCCAGGCCCGCAGCCCTTCGGCGGTGATCTCGAGGGTCTCCAGCACTCGGTCAGCCGTGATCCGCGAGGCCACATCTCGCAGAGGCACGTGCCGTGTGACATGTACTACGCGAAGTGGCCCGCTGACCAGCATCGTCGTACAGCGGGGTGTCTTCGTCAGTTCGGCCAGGATCTCCGTGTGGCCAATGAAATCGTAGCCGCCGAGCCGCATGGCCTCCTTGTTCAGCGGGCCGGTAGCGATGGCCTGCACCTGACCGCCCAGCGCCAGCTCCGTGGCCCGCAGCACGGCCTCGACTGCCGCCCGGCCAGCTTCGGCGCAGACAGTTCCCGTCCGTACCTGGCCCCAGTCCACGTTGTGCAAGTCGAGCACGTCCACCGTGGCCGGGGCGAAGAGCGCTTCCGTTGGTTCAGCGACAGCGTGTAGCGCAGGCGGAAGGCCCAGCAGTTCCAGCGCCCGTTCCAGCACGGCCAGGTCACCCACCACCAGCGGGCGGCAACACTCGTGGACGGCTTTGTCACTCAGCGCCTTGATGATGACCTCCGGCCCGACCCCGGAGGCATCCCCCATGGTGATGGCCACGATGGGCCGGTCGTTTGTCTGTGGCACAATGTCTCTCTCCAGAGATACTCCCTGCTCGCGGTGGTTTCCTCACCACCGCGCTGCAGCCGCTGACTGCCGGTCAGGAGACCGGCAGAGAACCAGGCCGGTCTGAACATCCCAACATCTTCTACACACCGATGGCCATATTGTAACACATCTGCCCCAGGCCTGCAAGGTAGTTTGCTATTCTCGCCAACAACCGCGACGGGAAGTGCGCAGCGCAAAACCGGTAGCGCCTCTGTGGAAATCCTGCGGAAAACCTGCGGAGAACACGTGGGGACTGGCGTCACCGTAGGGGAATCTCGGGGGAGGCTTTGGGGAGAGAGTTCCAGCATGGTTGCGCACCCCCTGTGGCCTGCAAATATCTCCCAGCCATCCCACCCGCAACATGTTGTAGACTCATGCTCAAGCCACACAACCAATAGACCCAAAGGTCATTCTCTGAGGCATTTCCCCTCTCCCTGTCTTTCCACAGCGTCTCCCCAGCGGGCTGAGCGCGCCTGAAGTTACCAGAGCCCAACATCTAGCGTTGGTCTTTCCCTGACCGCCCACATCTCGTGTGCCGCCTTCCAGACCCCCTGTCCCCACTTTTTTCTCTCCCCATTCTCCTGACGCCTACGACGACTACTAAATATAATGATTCAAGAAAGAGAAAGATGCAGGAAGAGAATGGCAATCACAAAGTATGTCGATGCGTAGATCGTGATAGCTTGTGTGAGCTTGCAGGCAACAGTTGCCTTTTTGAGCATTTCAGAGTATACTATAGGGTGGAAAGGATAGTGGGAAGCTCCCCTCGCGTCTTCGTGGCCTTTCTGGGGGGCGTCCGTTCAGAACCTCAACAGGTTGCGTAAAGCCGGTCAGATTGCAGAAACCGCCTACGTGCACTAGCGATGTTCACAGTCCAGTCAGCGTGGTGAAGGGAGTGAGGCCGAGATCAATTTGCCATGCGGTTAGCGTTGGAAATGGGGGGATATCATGGACTTCTCAGTTGGTGACAAGGTGCTGTATGCCAGTCGGGGGGCTGGCACGATCACTGCTTTGGAACATCAGGAGTTGGTGGATGGATTTGAGGAGTACTATGTCATCGAAATGCGGAGTCAGCGATTGACCTTGCGTATTCCCGTGCGCATGATGGGGGAGTTAGGCGTGCGGCAGGTCATGCGCCAAGATGAGCTTTCTATCGTGTGGGAGACGTTGAGGGCCACACCACAATCTTTGCCAGATGATTTCAAGGAGCGTCAGGAACAGATCAAGCAGAGAGTGCGCACTGGTCGCCCGTTGGCCATCGTCGAAGCGGTGCGGGATCTATCCTGGCGCGAGCTGCAAGCCTATCTGACCAAAGCGGACTCGAGACTGCTAGCTCAGAGTCGGGAACTCCTGGCGGACGAGTTGGCTCTGGTACTGGACAAGGAGAACGCTGAAGCCGAGCAGATGCTCGACGAAGCGCTTGCAGTCCACGCCGCGGACGAGTCTGGTGATGAATGAGTTGATCGGCAGAGTAGTGACTGAAGATGTGCTTGGATCTCGCCCTGGGAGCCGAAGGTTGCTTCGAGCATGGCGGTTTGACAAATCTTGGGTTTTAGGTATAATCTGAAAGTCGAAACGTTTTGGAAGGAACTGCCTCAGGGCTTTTGCTTGACCAAAGCGCAGTGGCGGGATTGAAGAAAAGGAGGTGATGCACTCGCTCATACATAGCCTACATCGTCGGAAGCCGACGTCGCTCCAACGTTGAGCGTCGCCGGGATATTGAAACAATGGTTGTCTCAATGCTTCAAGGAGGAAGAAAGTGAAAAGGTTCGCAGTGTTGCTTATGGTACTTACATTGGTGGCCACCCTCTTGGCCGCCTGCCCGGCCCCCACGCCGCAGATCATCGAGGTGGTCAAGGAGGTGCCGGTCGAGAAGACGGTCATCGAGACCGTCGTGGTCGTGGAGGAGAAGATCGTCGAGGTGCCGGTCGCTCCGAAGGTGCTCGTCTTCGAGTCCAGGCTGTTCAGCCCACCCCGCGAGCAGGAGTTCTTCATCAACGAGGTCATCGTGCCGTTTGAGGAAGAGCATGGGGTGAAGGTCTACTTCCAGATCCTCGCCGACAACGACCAGTTCGAGAGAGCAGAGGTTCAGCAGTCCACCAATCACGTCAGCACCGACATCATCTGCGCCCACAACGGCAAGATGCCTGACTGGCTTGATGCAGGATGGGTGGAAGACCTGACGCCGCTGGTTGAGTCATGGACCGACAGGCACTTCAGCCCAACCTTCAATTCCGACACCAACCGGGATGGGAAGCAGTACTTCCTGCCAGTGGGTGCTGATGTCTACTTGCTGCTGGCCAACAACAAGGCGCTTCCCTATCTGCCCGCCGGCACTGACATTGATGCCATAACCTGGGAGGAGTATGCCCAGTGGGCCGTCAACATCGCCGAGGGCGAAGGGGAAGGCAAGGTCTGCATCACCGGTATTCCCTCGAAGTCCTGGGTCTACATGTTCGGCGGAACGGCGCTGTCCTACGGCGCTGGCTTCCCGGACATCAACTCGGCCGGGGCCATGGATGCCTGGAAGATCTGGGAGAAGATCGGCAAGGCTGGTGGCTTCGTCCCGACGGTGATGAACATCGATAGCTGCGTGGATCCGATGATGCGCGAAGAGTCGTGGCTGACGGTGTTCCACAATGCTCGCGCCGGCCAGGTCTTTGCCTCTAACGAGACACAGTTCACCTTGGCGCCGGCCCCGGTCGGATCGGAGGGCATCGGCACCATCGCCGGCGTCAGCGGCTACGCCATCGTGAAAGGCGCGCCAAACTACGACCTGGCAGTGGACTTCCTTGAATACCTGACCCGCCCCGAGATCCAGGTGAAGATAGCCAAAGGCACCGGTGGCTTCATCCCGCCAGTGCAAGAAGCTCTCGACTACATGGGCGACGAGGCTATTGACGAGGTCATCGCCAAGGCTGTTCTGGTGCTGGAGAACGGCATCGCCTCCGGCGTGCCCGGCTATCTGTACCAGGACTGGGGAGCCGTCAAGGCGTGCTTTGACGATGTGTTCGAGGACACGATCTTCGCTGGCAATGACGTAGATCAGGCACGGCTTGATGCTGCACAGGCATGTGTGGATGGCCTTCTGAAGTAGCTCACTGATGCGTATGTAGCTACCTTGGATTTGAAAGAGCCGGGGAATCGATTCCATTCCCCGGCTCTGTTTTCTAAATGGCGCCAAGGTCCTATCCGAGAATCACAAATCCGACACCTTGGTGCGACCAGGAGGCTGGCGAGCCAGGAGAGTCGTCGCCTCTTCAGGGGTTTCGGATAGCTGCCAAGAAGGGTGGATGGGTATGACAGCAATAGCGCGTTGGAATGGCAAGACCTGGAAGAAGATTTCAAAAGGGGCTGCTCCCTATCTGTTGGTCCTTCCCGTCGTCCTCTATTATGCCGCCTTTTGGCTGCGACCGGTCATCACCTCGGTCATCGCCAGCTTCACCGGTGCTGCGGGCCAGTTTACGCTGGAGAACTTTGCCCTCGTCTTTCACGAGGAGCATTTCATAGCTGCCGTCAAGAACACGACGATTATTGTGATTTTCTCCGTTACTCTTGAGTTCTTCGGCGCTTTGTTTCTCGCCCTGTTGATCGACAGGAAATTCAGAGGCTCAGACCTTTTCCTCTTCCTGGCCATGATTCCTATGGCTCTTCCTGCCGCTGCAGCGGGAGCTATGTGGACGACGGGGCTCACTGCCCATGGGTGGATGAATAGCCTGTTGGGCTACCTGGGGATTCTGGCGGAAGGCGAGAAGATATACTGGCTGGTGGGCTCTGATGCCAAGCTCCTGACAACGCTGATTGTCATTGATGCCTGGCAGGTGATCCCCTCGGTTATGATCATCTTGCTGGCGGGACTGCAAAACATACAAGAAGAAGTGAAAGAGGCCGGGTATGTCTTCGGCGGGGACTATTTTCACGTCCTGAGGAAAATCACGCTCCCGCTGCTCAAGCCGACCATTACGACTGCAATAATACTGAGGCTGATCTCAGCGATCCAGATTTGGCTTATCATAGTGTTCCTGTTCGGATTCTCCAGGCTGCCGGTCTTGCTTGAAAGGGTTGTCTACTACACCAAGGAGGTAAGAGGACTGTACGTCGCCGGTCAGATGGCTGCTGGCTATACACTCGTGGTTGCCGCGGTCGTGTCTCTGGCAGCTCTGGTCTATCTGCAGGTGTCGGGAGCATTCAAGCGAGAGGAGGAGCAACTCACATGAAGAAGACGAAAAAGAAGCCGGTGAACATCGCCAAGGCTGCAAAAACGACGATCTTCTACATCTTTGTCGTCGGAGTCATGGTTGCCCTATTGCTGCCGATCTACTTCATAATCTCGCTGTCCTTCCTATCCACGAGAGAGGCGTATACGTATCCCCTGCCGTTAGTCCCCGCGCTCAAAACGCAGTTTAAGCTGGAACAGGGGAAGCGGGGTTACCTGCTGAGCGTCTACGATAGGGTAGAAGGCGACTACGAGAGCGTCCTGGATACCGCCGAGCCGGAGAAGATGCAGGTCTACTTGAAATCCCAGTTGGCCACTCCGATGACCATGGAAGACATCGAACAGCAAATCGCCAGGCTGGAGACGGAGGACGTGATTTATTTCACCCGCAGGAGAAACCTGCTGGGCAACTACCAGACCTTCTTCGGGGTGGCCGGCTTCAAGGCGGTTCCCGCCCTGATCAGAAGTCTACAGATCTGCGCCATGACCATAATCATCTCTCTATCTATTGGAGGAATGGCGGGTTATGCTTTTGCCAGGTATGCCTTCAAGGGAAAGGATCTGCTGAAGTTCAGCACTCTGTTTGTGAGGATGTTCCCGGGCGTGGCCATCGCCATACCCATGATCAAGATCCTCGTTGGCCTGAATTTCTATGACAAACCCATCGGCCTGTCTTTGGTATACTCCATTGGTAACATCGCCCTCACTGTTTGGATCACGGCGAGCATCTTCATGGGCATCCCTGAATCGCTGGAAGAAGCGGCGCAGGTTTTCGGGGGCAGCAAAGCCCGAGCGTTTTTGCGCATTACCCTGCCACTGGCTCTACCTGGGCTGGCAGCCGCTGCTATGTATTCCTTCCTGGGGGCCTGGAATGAAACGGTGTCGGCGATCATTCTGACGCAGTTTAACCCCACCTTTTCCGTTATAGTGTATCAAACGGTCCTGGGCGCTGTTGGACAGGTGAATCTGGCTGCGGCAGGCGGTATGGCCATGGCCATACCGGCGGTCATCTTTACCTTCTTCATCCGCAGATACATCCGCCAAATGTGGGGCGGGGTCACCATATAGCAAGGGGGAAAAGTATGGCAACGCTAACCTTGAATAATGTCACCAAACGGTTCGGCAAGAAGGTCGTGGCGGTCAAGGACTTTAGCCTCGAAGTGCCCGACAGGGAATTCCTCGTGCTTCTGGGGCCGTCGGGCTGCGGGAAAACAACAACCCTGAGAATGGTTGCTGGCCTTGAAGAAGTAACCGAGGGAACCATTCTGATTGACGAGGTTGATGTGACCGACTTGCCACCCAGAAGAAGAGACGTAAGCATGGTTTTCCAGAACTATGCGATTTGGCCCCACATGACGGTGTATGAGAACATCGCCTATGCCCTGAAGCTCAAGCGGATGGACAAGAAGACGATGGACAAGACGGTCAAGGAAGCGGCAGAGATGACCGGAATCGCCGAGCTTCTTGAGCGCTATCCGGCTCAGCTGTCGGGAGGCCAGCAACAACGGGTGGCGGTGGCCAGGGCCATTGCCGTGAAGCCCAAACTCTTCCTGCTGGACGAGCCCCTGTCGAACTTGGATGCCAAGCTGAGAGTGGCTACGCGCACGGAGCTCAAGGCCATACATGACAAGACCGAGGCCACGACCATATTTGTCACCCACGACCAGTCCGAAGCCATGAGCCTGGCGGACCGCATTGTGATCATGAAAGACGGGGAGATCGTGCAGATCGGTTCGCCTGACGACGTCTATCACCGCAGCGTAAACCTGTTTGTGGCCGATTTCATCGGCACGCCTCCCACGAATCTCATGGACGTTGATCTGAAAGTCGAAAACGGTGACTGCCGATTGGTCAATCCCGATTTTGATCTGAACCTGAGCGCCGAGAATGCGGCCAATCTGAAGGATCATGACAAGAAGACCCTGGTTCTGGGCGTGAGGCCAGAGAGCATTGTTCTCGTGCCTGAAGAGGACGGTGTTCTGGCGGCGCAATGTCTTGTCTCCGAGCCGCAAGGCTCTCATCAGATTGTAGCCATTGAGCTTGGAGACAGGATGGTCAAGATCATCGCTCCCTCGGATCCCCGGATTGAGGCGGGCGAAACGGTTCACTTGACATTCAAGCAGGAGGCGTTGGCCTTCTTCGACAAAGAAACGGGTTTGAGAATCTAGTACCTTGCTGATGACATTGTTGCACACTCGACAAGAAAACTGACCACGAAGACACAAAGACAGAAGCCCCTTTTTGATCTTCCTCCTCTTTGTGCTTGGTGTTCTGGTGGTAAGGGAATCTCAACTTGAACTGGATGTGAGCAAGAGATGACATGCTTCACGACATCCGCTGGACCTCTCGCAAGATCAACCAACGGTTGAGATTGATCCAACCGCTGGCCTACCGGCGTCGCCACCCGCTGCCACCGTTCAGGTACTTGAAACTGGACAGCCCGCTAGCGGCCCCGCCGGTTTCCCCCGAAGCAGACGATGCAGACTGGCAACTGATCCCCTGGGGCGCCTATTGGTGTGAATTCAACGCCGATTTTCTTCTCCGTACCTCGTTTCAAATCCCCTCTGACTGGAACAGTGATACCTCCACTGCCCTGCATCTCTCCATTGGGGAGGCGGGTGATTTCAGCCATCCCGAAGCCCTGATCTACATTGATGGTGTGCCCGATGGTGTGCCCTATGCTGCCTGCGACCGGCATCATCAAGAGATACTGCTGCCGCAGCGTCTTTTCGATGGTGCGCCGCATCTGTTGGCGCTCCATGGTTGGGCGGGCAGCCTGCGCAACGATAGGGACGCCCGGCTGCTGATGCGTGAGTGCGCCCTGGTGCAAATCGATCAACCCACTCGCGACTTCATTGCCCTGGCGAGGGTGGCGCTGGGCGTTGCCGACCATCTGGACGAGAACGAGCCCTCGCGCGCACACCTGTATGGCGCCCTGGATGAGACGTTCAAGGTTCTGGATACGCGAGATCCCCTGGGTGAACCCTTCTATGCCAGCGTGCCCCTGGCCCACAAAGTGTTGCGGGCGGGCATCGCCCGAGCGGGCGCTCCGTTGGATGTGAACATCACTGCTGCCGGTCACGCGCATATAGATGTCGCCTGGCTGTGGACGCTCGGTCAGACCCGGCGCAAATGCGGGAGAACTTTCTACAACGTCGTACGCCTGATGGAGCAGTTTCCAGAGTTCCGCTTCAGCCAGAGTCAGCCCCAGTTGTATGACTTTGTGCGGCAGGATTATCCCCAGTTGTTCGAGATGATCAAGCAGCGCGTGCGAGATGGTCGTTGGGAGCCTCTGGGCGGCATGTGGGTGGAGGCGGACTGCAATATCACAGGCGGCGAGTCGCTGGTGCGGCAGTTCCTTCTTGGGCGCACTTTCTTTCGGGAACACTTTGGGACTGACGCCGATGCTCCCGTCCTCTGGCTTCCCGATGTGTTCGGCTATGCCTGGAATCTTCCCCAGTTGGTCAAAGAGGCGGGCCTGGAGTACTTCTTCACCATCAAGCTGGGCTGGAATCAGTACAACCGCCTGCCTTACGATTCCTTCTGGTGGCAGGGCCTGGATGGCACGCGTGTGCTCACCCACTTCAGCCCCACGCCTCCGCGTGCGAGCGTTCACGCCAGCACCTACAATGCCAATGCTTCTCCCGGACAGACGTTGGGCACCTGGCACAACTTCCAGCAGAAGGACTGCGGCGGGCCTGGCGTCACGCCTCCGCTGCTCATGTCCTTTGGTTATGGTGACGGCGGCGGTGGTCCCACGCGGGAGATGCTGGAGAACATTCGCGAGATGGGGGATTTTCCTGCCACGCCGCACATCCGCTGCGGCACGGTGAGAGAGTTCTTCCGCCAACTGGAGGCGCAGGTCGGAGATCGCCTGCCGACGTGGAATGGTGAGCTGTATTTGGAGAATCACCGAGGGACATACACGACCCAAAGCCGTAACAAGAGGGCCAATCGCAAGAGCGAGTTCCTCCTGCACGATGCGGAGTATCTGGCCGCTTTGGCCTCTGTGATCGTACCGGACTATAAGTACCCCCATGCCGATCTGCGCCACGCCTGGGAGTTGGTTTGCCTCAACCAGTTCCACGATATCATTCCCGGCAGCAGCATAGGCCCCGTTTATGCTGAATCGCAGCAGCAGTACGCTGAGGTGCGAGAGATCGGTGAGATAGTTCGGGATGGCGCCCTGTCGGCGATTGCTGAAAAGGTGGACGGCGACGTTCTGGTGGTGAACCCGACTTCGTTTAGGCGCAGCGATCCGGCCCTTTGGCCTGATCCGGGAGTGGGAGGCCAGGCGTTGCAGCTCTTGGACGGCACGCCCGTCGCAGTTCAGTCTGTGGAGGGCGGAGTGCTATTAGATATTGGATACTGGCCCTCTTACAGCATTACACCGCTGTCTACCACCTCAGTACCCAATATCCAATACCCAACATCCACTCTCGTTGCCACCCCGACCCTGCTGGAAAACGACTATCTGCGAGTGGAGCTAGACGCCGCCGGCGACATTGTCCGTGTGTATGACAAGATGAATGGCCGTGAAGTGCTGCCCGCCGGTGCGGTGGCCAACCAGTTCCAGGCTTTTGAGGACCGACCGCTCAGCCCCGATGCCTGGGACATTGACATCTTCTACGACGATAAGATGTGGCTGGCTGACCCGGCCGACTCAGTGCGCGTGGTCGAGAGCGGCCCGCTGCGTGCCACGCTCGAAGTGCAGCGGCGCATTCTGAACAGCGAATACATGCAGCGCGTCTCCCTGTCTCACAACAGCCCACGTCTGGACTTCGATACGACCATTCAATGGAGTGAGCGGCACATCCTGCTCAAAGTGGCCTTCCCTGCGGATGTGCTCGCGCCGCAAGCAACCTATGAGGTACAGTGGGGCAACGTCCAGCGGCCGACGCATCGCAACACCAGTTGGGATTGGGCGCGCTTCGAGACTTGCGCCCAGAAGTGGGTGGATCTGAGCGAGGGTGGCTACGGCGTCAGCCTGCTCAACGACTGCAAGTACGGCCACGACATCCGTGACAACGTGATCCGGCTCACACTACTGCGCAGCCCGACCAACCCCGATCCACAGGCCGACGTGGGCGAGCACCGCTTTGCCTACAGCCTGTTTTCGCATAGTGGGAGATGGAACGAGCAAACCGTGGCCGGGGCCTACGGTCTGAACGACCCGCTGATCGTATGGACGAAGGACAAAGGACGGAAGACGAACGACGCTGCCGCCGTCATTAGTCGTCCGTCCTTCATCAGCGTAGACTTGCCCAACGTAGTCATCGAAACCATCAAGCAGGCTGAGGACGGAGGGGGCCTGATCGTGCGTTTGTACGAGAGCCAGCGGAAACGAGGCGAGTGCACGTTGACCACCGCTTTCCCACTGGCGGCAGCTTGGCGCACCAGTCTGCTTGAGGAGAATCTGGAGCGCCTGGACGTGGGCGAACGCTGTGTGCGGTTCTTCATCAAGCCGTATCAGATCGTGACTTTGCGGTTGCTGTCAGAACGGCAGTAGATCTCATCTCATCTCATCGGGGGCAAGCACTGTGGTCAACTCGGAGCATACTGATTCTCGGTTTGCCGTTTATCTGATCCCACCTTACACAATCGCCCGCGATGTGGCCGAGATTCACTGGCTGCTGCGCAAACAGTTCGGCTTCATCGCCGCCGAGCAGTTCCAGGTGCATGCGACGCTCAAGGGGTTCTTCAAGAAGATCGCCAGTCCATTGGATCCGCTCGTTGAACGGCTGGATGCTGTGTTCGCTGTGCAACATCCTTTCCCTGTGCATTTCAGCGGGTTTCGTATTGACCAGGGCGGCATAGGATTAGACATCTCTCGGTTCTGTGACGAACCCAATCCCGAGATGATGTCGCTGCGGGAGAGAGTGGTGACGGCGGTGCGCCCCTTCATCGCTCCGGATTGCGATTTTGTCGAGAAGGACTTGGGCGAGCCTTTTGAGGCGCACATCACACTGGCCTTCCGCGACATCCCGTCATCTATGCATGACGATGTCTTGGCCTATCTGCGGGAAGCACCGTTGCCTACCGAACCTTTCGCTGCTGACACATTCCATTTCCTGGAGTTCCTCTGCCAGGACTGGGCGGGAGATTGGGAGCAGACGCTCTCCTGGCGGCTGCTCAAGGTGTGGCGGGTGTAGGAGAGAGAACATGAAGACTATAGGCATTTTCCACTACCAAGTCGGCAGGACGGATGGAGTCTCGCTGGAGATCGACAAGTGGAAGCGCGTATTGGAGGAGATGGGCCATACGGTGCATCTCTGCGCGGGTGACCTGGGCACAGTTGAGGGCACTCTGATCGAGGAGATGTACCACCACCGCCCCGATGCCGAGCGGCTCTACTACAACACGTTCTGCGAGTTGCGGGATTACGCCGACGATGCAGCCTACAGTGCAGACCTGTTGCGCCTTGCCGACATCATTGAGCGCAAAGTGCGAGACTTCGTGGAGGAGAAGGGGATTGACTTCCTCATCCCGCAGAATGTCTGGTCGGTGGCAGCCAATCCACCGGTCAGCATCGCCCTGGAGAGGGTGATGCGTGACCTGCAATTGCCGGCCCTGGCCCACAACCACGATTTCTACTGGGAGCGCACGGGCGGTGTGGCCCTCACTTGCGCCACAGCCATTGAACTGGCGGACAAGTACCTGCCGCCACGCGATCCGTTGGCCCACCATGTGGTCATCAACAGCCTGGCGCAGAGGGAACTGTACGAGCGCAAGGGGATCACGTCCAGCGTGGTGCCCAACGTCTTCGACTTCGATGCGCCCCCCTGGCAGGCTGACGAGTACAACCGGCATTTCCGCTCGCGCATCGGGTTGACGGACAACGACGTTCTCATACTGCAGGCCACCCGCATCGTCGAGCGCAAAGGGATTGAACTGGCCGTGGATTTCGTCAAGGCGCTGGATAGCCCCAAGCGCCGAGCAGTGCTCAAATCGCGTGGCCTGTACCACGGGCGTACGTTCGATGATGATAGTCGCATCGTGCTGGTGCTGGCGGGCTACGCACGGGATGACGTGACGGGGGGCTATGTCGGCCGTCTCAGGCAGAAGATCGAACGGGCGGGGATTGACGCCCTGTTCATTGAGGATGTGGTCGGAGGGCAGCGACGGACACGACGGGGGCAGAAGATCTACTCGCTGTGGGATATCTACGTCTTTGCGGACTTCATCACCTATCCCAGCCTGTGGGAAGGCTGGGGCAACCAGCTCCTGGAGGCATTGCGGGCCAAGCTCCCGCTGTTGCTGTTTGAATACCCCGTCTACCGGGCGGACATCAAGGGTAAAGGCTTTCGCGTAGTGACACTGGGCTCCCAGGTCACAGGGAGGGACGATCTGGGTCTGGCCCAAGTAGAATCGGCGGTCATTGAGGAGGCAGCGGGCCAGTCGGTGGAACTGCTATGCGATGCCCGGTTGCGCCAGGAGACTGTCGAGCACAATTCTCAGGTGGGGCAGCAGAACTACTCGCTGGAGGCCCTGCAGGGCTACCTGGCGCGGCTGATGGAGGATTGAAAAAGCCCCACTCCTACCGAAGAGTGCGATATTCGCACGCGCCCGGATTTGACACTCAGAACGTTTTGGAACACATCGTGCCCGATAGTGTTGACGTTGGGCATCTGGTCTGGCCCGTGGATCTCTGCCCCCGCATTGCTTTCTGCCACAGGCTGGCCTTTCGGCGACCAAGGAGGCACTTGTGCCGGTCACCCTCAAGGACATCGCTGCCAGGCTGAACCTCTCCGTCACCACCGTGTCTCGTGCCCTGGGTGGTTATCCTGAAGTTGCCGCCGAGACCCGCCAACGGGTGTTGCAGGCTGCAGAGGAGATGGGCTACCACCCCAATGTCACCGCCCAACGGTTACAGAAGCGTCGCACCGATACCATCGGTTTCGTCATCCCCACCTTCGGCCCCCGCTTCTCCGATCCCTATTTCACCGAACTGTTGGCTGGCATCGGCAACGAGATGGCCCGTCAGCAGTTTGAGTTGCTGATTGCCACCCGTTCCCCTGGCACCCCCGAGGAGAGAGAGACGTACGAGCGGATGGTGCAAGGCCGTCGGGTGGACGGCCTGCTCGTGGCCCGCACCCGCCGTCGAGATGAGCGGATCGCTTTCCTGCGCCAGAACGGATTCCCCTTTGTTGCCTTCGGGCGTTGGGAAGGCGAACTGGATTTCCCTTATCTGGATGTGGATGGACAGGCAGGGATGGATCAGGCCACCCAACACCTCATTGACTTGGGCCATCGTCGCATTGCTTACATCGGCGCACCCTGCGAGCTGATGTTTGCTCACTTCCGGCTGCAGGGCTACCGGCAGGCGATGGAGCGTCATGGCCTGTCGATAGAAGATGAGCTGATTGCCGTCGGCGATCTGACACAGAAAGGTGGGTATGAGGCGGCCCAACGATTGTTTGACCTCAACGCGCCGCTTACCGCTGTCTTGGCTGCCAATGACCTGACCGCTCTTGGGGCGATCAGCGCGGCTCAGGAACGAGGCCTGGAGGTAGGGAGCGATCTCTCCGTGGTGGGCTTCGACAACATTCCCCAGGTGGAGCATGCCCATCCTCCCTTGACCACCGTCAGTCAGCCGATTTACGACGTCGGCGTGACCATCTGTCGCATGTTGATCCAACTGTTGCGGGGCGAGGAGTTGACCGAATGCCATATACGCTGGCAGCCAGAGCTCGTCGTCCGCTCTTCCAGCGGCCCGCCGGGGCCAGGCACTCGATCGGGGAGCGCAGGCCATGCGAAGGCGAGAACGGAAAGGGGCGGTACTTCTTGAAGCGCCGCTATCCTAGCCTGCGCTACCCCGACCTCCCTTGATGTCGATACGCTCCCATCGAACGGCTCCAGCAGTCTGGTTTTCTATCCCTTCCCCTCGTGCTTGCCGTCCTCGGCGAGCCCCTCTTGCCCCGCCACTTTCGCTTTATGTCCTCCATCACGGAGTGCGCCTTCTTTCCATCGGACAACTGGATCTCACCGCAGAGCACGCGGAGCACGCCGAGATTAGTTTGGTTTTCTCTGCGATCTCCGCGCTCTTGGCGATAGATCGCCAGTCAATGTCAGTAAGTCAAGGCCGTAGCGTAGGGCCTTGTGCCCGTTGTTACCTCTGGAAGGACGCCCACGAGGGGCTATACTACGCTTATCTTGATGACATTGAATCGCCAGTGGCAGCCGAGAACTGAGTTGGGCAACCGCTGCCCCGCTGCGCCGCAGACGTCGGGTCACTGGGCTTTGAGTTTGTGGCGATTGATGGTAGTATAGCCGACGAGGCGATGGCTGGGGTACGGGAGCTGCTGGACGATCCAGTCTGTCGCCAATAGATGGTCGAGCGCAGAGGCTGGCGCGCCGCCATACATCGTAGAAGAGGTAAAACTATGCGACCTATCTACACTTTCACCATTATCCCCTCCCTTCCGCCCAAGATCGAGAGATTGCGGGACTTGGCCTACAACCTGTGGTGGGCCTGGCATATGGAGGCGATTGACCTGTTCCGCCGACTGGATCGAGATCTTTGGGAGACCACAGGGCACAATCCCGTCCTGATGCTGGGCACCGTCGAGCAGGAGAAACTGGAGAGGGCGGCTCAGGATGAAGCCTTCCTGGCCCACATGGATCGAGTGTTGGCGGAGTTCGACCGTTACATGCAGAGCCAAACCACCTGGTATCAGCAGCAACACAGCTTCTCTGCTGGACCAACTGTCGCCTACTTCTCGGCTGAGTTTGGGCTGACCGACTGCATCCCCAACTACTCCGGCGGGCTGGGGGTACTGGCCGGCGACCATCTGAAGTCGGCAAGTGACCTGGGCCTGCCGCTGGTTGGCGTGGGGCTCCTCTACCAACAGGGGTATTTCCACCAATACCTCAGCACCGATGGTTGGCAGCAGGAGGAGTATCCCAAGAATGATTTCTACACTATGCCCATTCAGCTTGAACGGCGCGAGGATGGGACTCCGGTGACGATAGAGGTAGACTATCCCGGCCACAAGGCGAGGGCCCAGGTCTGGCGAGTGCAGGTCGGTCGCGTGCCCCTTTTCCTATTGGATACCAATCTGGAGGCCAATCCCCCCCAGTACCGAGACATCACCGACAAACTCTATGGCGGCAGCATCGAGACGCGCATCCGCCAGGAGATACTCATGGGCATCGGCGGCATCCGAGCCCTGGAGGCCCTGGGGATTCAGCCTGCCGTCTGTCACGTGAACGAGGGACACTCTGCTTTCCTGGCCCTGGAGCGCATCCGCCTGCTCATGGAGGAGCATGGCCTCTCCTTCACCGCCGCGAAAGAGGTGGTCACCGCGAGCAACGTCTTCACCACCCATACCCCTGTCCCGGCGGGCATAGATCTGTTTCCCCCTCACTTGATGGATAAGTACTTTGGCGGTTATTATCGTTCCCTGGGGCTGTCGAGGGAGGACTTCCTGGCCTTGGGTCGCATCAATCCCGTCGATTCCAATGAGTCTTTCAGCATGGCCGTCTTGGCCCTGCGGCTTTCTGCCTATGTCAACGGAGTGAGCAAACTGCATGGGGGTGTGGCCCGCCGGATGTGGCAAGCGATATGGCCTGGTGTGCCTGAGGACGAGATTCCCATTACGTCGGTGACCAATGGCATACACCCTCCGTCCTGGATCTCCCACGACATGGCAGCCCTGTTCGATCGCTATCTCGGGCCTGGCTGGCGGGAGGACCCGGCCGATCCGGAGGTGTGGCTGCGGACGGACGACATTCCCGGTGAGGAGCTGTGGCGCACGCATGAACGGCGCCGGGGGCGACTGATCGCCTTCGCCCGCCGCAAGCTGCGGGCCCAACTGGAGAAGCGGGGCGCTCCCCCCTCGGAGATCGAGCAGGCCAAGGGAGCCCTGGATCCTAATGCGCTAACCATCGGCTTCGGGCGGCGATTCGCTACCTACAAGCGAGCTACGCTTGTTTTCAGGGACCCCGAGCGACTGGCCCGCATTCTGAACGATCCCGAGCGTCCCGTCCAGATCATCTTTGCGGGCAAGGCTCACCCGATGGATCAGCCAGGCAAAGAGATGATCAAACAGATCATCGGCCTGGCAAGGCAGGAGGAGTTCAGGCAGCGCATCGTCTTCATCGAGGACTATGACATGAACGCGGCCCGCTACATGCTGCAGGGGGTGGACCTGTGGCTGAATACGCCCCGTCGCTTCCGGGAGGCCAGCGGAACCAGCGGCATGAAAGCCGCTGCCAATGGGGCCATCAATATGAGCATCCCCGACGGCTGGTGGGACGAAGCCTATCAGCCGGAGCTGGGCTGGGCCATCGGGCGAGGTGAGGTATACGAAGACCACGGTTACCAGGATGGACTCGAGTCCAACGCTATCTATGACCTATTGGAGAAAGAGGTCGTCCCGCTCTTCTACGACCGTGGCCCGGGTGGTCTAGCCCACGGCTGGATCGCCAAGATGAAAGCGGCGATGAAGGCGATCTGCCCCTACTTCAACACCAACCGCATGGTTCGGGACTACGCTGAGCGCTCCTACATGCCTGCGGCTCGGCGTTCCATGCGCCTGGCCGAGGGTGGCATGGCGAGGGCAAAGGCTCTGGCAGAATGGGAAGCCAACCTGCACCAGGACTGGCCTGAACTCAGGGTGGTCAGTATAGACACCGATACCCCGCCCGAGACCAAGGTGGGCAATCAGCTTCAGATTAGCGCCCTGATCCACCTGGGAGCTTTGGAACCTGATGATGTCACCGTCGAACTGTATCACGGGCTGGTGGACACGAGGGGAGAGATTTCGCCGGCCGAAGTCACTGTGATGCACTGTGCTGAGATCAAAGAAGACGGGAGTTGCGTGTTCAGTGGGGTCATTCCCTTCCGCTCTAGTGGCCGATATGGCTACACGCTACGCCTGCTCCCGCACCACGAAGACCTGAATAGTCCGTACAAGCCTGGTCTGATCCTGTGGGCTGGATCGTGAGCGCAGTTTCTTGGTAGGGCGCACTACCAAGTGCGTTGCACCGCTTGTACATTGAGCGAGAGAATGAGCCACAGGTTTCTTAGATTGAAGAGAGAAATCCGTGTAATCTGTGTAATCTGTAGTTTGGTTCCGGCTTGGCAGGGTTAGGGATTAGGGAGATGAAGATGACATACGAAACCGCATTGCGAGACGACGCCCGTGAGCAGATCGCTGCTATCGGCAGCGCCGATATCTTGGTGGGCATACCCAGTTACAACAACGCAGACACCATCGCTCACGTGGTGCGCATGGCCGCAGAGGGAATGGTGAAGCACTTCCCAAACATGAAGCCGGTGCTGATCAATTCCGACGGCGGGTCTCCCGACGGCACGCCGCAGGTAGTTCTGGGCACGCCAGTGGCACCGGGAGTGGAGCTGATTGCCACCCAGTACCAGGGCCTCCCCGGCAAGGGCAGTGCCTTCAGGGCTATCTTCGAGACAGCCAAGGGACTGGGAGCGAAGGTGTGCGTCGTGGTGGACAGTGACCTGCGCAGCATCACCCCTGAGTGGATCGAGTTGCTGGCTGGCCCGATCGTCAGGGAAGGATACGGCTACGTGACGCCCTTCTACGTCCGCCACAAATACGATGGCACTATCACCAACAACATCTGCTACCCCATGACCCGCATGCTCTACGGTCTGGACATTCGCCAGCCCATCGGCGGGGATTTTGGCTTCTCCGCCGCGCTGCTGGACAACTACCTGAGCCAGGATGTGTGGGAGAGCGACGTGGCCCGCTTCGGCATCGACATCTGGATGACGACGACGGCCATCAATGCAGGGATGAGCGTGTGTCAGACGCACCTGGGAGCCAAGATCCATGATGCTAAGGACCCCGCGGCCTCGCTGGGGCCCATGTTCCGCCAGGTGGTGGGCACGCTGTTCGGGATGATGGCCAAGTACGAGACTAACTGGAAGCAGGTGACAGGATTCCATCCGACCGGCTTCTACGGTGAGCCGAGGACGTTGGAACCCGAGCCTCTGCTAGTCACCCTGCCGGCGCTGATCAAGAAGCTGCGGGCGGGGCAGGGGGAGTGGGGTGCGGTCTGGGACAAAGTGCTTTCGGCGGAGAACCAAGCGGTCCTGGAGGCCATCCTGGCTTTGCCCAACGATGCCTACCGGTTCACTGCTGCTCAGTGGGCGCCCATCGTCTTTGACTTTGCCGTGGCCTACAACAAGAGCGGCCTGGACAAGGATGCGGTGATTGACAGCATGACGCCGCTGTACTACGGGCGCACGGCGGGCTTGGTGGTGGAGAGCGGTGACATGGACAGTGCGACCTTCGAGCTGGAGGTCATCCAGGCGCAGGCCAGAACCTTCGGGGAGTTGAAGCCACGTCTGATCGAGCGGTGGGATGGGACACGGAGTGATGCGTGAAACGTGAGAAGGTGCGAGATGAACTACGCAGATTGGGCGAGAGTGCCCCAGGAGATCACTGATGATGCTCTGTGGAGGGTGGAGGCTTAGCGATTGGCCCTCTTCGTTGCAGATATGGGCTGGCATGACGTCAGCAAGCTGATGCAGGATAGATGCACACTTCGCTTGATCACACATCACCTTTCACTCTCGTCAGAGCACTTCGGAGAAGGGCACACCGTCGCATCCTGACTGGATGGATGTAAGGAGGTACTGGTTCATGTTCATCGTTCATGTGCACGTGCATGTCAAGCCTGAGTATGTGGAGGCCTTTCGCCAAGCGACGCTGGAGAACGCCCGCAATAGTGTGCAGGAGCCCGGAGTGGAGCGCTTCGACGTGATCCAGCAACTGGATGACCCCACCCGCTTTGTCCTGGTCGAGGTCTACCGCACGCCAGACGATCCGGCCAAGCATAAAGAGACGGCTCACTACCAAACGTGGCGGGACAGGGTGGCGGAGATGATGGCCGAGTCGCGCTCCAGCGTGAAGTATGCCAACGTGTTTCCGGATGATGAGGGGTGGGGGTAGACCCATGCGCTTTGAGTTTGCCACGGCCACGCGCGTCATCTTCGGCGCTGGCACGCTGCAGGAGGTAGGGCCGCTGGCGGCGGAGATGGGCAGCCGGGTGCTGGTGGTGACGGGACGCACCGCCCTTCGACAGGCTCAGGGCAAGCCCGCGCGTGCTAGGCCGCTGCTCGACTTGCTGGCTGCGCAGGGGCTGGACATTGTCACCTTCTCCGTCTCCGGTGAGCCGACCACCGAGATAGCTCGTCAGGCCACCCAACGAGCGCGGGAGACCGATTGTCATCTGATCATCGGCTTCGGCGGGGGCAGTGTGCTGGACACCGGCAAGGCGGTCGCCGCACTGCTGACCAACGACGGCGGTCCCCTCGACTACCTGGAAGTCATCGGAAGGGGGCAGCCGCTGACCCAGCCTTCAGCGCCCTACATCGCCATCCCCACCACGGCGGGCACGGGCACAGAGGTGACCCGCAATGCGGTGTTGCGCTCGCCCGAGCATCGCGTCAAGGTCAGCTTGCGCAGCCCGCTGATGCTGCCTCGCCTGGCGTTGCTGGACCCGGAACTCACCCACAGCATGCCGCCGGAGGTGACCGCCAGCACTGGACTGGATGCCCTCACGCAGGTCACCGAACCCTACGTCTCCAACAAGGCCAACCCTCTGACGGACGGACTGTGCCGGGAGGGGATGCGTCGCGCTGCTCGTTCGCTGCGCCGTGCCTACGAGCATGGCGACGACGCAGGGGCCCGCGAGGACATGGCGCTGGTCAGCCTCTTCGGTGGGCTGGCTCTGGCCAATGCCAAGTTGGGGGCGGTGCATGGCTTCGCCGGGCCGCTGGGCGGCATGTTCGCCGCGCCGCACGGAGCGGTGTGTGCCAGCCTCCTGCCCCACGTGATGGCCGTCAATGTACGCGCCTTGCAGGAAAGGGCTCCGGACGGTGAAGCCCTGCGCCGTTACGACGAGATGGCCCGCCTACTGACTGGAGATGGGCGAGCTACCGCGGCCTATGGTGTGGCCTGGGTGCAGGAACTCTGCGCGGCACTGCGCGTTCCTCCGCTGTCCGCCTACGGCCTGACGGAAACCGACTTCCCCCTGCTGATCGGAAAAGCCGCCGCCTCCAGCAGCATGAAGGGCAATCCCGTCGTGTTGACCCCGGATGAGATGGGGGAGATCCTCGCTCGCTCGTTGTAGCAGGGGGGCGTGATCCGTGATGCGTATTGCGCCCTCTTCGATGGGCGAGGTCTCCCGACCGAGCCGCTTTGGGCGGCGGGGCAGCGTGATCCGTAATGCATGGGGCATGTTGCGTGAC
>Ga0075114_10000610_pt1 | contig 21501 bp, 15 predicted proteins | sample AntAceMetag02UKM_FD_69784 | JGI IMG/M metagenome (GOLD analysis project Ga0075114, IMG submission 69784) | Saline lake microbial communities from Ace Lake, Antarctica - Antarctic Ace Lake Metagenome 02UKM | ecosystem: Environmental > Aquatic > Non-marine Saline and Alkaline > Saline | place... | reverse complement strand
CCTTGATGACACCCGCCGCCTGTGTCTGTGCTTGGACCTCCAGAACCTGCACCTGTGCGCTGGTGCTGGCATCGGTGTAGTAGCCCACGTCGGCCGGCATCACGAAAGCCCTCTGTCCCTCCCAGTCCAACTCTTGCACGATGTAGGACCGCCCCTCGTGCAGGTAGACCGCGCCCTCGTACACCAGGAAGGGCACACTGAAGCGATCTACGCCACCGATGACTTGCGGCCCACTGCCATCCCCTTCGTGAACCATGATGGCGAACCTGTCGGGCGAGGCTGTGCGCAGCGAGACCTCCTGCGCCGGATAGGTCTCCCCCACCCAGTACCACGTCCCAGCGCTGCGGTGCAGCTCCCCCTCCTCCACCAAGAAATCGAGCAGTGCTGCCACGTCGCCAAACCCACCGGAGTTTTCTCCTTGGGCGAAGGGCAGCTCGAAGGCTGCACAGCGCAGGTGGTGCAGCAGGATGACCAGATTGTCGGGATGAATCAGTGCCTGCTCGGGGCTGCGCTGAAAGAGGAAGTTGGGGTGGGCAATCAGATACTGGTCCAGGGGAGACGCACTGGCAACCAGCACAGCCAGGGAAGTTTCCTTGCGGCGACCGGCGCGACCCGCCTGCTGCCAGGCGCTGGCGATGGTGCCTGGGTAACCAACCAGCACCGCCGCCGAGAGCTGGCCGATGTCAATGCCCAGCTCCAGGGCATTAGTCGCCACCACGCCGCGCACGCTGCCCTCCCGCAGGCCCCGCTCGATCTCCCGCCGCAGACGTGGCAAATACCCTCCCCTATACCCCCGCACCATCTCCACCTCAGCCCCTTCAGCCTCCTTCATTCCCCGCTCTAACCAGTCCCTCAAGTACGTCAACAGGATTTCAACCGTCAGCCGTGCGCGGGCGAAGACGATTGTCTGCACGTCGGCGTCGAGCAACCGGCCGGCGATGCGCCGCGCTTCCAGCAGGTAGCTGCGGCGGATGCCCAGCTCGCGATCCACCAGCGGCGGGTTATACAGCAAGAAGTGCTTCTCTCCCTTGGGTGAGCCGTCGTCGTCCACCAGCGTCACATCCGCTCCTAGCAACCGTTCCGCGTGCTCCTGCGGGTTGCCTATGGTAGCTGAGCAGCAGACGAACTGCGGCTGCGAGCCGTGAAACTCGCAGATGCGCCGGAGACGGCGCAGCACGTTGGCCACGTGCGAGCCGAAGACGCCGCGGTAGGTGTGCAGTTCGTCCAAGACAACGTAGTGTAGCTTGGCGAAGAAGTCAGCCCAGCGCGTATGGTGCGGCAGGATGCCCATATGCAGCATGTCGGGGTTGGTGATGAGCAGCCGAGCCGAGCGGCGGACGCGCGATCTCTCTGCCTTGGGCGTGTCGCCGTCATAGGTGGCGAATGGCTGATGGCCGACGGCTGATAGCGCGTGGCTGCTGGTGAGCGCGCGCAGCTCTGCCAGTTGGTCTTGGGCCAGGGCCTTGGTGGGGAAGAGATAGAGAGCGCGGGCAGAGGGCACGTTAAGCAACGTGTGGAGGACGGGCAGATTGTAGCAGAGAGTCTTGCCGCTGGCCGTGGAGGTGACGACGGCCACATGTTCTCCGCGCAGCGCGGCGGCCACGGCGGTGGCCTGATGACTATACAGTCGCTCGACGCCACGGGTGCGCAGCATCGCCACCAGCCGAGCATCAAGTTCGGGAGGAAAGTCGGCATAGCGCCCCGGCCGCGCTGGGAAGCGGTGCCAAGCGGCCACCTGGCGCATGAAGCCGGGATCAAGCCGTAGCTCCTGCAGAAGCATACTGAGAGACATGGCACCATTATACGCCCCGAGTGTCGTCAGGCAAAATCAGCGGAGCTCTGACTTGCCACAGACGTGAATCCCTTTGCAGAGCATTTCCAGATGGAGAATTGCTGAAACAGACTACGCAAAGTTGACAAGATAAGGCAAGTGTGTTAGAATATCAGTGGAACGACGTTCCATACCATGAAACACCGATGTTTGAGCGGAACCAGGTGGCGTGGAGTCGCTCCCCGCCTTCTCCTCGCTTTCATTCTGGCTTGCGGCAACTACTCAGGCTCCCGCCGGACAGCCATATCCAGCGGCTTGGCAGGCCAGATAGCAGCCCAATTAGGCCACTCCGGACCTGGACTTGGCAGCCCGGGACGAATAGGCTGAGTAGCTACGATTTGCGCATGATTGCTGTGTCAATTCACTGACGCCTGAGGAATTGCCAATGATGAATCCGTCTCCCCACCATCAGGGGCGAGACTCCACAGTCCGGGCTGTCGAAAGGGCCATCAGCATCCTCAACGCTTTGAGCGAGAGAGAACCAGAGCTTGGAGTAACCACTCTAAGCCAGCGGTTGGGCTTGGGAAAGAGCACTGTGCACCGGCTCCTGCGTGCTCTGCTACAGGGAGGGCTGGTCGAGCAAAACACGGAGACAGAGAAGTATCGTCTGAGCATCGAGATACTCCAGTTGGCGGGCACGGTGCTGAGACAACTGGACGATGTCCAGCAGGTAGCCCGCCCCTATCTGCGGGCCCTCGCCGACGCCTGCCAGGAAACGGTCAACCTGACAGTGCTGGCCGGCGATGGGGTGCTCAATGTTGGCCGCGTTCCCAGCCCGCGCATGGTGAGAAACATCGGCTGGGTGGGGCGGCGCATGCCTCTGCACTGCGTTTCTGCTGGCAAGGTATTCCTGGCCCTCATGCCCGAAGCGGAGAGAGAACGCTTACTGAGCCAGGAACTCGTTCGTTTCACCGAAAGGACTATCACCGATCCGGCACGTCTGCGGAAGGAACTGGAAGAAGTACGCCGATTAGGATACAGCGTGGGGCTAGAGGAGATGGAGGTCGGGCTGAACGCGGTGGCCGCTCCTATCCGCGACCACCGCGGCGTTGTGATCGCCGCCATCAGCGTCTCCGGCCCCTCTTTTCGTATCACACCCGAGGAGATCCACAGCCTTGCTGCGCTCACCCTGCAGACGGCCAACGATATCTCCCATCACCTGGGATATTCACCAGAAAGCGAAGTGCTCATACGCGCCGATGTCGCACCAGAAGGAGGAATCCTGCCGTGACCAGCACAGCAGAGCCATCGCCTGCCCAGCCTGTGGATGCGCTCTGGCAAGAGGCCCCGCAGATGTATCGCATCCTACGAGAGAGCAAGACGCTAGAAGCTGCGCGCCAGATGCTCTACGGCTACTTGAAGGAACTAGAGTGGCAGCTCCGCAGCGTGGAAACCGACGACTGCCAGATCGAATCTGCCGCAGCCATGGAGGCCCTGCGAGTCTTCTACAACCTGCTTTCCCCGCGCAACGAGCGACTGGCCGGCCTTTCGACTCTGAAGCCACTGTGGCGGCTGGCGCGTGGCGATGGTGATAGCACGAGCCCTGGCTTCGTCGAGGAGTTCCGACACCTCTTCAGGGCCATCCAAGGACACTCGGGCATCGGGCAGGGCTGGCTGGGCCATATCCTGATTGAGGCAGGGATCGAAGCCGTTGATTTCCGCCAGATCGAAGGGCGCGCCGCCGGCCAGGCTCGCTCAGGCTATCTGGATCAAGCAGGGCAGAGGATACATCAGCTCATTAGCCGGCACTCCTCGGGTCTGGATCCAGAAGTGATCGAGCGGCGCGAAGCGAACCGGCAACGTATCATGGATCACTTCGACGCCACGCTGCACCACTGGTACAACCACGCCTGGCAGCTCAAGTATATCTTCAAGGACATGAAGGGGCTGGCCCACCTCAAGCAACTGGTCCCTCTGACCGACGAGGAGATCGAGTCCATCACGCTATCCATTGAAAATGGCGTTCCCTTCGGTATCACTCCCTATTACCTATCGCTGTTCGACTTTGACTCCACCGACCGCACCTCCGACGGCCAGATTCGGTCGCAGGTAATCCCACCGTTGCACTACGTGCAGTCCATGATCGAACACCGAGAGGATCGGGGACGCTATTTCGACTTCATGGGCGAACATGATACGTCGCCCGTGGAACTGGTCACCCGCCGCTATCCCACCATTGCCATCATCAAGCCATTCGATACCTGTCCCCAAATCTGCGTCTATTGCCAACGTAACTGGGAGATCACCGGGCCGATGGCGCCGGAGGGAATGCCCGCGCGCGCACACCTGGAACGGGCACTGGACTGGTTTGCCGAACACACTGCGCTGCGCGATGTGCTGATCACCGGCGGCGACCCGCTATTCCTCAGCAACAAGCGCATCAAGTATATCATGGACCGCCTGAGCGCTGCGGAGCACCTGATCAGCTTCCGCTGGGCTTCGCGCGGCCCGGTGACCGTGCCCATGCGGATAACGGAGGAACTGGCCGATATACTGGGGAGCTACATCATACCAGGGCAGCGCAACGTGTGCGTGGTGACCCACATCGAGAGCGCGGCCGAGGTCACTCCCGACCTAGCCCAGGCGGTGTACCGGCTGCGTCGGCGCGGCATCTACGTCTACAACCAACAGGTGTTCACCGTGGAGACCAGCCGCCGCTTCCAGACCGTGGCCAACCGCATTGCCATGAAGCGAGCCGGCGTGGATCCCTACTACACCTTCTATCCCAAGGGCAAGGAAGAGACGAAAGACTACATGACACCCCTGGCCCGCGTCGCCCAGGAGCGCAAAGAAGAAGCCAGATTGCTGCCCGGCATCTTCCGCACCGACGAGCCAGTCTTCAACGTCCCCCGGCTGGGCAAAAACCACATCCGGGCTTGGCAGGACAGGGAACTGGTGGCGATCAGGCCGGACGGGCAACGGGTCTATCTGTGGCATCCCTGGGAGAAGGGAATCACCCCCATGGAGCCCTGGATCTACACCGACAACTCCATCTACGAGTATTTGCAGAGACTGGAGCGGCTCGGTGAAGACCCGGCCGAGTACGAGACGATTTGGTACTACTACTAGCCGATAGCGGACGGCAGATGACAGCCCATAGACCATAGACCATAAGCTATCAGCTATCGAGCGAAGCGAGCTAACAGCCATCAACCGAGACAGAGGAGAAAGAATGCTCCATCCACGATACTTTCAACGCCTACTCGTTGTGATGTCGGTTGTGTTCGCATTAGCCCTGACCGCATGTGGTGGCGAGGTGCTTGAGGTAGTGGAAGCGCCCACGCCTACCTCAGAGGCAGTGGCCACAGAACCTCCCAGTGTCAGCGAGGGAGAGGGAGAGGCCACAGTGGCGCCCACGCGCACGCCCCTGCCCGCCATTGTCAAGCTCCAGCCGACCGATACGCCACCGCCACCGCCGCCCACTCCGACCCCCCTGCCCACCAATACGCCCGTTCCGACAGCCGCTGAGGCCGAAGCGGAAGCCAAGGATACGCCCACACCGCCGCCACCAGCCATAGCTGATGTCATGGCCGAAATCCCAGCCGGCCCCTTTGCCCTGGGCAACAACAACAGCGACCCTAACGAGGCTCCAGAGCAGGAGATGGACTTGCCCGCCTTCATGATTGACGTCTTCGAGGTCACCAACGCGGACTTCGCCGCCTTCGCAGAAGCAACGGGCTACGTGACGTACAGAGAGCAGCAGGAGAGCCCTCAGAACTGGCACTGGGCCTTCAGGGAAGGCAAAGGGAGTCACCCTGTGGTGTTTGTGGCTTTCGAAGATGCGCGGGCCTTCTGCGAATGGGCTGGCAAGCGGCTGCCCACGGAATTCGAGTGGGAGAAAGCAGCACGTGGGCCAGAGCACTTCCTATTCCCTTGGAGCAACGAGTACGATCCCGCTATGCTGAACGGCAAAGACAGTGGCCAGCGGCAGACCACCGCCGTGGGTAGCTATCCCAAGAATGGCTACGGCCTGTTCGACATGGCTGGCAACGTCAGAGAATGGATCGATTCACCCTACGTTGCCTATCCCGGAAGCACTTATCAGGACAGACACTACAACACAGAGTATCGTGGCCTACGTGGTGGCGGCTGGTTCGATGAAGAAGCACTCGTTCTCACTACCAACCGTAACGGCGGTGATCCAGCGATCACCGCCAACGATGACATCGGTTTTCGGTGTGCCAGGTAGCAGATGGCAGATGGCAGATGGTGAATAGCAGATAGCAGGCCATGGGCCATCAGCTATCGGTCACCAGCCAGAAAGGAGGGATGTCTATCGAGCAACAGGCAGCGTGTTTTGGTCTTCGTCCAAGTCGTAGAAACCAAAGCGGTTCCGAATCTCATCCACATCCAAAGGAGGAATTCCCAATGAAGAAGTTTTTCGGTCTTTTCCTGGCCATCACCATGCTACTGGCGGTTGTGCCGGCCGTGGTCGCCGCCCCCATGCAGGCGGAGGGCGGACAGGATTACGTCATCGTGGCCGACGACTGGTTGAGCAAGCTGGCCGACAAGTTCCTGGGCGACATCCTCGCCTATCCGGCCATCACTAAGTACACCAATCAGAAGTTTGCAGAGGACGACAGCTATGCCAAGATCGGCGACTCCGACCTGATCGAGATTGGCTGGAAGATCTACATCCCCAGCGCCGAGGAGGCCCAGGCCTACTTCGATGCCCAGGTGGCCACGATCGGCGCCACCGGCGATACGATCAAGATCGGGGCGCTGGCGCCGCTGTCGGCTCCTGGCTCTGTGACGGGTGGCATAGCCATGAAGGCGGCCTTCGAGATCGGCGTGGAGGAGATCAACGCCGCTGGCGGCGTGCTGGGCAAGCCAGTGCAGTTGGTCTTCGTGGACACCGAGGGGTTGCCCGAGCGCGGCACCGCGGCCATGGAGCGCTTGATCACCCAGGATAAGGTCGTGGCCGTGGTGGGCGAATATCACAGCGCCGTGGGTATGACGGCCAAGGAAGTGGCCCACAAGTACCACATCCCCACCGTCTTCGCCGAGACGTGGAATGACACAATCACAAGGGTACAGTATCCCGAAGTCTTCCGCGTCGCCCCGCTCTCGTCCGAGATCGCCGCGCTGGACGCCAACTTCATCCAGTCGATGGGCGTCAAGCGCATCGTGATCATGACCGAGAACACCGGCTACGGCATCCCGGCAGCCGAGAGCACCACCGAGGCGTTGGCAGCAATGGGCATCGAGGCAGTGACCTACTCGGCCGACCTGGGCACGCAGGAATTCTCCAGCATCGTCGAGCGCATCAAGGCGGAGAGCCCTGAGTTGATCCTGGTACTGCTGACCGGCGAAACCTCGTACAACTTCCAGCAGCAGGCGGCCGAGGGTGGCATCGGCCCGCAGGACACGCTCATGATCTGCAACCAGGTTGCCGATGATCACATCGCCTTCTGGGCCAATGTGCCGGACGGTAACCTGTGCTTCTACCGCAAAGTCGGGCTGTCCAAGGTGTTGTACACAGACGCGACCCAGGCCTTCTTCGACAAATACACAGTGAAGACAGGCAAGCCGTCGCCCGAGTCCTACGCTATGGAAGCCTACGACTCGCTGAAGGTCATGGCCCAGGCCATCAACGCGGCAGGCTCCACCGACGCCGATGCGATCATCAGCGCCTTGGAGAACATCTCCTACGACGGTGCGCTGGGCACTATCACCTTCCCCTACGGCACCCACAACCCCATCCCCGATGGGACGGATGCCAAGTGGTGGCACCAGTTCCCCGACTTCGCCGCCACCTTCATCCAGTATCAAGAAGCGGGCCAGGATTCGGGTGAAGCACCCGTTGTCTTCCCCGTGGCCTTGAAGACAGACGATCCTGTTCTGCCCTGACCCCTGACGGGCGGCTAATCGGTGACCAAGCAAGGCAGCCTCGGAGTACAGGGGCTGCCTTGCCCCTTCCACTCGCCCAGGGAGTTGCCAGGCGGTCTCCCGTCCGCCGTTCCCTCCGTTTCAAGAGGGGGGAGTAGTGTGATCCTACGGCCAAGCTGCGCCGATCAGGAGACCGCCGCGAACCGGGTGGGTGAACGCTTGTCCTTGACCTTTTCACACTTTGCTGAGGGTGAACTTATGGAACACGGTTCGTACTTCCTCTACGCTCTTCTGTGGATCATCGGATGGGGGGTGGTGGGCGCGGTGGTGACGCCCCGCATCTACAGACGAAAAGACCTGGACGTTTCGCAGGCCAGCCTGGCGGGGGCGGCTGCCGGCGCCGCCGGTGGGCCCTTTACTCTGATCCTCCTTTGGTATCTCACGCCCAAACTCGATTGGAAGTGGGTGGTTATCCCCGGAGTGGTGATTGCAGCGATTCTCATCGCCGCCTTTGCAGTGGCTGATCCCGACAACCTGTGTGTCACCAGAGGCGATTTCGTCGCCACCCAGATCGTCAACGGGATAGTGATCGGCACGATCTATGGGCTGATGGCCCTGGGGCTGACGCTCATCTTCTCCATCCTGGGGGTGGTGAGTTTTGCCCATGGCGAATTCTACATGCTCGGCGGCATGGTCGTTTACTATCTTACCAACGTCTGGTTCCCTGGCCTGTCCCCGATTGTGGGCGTGCTAGCCGCCGCGCTGGTGACCTTTGTCATCGGCGCGGTGTTCGAGCGGCTGTTGTTACGGGCCATGAATACCGGCCAAGTGGAACGGCCCGGCGAATACGCGATCCTGGTCACCTTCGCTCTGGCCTTCCTCTTGCAGTACCTTACGCTGGCCATTGTAGGGGCTGATCCCAAGAAGGTTCCTCGTTTCATTGATTATCCAGTGATCAATCTTCCCTCTGCCGAAAACCCCAGCCTGTTGAAGACGACGGTTGCCAACATCCGTCTGTTCGACTTCATCTCCATTTCATCCACGCGTTTTACCGCAGCCGTGATCGCCTTGATCCTGCTGGGACTGCTGATGTGGTTCCTCTACCGTACCTGGATCGGCAAGGCGCTGCGGGCTGTGAGCCAGGACCGGCACGCGGCCGCCGTTACCGGCATCAACCCCAACACGATGAACACCCTGGCCTTCGGTATGGGGACCATGTTGGCCGGTCTCTCCGGCGCGTCGCTGGTGCAGGTCTTCTCCTGGGTGCCGTGGGTAGGCACCACGGCCTCGTCGCGGGCGTTCGTGGTCATCGTGCTCGGCGGCATGGGCTCCTTGCCCGGCGCCTTCATTGGCGGGCTGATCGTCGGCGTCGTCGAAGCCCTCGGCGCGGGTTGCGTTCCCGACCCGCAACGGGCAGCGGCTTACATTCCGGCCTACGGTATGGCAATCCTGACCCTGGTCCTCTTGCTCAAGCCGACCGGCCTTTTCGGGAGGGAGCTATGAACCGCAAGTGGCCACTGCGGGCTTTAATCGCTGTTGGTGTGTTGATCCCCATCGCCGCCCCGGTGGTGCTGCACTCCCGTCCCTACATCATGCACATCGCCATCGTGGCCTATTTCTACGCCATTCTGGCCTCAAGCTGGTCACTGCTGGCCGGCCAGGCCGGCCAGTTCTCATTTGGCCACATGGCTTTCATGGGCATCGGTGCCTACACCACAGGGATACTGGGCCGATTCATCCGTTTGACCACGGCAGCGACTCGAACTTGCGCGGAGATACCCCTGGGAAAGGTCTGGCTGGTGTTCATCAGCCCCGCCAACGAGGGATGCCTGGAGTTGGGCAAACAGAACATGCCCGTAGGCACAGTCATCCGCCGCCTGCCTGTGGTCAGTAGCGTCATCGGGGGCATTCTCATGGGAGGGATCTTCGGGCTTCTCATCGGTGTGCTCGTGTTGCGCTTGCGACGCACCTACCTGGCGCTGTTCACCATTGGCTTCTCGGAGATTCTGCGCATCGCCATCAACGCCGAGATAGACCTGACCAACGGGCCGAACGGTCTGGAGCTGGCTCCTCTCTTCCCCCAAGGCATCCAGTTGTTCGGCCTCTCCTTCGACGCCACCGACAAGGTGCCCCCTTACTACATCATGCTGGCGCTGTTTCTCGCCTCCATGGCCTTGATGCACTGGCTGGCTGGCTCGCGCTTTGGCCTCTTCATCCGCTCCATCCGTGAGGACGAAGAAGCGGCCAGCGCGCTGGGGGTGCACATTGTGCGCTACAAAGTGCTGGTCTTTGTCATCACCGGCATGATCGCTGCCGCGGCCGGCGCCGTCGAGGCCCACTACATCGGCGTCATCACGCCCAACATCCTGTTGATCATGCAGATGAGTCTGGTGATCGCTATGGCCGTCATTGGGGGGCTCGAAAGCCTGGTGGGCGCGGCCATCGGTGCCATCATCATCGAGTTTGCGCTGGAGTTCTTGCGTACCAGCTTCACCATTGGCGGCATCGAGATAGACATGACGACCTGGCGGCTGGTCTTCTTTGGCCTGCTCCTGATGCTGACGTTGCGCTTTTGGAACAATGGCTTGTTCTATCCCATTATCCAGCGGCTCACTCGGGCCGGCGTCGTCGAGGAGACCGTGGCCAAGCGACTGGCAGCAGTGGAGGAACAGGGATGATCGAACTCGACATCAATAACGTCAAGAAGAACTTCGGCGGGCTGCAAGCGCTCAACGGAGTGACGTTCAAGGTGCGCGGGCCTGAGTTGATTGGTCTCATTGGTCCCAATGGCGCCGGCAAGACGACGCTGACCAACATCCTGGATGGCGTGTATCAGCCATCCAGTGGCACGGTGTATCTCAACGGCAAGCGTATAGATGCGCTGCCTCCGTACCGTGTGGCGCAGGCCGGTTTGGGGCGCACCTTTCAGGTGACGCGCGCCTTCCGCCGTATGACGGTATTGGAGAATCTAATGGTGCCGGCCATGGCCATGCACCCCGCGGCCCGCCAGAAGGATTTCCTTGACAGGGCGATGGAGGTGCTTGAGTTCCTGACCATTGAGCATCTGTCCAACGAGTATGGACGGGGTCTCTCCGGTGGACAGCAGAAGCTGCTGGAACTGGGGCGGCTTCTGATGCTTGATCCTGACATCATCATCCTCGACGAGCCGTTTGCCGGCGTCCACCCCAAGTTGATGGAGATCATCTACGAATACATCACCACGGTCAACGAGCAAGGCAAGGCCTTTATCATCATAAGCCACGACATGGACACCATCTTCACCCTCAGCAAACGGTTGCTGGTGCTCCACTTCGGCGACCTCATCGCCGATGGTGATCCGAAGGTGGTGCGCCACGATCCGGCGGTCATCGAGGCCTATCTGGGCGAAGAGGAAGAGGAAGCCGGCCCGGCGATGGTGGAAACCTATCTGGGGAAGGACAAGGCAGATGCTTGAGGCAAAGGAGCTCTACGTCGGCTACTACAGGGACTTGAACATCCTGCAAGGCGTTTCGGTCAACGTACGGGAAGGGAAGATCACCGCCGTGCTCGGCGCTAACGGCGTGGGCAAGTCCACTCTGCTCAAGGCCATCTACGGATTCCTCAAGCCCAACGCGGGGGAGATCCTCCTGGACGGCCGCAGCGTCGTGGGCATCCCCACCCACAAGCTCATCAACATGGGGATTTCGTACATCCCCCAGTTGCCGGGCATCTTTCGCTGGATGTCGGTGGAAGAGAACCTGGAATTGGGCGCCTGGCCCTTCCGCGGCGACAAAGCGCGCATCCAACGCAAGCTGGAGGAGAACTACGAGCGATTCCCAGCGCTGGCCGACCGGCGCCGGTCGCAAGCTGGAGAGCTATCGGGCGGCATGCAACGTATGGTCGAATTGGGCCGCGCCCTGATGACCGACCCCAAGGTGATCCTGGTGGACGAGCCCACGGCCGGCCTGGCCAAGTTACTGGCGGAAGAGGTTTACCAGATGCTGGTGGGCCTGCGGGACAGAGACGGCATGACCATCGTCCTGGTAGACCAGCAGATCCGCCAGGCCCTCAAGATCGCCGACTACGTCTACGTATTGGAACTAGGCCACAACAAGTTCGAAGGGCCCGTGGAGGAATTCAGCGATCTGAAAAAGGCCTTCTGGGCCTAGCACCCGCCCTGTGGTCGCTTCTGACTATGCGAATAGATCGCAAACGCCCGGCGCTATCTGGTGCCGGGCGTTCGTTGTGGTCTGCCCCTACTCCTGGCCTGAATGGTCAGCGGAACAAGCGGAATGACCCCCCTACCTTTCCGCTCTTTCCGCTTTTCCGCTGACCCCTTCGGTTTTTCGCCCAGCGAACAGCGCTGAAGCGCTTACTACGAACCTCGTCGGTCTTACTGACGTGACTGGCTCTCCAGTTGAATCGGTGCTCATGCCCCAGGCGATGCAGCGATTGACAAAAACGCTGGGGCGTGCTAACATACGCCCCGTCGCCTTCACCGCCTGAATGGTCAGCGGAACAGCGGAACAAGCGGAATACCCCCCTACCTTTCCGCTCTTTCCGCTTTTCCGCTGACCCCTTCCTTGCTGCATCGTCGGAGACGGAACACTCCAAACGAGGAGATAGAATGATCAGACCCAGACTGGAGTTACTGACCCTGGAAACGGTGGAGCGGATCATCGCCGAGGCGTATGATCTGCTACAGGACCCTGGCGTACGTATCTACTCCGACGAGGCGTTAGAGCTACTGGCCGAAGCGGGCGCGGCCGTGGACAAGGCCAGCCGCGTCGCACGCATTCCGCCCGAGCTCGCGCAGCAAGCAGTGCAGAGCGCACCGTCGTCCTTCTGCCTCTACAATGCGGCTGGCGAACTGGCTGTGCATTACGGCGGCGATGATGTGCAGTTCGACCCTGGCTCAGCAGCCATCAAGATACTGGACCACGGCACCACCCGCTCGCGGCCGCCCGTCACCGCCGACTTCGTACGCTACATCAAGTTGGCGGAGACGCTGCCGCAGCTCGACGCCGTGAGCACGGCTCTGGTCTGCGCTGACGTGCCCAAGGCCATGGCCGATCTCTACCGCCTCTACTTGGTGCTGCGCCACGCCACGAAGCCAGTGGTCACCGGAGCCTTTGCCATCGAAACCTGGTCTATTATGAAGGATTTGCTGGTGGCCGTGGTCGGCAGCGAAGAGGCATTGGCAGCCAGGCCCATTGCCGTGTTCGACGTCTGCCCCTCCCCACCGCTCCTGTGGAGCGACATCACTTGTCAGAACCTGATAGACTGCGCCCGTTTCTCCATTCCGGCGGAGCTGGTCTCCATGCCCTTGGCCGGAGCCACCGGACCGGCCACGCTGGTCGGCTCCGTGGTGCAGCATACTGCCGAAAACCTGAGCGGCGTGACCATCCATCAGTTGGCCAAAGCAAGCAGCCCCATCGTCTGGGGTGGCTCGCCCTCGGCCTTTGATATGCGCACCGGCACAACGCCCATGGGCGCGGTAGAGACGATGATGATAGACATGGCCTACGCTCAGGTGGGCAAATACCTGGACCTGCCCACCCACGCCTACATGGGCATGAGCGATGCCAAGATCATGGATACGCAGTGTGGTTTCGAGTCGGGCATCGGCACAGTGTTGGCGGCGCTGGCCGGAATCAACATGGTCTCCGGAGCGGGGATGCTGGACTTCGAAAGTTGCTTCAGCGTGGAGAAGCTGGTTGTAGACAGCGAGATCATCGGCCAAGCGCAGCGGCTGTTGCGGGGGATGGACGTCAGTGAGGAGCCTCTGGCCCTCACCATCATGCGGCAGGTGGGCCACGCTGGCAACTTCCTGGCCACCGAGCACACGCGCCGTTGGTTCCGCAAGGAACTGGTCATGCCCACGGCGGTGGTGGACCGCGATTTCCGCCGCACGTGGGAGGCGAAGGGAAGCAAGAGCACCGCTCAGCGGGCGCATGAGCGGGTCGAGGAACTGGTCGCCGCCTACGAGCCTGTGCTGCTGCCCGCCGAGATGGTGGGCGAACTGGAACGCATCACCCTGCAGGCGGCCAGAGCGTGTGGGCTGGACGCCTTGCCTGCCCTGGCAGAGGCTTGATCAGGGAGCGGTTCCCTTGACGTAGGTGTCGAAGAAGACTATGGACCGCCGCATGGCCAACGAAAAGCTGTTGGAGATGTTGTGGTTGTCGCCTTCGTAGGCGTAGAACTCCACGCTCTGGCCCGCCCGTTGCATCTGCTCGTACAGCGTCGCCGAGAACTCCAGGGGGACGCTCTCGTCGGCCGTGCCGTGGTGCATTGGATAGGCCCTGAGAGATCCTCCAGGAAGGAGTTGGCGGAGATGGAGGCCCAGAACTGCGGGTACTCCTCTGGCGTGCCGTATTCGCCGAGCAGATCGTCTCGCCACCGTCTGGACCAGCGCGGCGTGGGGGTCGGTTGCGACTGCTCTGCCGCCTCACCCCGCCGCCGCGACCAGCGGGTCAGCAGGTCGGGATAGGAGGCCACGACGCCAGCCCAGATGACGCCAGCTTTGATGTCCCCAGTCGCCACCATGCTGCGCAGCGTGATGTGCCCGCCCATGGAATGCCCCCACATGCCAATGCGATCGGGGTCAGCGGCCTCGTAGGCCTTGATGGCCGCCACGGCGTTGAGCACGTCCACCGTGTAGTCGGGCCGGCCATAGCTGCTCGTTGCTTCCCCTTCCGAGCTGCCATGCCCCCGGTAGTCGGGCTTGAGGACGATGTAGCCATTGCGCGCAAAGCCGTCCACATAAGCCACGTAGCGCTCCATCGTGCGGTACTCATCGGGCGGGACGTAGCCGTGATTGAACACGATGGCCGGCCAGCCGCTTTCCGGCCTCGTGCCCTTGGGCACGGTCAGGAGCGCGTAGATCTTCAACCCCTCTGACCGGTAGGACGCGATGTAGCGGCTGTAGTTTACCCCAGACGTCAGCGTCTCTTCGATGACGGTCTCGCTGTCTGGGTACTCCTGGTGACGCAGCCACTCGATGGTCAGGGGGTGCGGTGGTGTGGGCGTCGGCGTCGGCGAATTCGTCGGCGTGGCTGTTGGGGTAGGCGTTGACGTAGGCGGCGCAGGCGTGGGCGTCAGCGTCGGCGGCAGCGGCGTCGGCGTGGAAGTTGCAGTGGCCGAGGGAACAGCCGTCGGCACCGACCGCGCCGCAACATGCACCTCTGGCGTTGGAGACGGCTGACCGCTGCCGCCACAGGCAGCCAGCAGCGCTCCCAGCAGAAGAAAACGGATCAGGCTGCGCTTCACGACTGGCCACGGAAAGAGGATATCATTGCCTCGCGCCGGGCCAGCCGGCTGATGGGGACGCTGCCAGCGGTGAGCTTGCTGTCTGCCCGACGACGGAAGACGTTTTCCGTGCCGCCCTGGCGGCGAACGCCGGTGCGATGGACTGCCACAGGCCGACCACCGCCACCATGCCAAAGCTGCCCAAATAGAGGCAAAGGAAGGGGATGGCCCAGGGGTGACCCTGCGTCCAGGCCACGGCGATGGTCAACGCAGCATACAACGCCAACAGCAGTTCACCCAGGATCATCCAGTCCAGATTCAAGGCATAGCGTTGGCCCTGCCAATGGCCGGTTTTGCCTTCCAGGCGGAATTTGGGCGTGCGACGGAAGCGGTTCTCACTCCCCAGCAGCCCTTGCAGCACTGCCACGCTGTTGTTGAGAGCGATGCCGCCGCCCAGCAGCACCAGCAGCGGCATGCGGGCGTAGCGCTGCCACCAGTCAGGATAGAGCGCCTTCTGTGCCACGGCGTAGAGAATGGGAGGTCCCAGGCTAGCCAGACTGAGATAGGCCAGAGGCCAGTTCAGCCTGGCTCCGCTCAACAGCAGCGGCAGCGTGGCCAGCAGCATCAAGACCATCAGCGGGTGGGCCAGGTAGCTACTGAGGTGGACAAGCGCCTGCAGCCGAGCGGTCAGCGAGAGCGGCGCCCGCCAGACGTCCTTTGCCAACTTCCGTAGACACTGGATGGAACCCTTGGCCCAGCGGGACTGCTGCCGTTTGAACGCTGCCAACTGCGGAGGCACCTCGGCAGGAGCCACTACGTGGGGCAAGTAGGCACAGCGCCAGCCAGCCAACTGCGCTCGATAGCTCAAGTCCAGGTCCTCGGAAAGTGTATCTCCGCTCCAGCCCCCACTCTCGTCAATGCAAGTCCGTCGCCAGAGGCCAGCCGTGCCGTTGAAGTTCATGAACCAGCCGGCCCTCTGCCGCGCGGTCTGCTCGATAGCGAAGTGGCCATCGAGAGCCAGGGCCTGAACTCGGGTCAGGGCCGAGTAGTCGGCGTTCAGATGCCCCCAGCGGGTCTGCAGGAAGCCAAGGCGAGAGTCGGGCTGGAAGTAAGGCACGGTACGGCGCAGGAAATCGGACGGCGGCACGAAATCGGCGTCGAAGATGGCGATCAGTTCTCCTGTGGCGCTGCGGAGGCCGTGAGCCAGCGCGCCAGCCTTGAACCCCTCACGCCCCTGGCGGCGCACCAGGGCGATGTCCACTCCCCTGGCGCGATAATGATCCACCCGTGCCTGGGCGATGGCCGTGGTCTCGTCCGTCGAATCATCCAGTATCTGGATCTGCAACCGGTCAGCAGGATAGTCGAGTTGGGCTACCGCGTCAATCAGCCGCTCCACCACATACATCTCATTGTAGATCGGGAGCTGCACCGTGACCCGGGGCGCGCTGGTGAGAGTCGGCTCGACTAGCTGCCGCTGCCGCACCCGCCAATAGACCAGTGTCAGCAACAGGGCATTCGCACCGTAGAGTGCCAGGAATAGCGCTGCAATGACGTAAACGGCTGTGAAGAGCGATGTCACGCTCTGCTTGCCTCCTTGTGCAACAGGCTCGCTCGCGCTGGACGGCCACGTCCAGCGGTTGAAGGACGGACGTGGCCGTCGGCGAGGAGCGACATCATGTGCCACCATTTCGTTAACGAAACGCAAGTATAACACCCCTCGCCCATTCGGACAAATCATAGGGTTTGACAAGAGAGCCTGCTGATGGTAGGATTGGCTCGAGGTTGTCACATGAATGAGACGCAAACTGTTCCGCACCGACTCGTTGTGGGCATCTCGGGAGCCAGTGGGACGATCTACGGCATCCGTCTCCTGCAGGTGTTACACGCCATGCCGGACGTGCAAAGCCATCTGCTGCTGAGCGAACCGGCGCGGGTCATCATGCAGCAAGAGACCAACTGGGAACCGGCGGCGGTGGAGGCCCTGGCCGACATCGTCTACGCTCCCGACGAGATGGGCGCGGCCATCGCCAGCGGTAGTTTCCGCACACTGGGCATGGTCATCATCCCCTGTAGCATCAAGACCCTCTCGGCGGTGGCGCATAGCTATGCCGCCAATCTCATGGCCCGCGCCGCCGACGTCACGCTGAAGGAAGGGCGGCCGCTGTTGCTCGTGGTACGGGAGACTCCGCTGCATCTGGGGCATCTGCGGCTGATGCAGCAGGTGGCGGAAATGGGCGGCGTTGTCTTCCCACCAGTCCCCGCCCTCTACGCCCGCCCGCAGACACTGGACGATATCGTGGATGGCACCGTGGGTCGCATCCTGGCGCGGCTGGGGATCGAGAATGAGCTCTACTTCCGCTGGACAGGGCTGGGCGATGGAGGACTATACGAAGGAGGCCACTGAATGAATGATCGTCTTAGACTCTGGATAGCTGAGACTCGTGCGCCATTCTTCACCGCTACCATCATGCCCATTGTGCTGGGCTCAGTCATCGCCTGGGCGCGGGGAGAACCCTTCCATTGGGGACTGTTCTTCCTGACACTGCTGGGCGGGCTGCTGTTGCACGCCGGAGCCAACATGATCAACGACTACATGGACCACCTGCGGGGTACGGATGCTGTCAACGTGGAATTCGTCCGCCCCTTCACCGGCGGCAGCCGGATGATCCAAGAGGGACTGCTGACCCCGCGGCAGATACTGACCGCGTCGGTTCTCTGTCTGGCCTTGGGGAGCCTGGTGGGGCTCTATCTGACCAGCGTGCGCGGCTGGGTCATCCTGCTGATCGGGGCCGTCGGCATCTTCTCGGCCGTCTTCTACGTCACCCCAGGTTTCTCCCTCTCCGCCATTGGTGTGGGAGAGCTGTTCATAGCGCTCAACTTCGGCGTGCTGATGACGCTGGGCGCACACACCGTGCAGACAGGACGTTTCTCGTGGGAACCGGTGGTAGCCTCGCTGCCCGTGGCGCTGCTCATCGCCGCTGTGCTGTACATCAACGAGTTCCAGGATGCGGCCGCCGACGGTGCGGTGGGCCGGCGCCACCTGGTGGTGCGGCTGGGGAAGCGACTGGCTGCGCAGGGCTACGCGGCGCTGATGCTTGCCGTCTACCTGTCGCTGCTCCTCGGGGTGCTCCTCGATAGCGTCACCCCCTGGGCACTCCTGGGCCTGCTGACCGTCCCGCTCGCCTTCAAGGCGGTGCGGGTGGCGCTCGCCCACTACGACGATTCGCAGCAACTGGCGCCAGCCAACGCAGTCACCATCCAGGTGCACCTGCTCACGGGCCTGCTGGTGATCGTGGGCTATCTGCTCCAGGGACTCCTGTAGGCCCCCATACTCCAAGACTTCTGATGAAGAAGAGAATGACTATGCAAGCTGATCTGGTTGTTGTCCACGCCGCTCAACTGCTCACCGTCCCCGGCAGGCACGGCCCCAAGCGCGGCGAATCCCTGGCTGACCTGGGCATCATTGAGGACGGCGCGCTGGCGGTACGGGAAGGACGCATCATCGCCGTGGGGCCGACGGCGGAGGTGCTGGCTGACTTCACGGCCAAGCGGATTCTCGACGCCTGTGGCAAGGTAGTTTTGCCTGGCTTCGTGGATCCGCATACGCATCTCGTGTGGGCAGGCCAGCGGTCGGGGGAGTTCGAGCAGCGGGTGGCTGGCGCGTCCTACATGGAGATCATGGCCGCTGGCGGGGGCATCATGTCCACCGTGCGGGCGACCCGCGCCGCCTCACTGAGCGAACTAGTGACCCAGAGCCGCGCCCGCCTCGACCGCATGCTGGCCCACGGCACCACCACTGCCGAGGTAAAGACCGGCTACGGGCTGGAACTGGCGACCGAACTCAAGCAACTGGATGCTATCCGCCAACTCGATGCCACGCATCCCCTAGACCTCGTGCCCACGTTCCTCGGTGCGCACGCGGTGCCAGCGGAATACAAAGGCAGCGTTGATGAATACGTTGATCTCGTGGTCGGCACGATGCTCCCCGCGGTAGCGGAAAGGGTTAAGGGTTATGCGTCAGGGGAACATGCCTCACTCCCATACCCCCATACCCCACTCCCCATCTTCTGCGACGTATTCTGCGAAGATGGCGCCTTTGACCTGACCCAGTCGCGGCGCGTGCTGGAGGCGGCCAAGTCCCTGGGCTTCGGGCTGAAGATCCACGTGGATGAGTTCAAGCCGCTGGGCGGCACGCGGCTGGCGGTAGAACTGGGCGCAATCTCGGCCGACCACCTGGTCTGCACACCGACAGAGGAGATCGAGTTGCTGGCCCAATCAGACACCATCGCTGTAGCGCTGCCGGGCACCCCCTTCGGACTGGGACATCGCCAGTACACGCCGGCGCGGGCCATCATCGAGGCAGGCGGTGCGCTGGCGCTGGCCACCGACCTCAACCCCGGTACTTGCTGGTGCGAGTCGTTGCAGTTTATCATCGCCCTGGCCTGCCGCTACATGCATCTGACGCCGGCCGAGGCCATCACGGCAGCCACGCTGAACGCGGCCTGCGCCATCGGATTGGGGAAAAAGACAGGGAGCCTGGAGGTGGACAAGTGGGCCGACGTCATCATCCTGGACGTGCCCGACTATCGTCACCTGGGCTACCGCTTCGGCGCCAATCTCGTGGGGACAGTCATCAAGCGGGGAAGGGTGACTGAGTCGTTTGGGAGTACGGGGAAAATGCGGTAGGCTCACTTAGCATTGGAGTCGCCCGGTTCATAATGTTGGTGCAAGACCTTGCCAGGCAGGATAATTACCGTGCCCCTCCTGAAAACCAAACTCTATATCCCCCCCGTCCGGCCAGAGATGGTGCTGCGTCCGCGCTTGATCGCACAGTTGAACGCGGGTCTTCAGCGCAAGCTCACGCTCATCTCTGCCCCGGCCGGCTTCGGCAAGACCACGTTGTTGAGCGAATGGGCGAGTCAGCGAGTCAGCGGATCAGCGAGTGGGCGGCCCGTCGCCTGGGTTTCGCTGGACGAAGGCGACAATGACCCGACGCGGTTTTGGGCCTACTTCGTCGCCGCCCTGCAGACAGTTCACGTCGATGTAGGAGTAGCCGCCCTGGCAGCGCTCCAATCCCCCCAGCCACCACCCATCGAACCGCTCCTAACTGGCTTGATCAACGAAATCGCCGCAATCCCATCCCCCCCTTCGACAGGGCTTCGACAGGCTCAGCCTGGCAACTCAGGACCTAGCTTTGCCCTCGTCCTGGACGACTTCCACGTGATTACCGCTCCGCAGGTAAATGATGCGTTCACTTTCTTACTGGACAACCTGCCGCCGCAAATGCACGTGATCCTTTCCAGCCGGGCCGACCCACCCTGGCCTCTTGCCCGCTATCGAGCGCGCGGCGAAATGATCGAGCTGCGCGCCGATGACCTGCGCTTCACGCCCCAAGAAGCCACAGCATTCCTGAACCAGGTCATGAAGCTGGACCTCTCGCCGGAAGACGTGGCTGCGCTGGAAGAGCGCACCGAGGGCTGGATCGCGGGCCTGCAGATGGCCGCCCTCTCCATGCAAGGGCGAAAAGACGTGTCGGGGTTCATCAAGGCCTTCAGCGGCGCCCACCGTTTCATCTTGGACTACCTGGTGGAGGAGGTCCTCCATCGGCAATCCAGCGACATCCAAGAATTCCTGCTGAGGACTTCTATCCTTGAGCGGATGACCGGTCCCCTGTGCGATGCTGTCACGGGCGGGACTGACAGCCAGATGATCCTGACCCAGTTGGAACAGACCAACTTGTTCCTGATTCCCCTGGACGACGAGCGGCGTTGGTATCGTTATCACCACCTCTTCGCTGATTTGCTGCACAGCCGTCTGGAGCATACTCAGCCCGGTCATGTGTCCGCCTTGCACCGCCTGGCCAGCGAGTGGTACGAAAGCGCAAGCCTCATCGAGGAAGCGGTGGCCCACGCTTTTGCAGGCCAGGGTTTTGAGCGCGCCGCGAGCTTGGTTGAGCAGAACGCCATGCGGATGATTATCCACGGCAAACACCCCACCGTATCCAGGTGGCTTGAGGCACTGCCAGCCGAGCTGGTTCGGGCACGGCCATGGCTGTGCGTCTATCACGCCTGGACACGGTATTGGACTGGCCTGAGGGAACACGTGGAAGAATACCTCGAGAACGCGGAGCAGGCCCTTGCGGGCACGCCCAACCGTTTCGAGAGTGAGAAGCGCTCCATCAGAGTCCCGATTCCAACAGAAACCGAAGGGCCTGCGCTGAGCCCCTCGGCTTCGCTCGGGACAAACTCGGCCGAGGGGCGCCACATAGCCGGATACATAGCCGCCCTCCGGGCTTGCTCCGCCCTGACGGACGAAGACATCCCCTGTGCCTTCGAAATGGCTCAAAGAGCTGTTGAACTCTTGCCAGAGGGGGACTACATGCGGGGTCTGGCCGGCATCGCCCTGGGGAGTGCACATGGGAGCCAGGGCGACGTTGTGGCGGCGCAGCGAGCCTACGCCGAGGCCAGTGCGAGCGCCCAGAAGCGCGGCTATCGAACCTTGAGTGTGTCGGCTACCTGCTATCTGGGAATGGCGCAGGCGAAGCAAGCCCGGCTCCATGAAGCCTTGGCAACCTACGGCCAGGCACTGGAACTGGCGATTGGGCCTGGTGGACG
>Ga0075114_10000609_pt1 | contig 21525 bp, 18 predicted proteins | sample AntAceMetag02UKM_FD_69784 | JGI IMG/M metagenome (GOLD analysis project Ga0075114, IMG submission 69784) | Saline lake microbial communities from Ace Lake, Antarctica - Antarctic Ace Lake Metagenome 02UKM | ecosystem: Environmental > Aquatic > Non-marine Saline and Alkaline > Saline | place... | reverse complement strand
TGCCATTTTTGCTTATATTCCGGTTCAGCAATTTCAGCAATTAATTTATTCACGCTATTAATAATACTCACAAATCTTTTTTGCATTTCTTCAGGAGTTAATTTAACTTCTCTAATTAAACGATCAACTTTATTGATAAACAAAATTGGTTTAACCCTCTCCTTTAGTGCTTGTCTCAAAACCGTTTCAGTCTGGGGCATAATTCCCTCAGAGGCACAAGATAAAACAATCGCCCCGTCAACCGCCCTCATAGCTCGAGTAACGTCGCCACTAAAATCGACATGTCCGGGAGTATCAATCAAATTAATCAAATAATCTTGACCTTCAACTGTATGAATCATAGAAACCGAGGCCGAATCAATTGTAATTCCCCTCTCTGCTTCATCATCGTGAAAATCCAAAGTCCTTGCTTTCCCTGCCAAAGACTCACTCATCATTCCAGCACCAGCTAGCAAATTATCAGAGAACGTAGTTTTGCCGTGGTCAATATGCGCACAAATCGCAATATTACGAATATATGTAGGACTCTTTTGTAGCTCCTTAACCTTTTCCGTCATATCTGCTGCCATAATACTTGATTGAAATTTTGCTTTATAAATCTTTTCGCCCAAATTCATTTAACCAATTAGCATCTTCAAGCCATTCTCTTTAAGCATCTTTTTTGTGCTTGTTAAAAATAAAAAATAAAATTTAAGAATATAGGACCTTCTTTATTCCATGTCTTCATCATCATCAAAATCCCCATCATCAAATTCGATACGCATATTTTAGCCTCCAATTTTAGATAACATTTAGAATTTTATAAGAATATAAATCTTTCGAATAAGCGGCGTTGTCCGGAGTTCTAAAATCAAAACCGAAAATTATTTATTCTCGAGAATATTATAATAAGGATGAGACAAATGATACTTGCTCATCCTCAGAATGAACTAGAAAAAGAGTTTCTTAAAATTTTCCATTGTTCAGATTTGCCCATGCATTTCAATAAAACTGGAAATAAAGAGTTTAACAATTATCAAAGAATTTCTATAATTATTTTATTAAGAAGAAGTGGTAAATCTATTAGGCAATTTATAGACGAGAACTTGAGTGAATCTAGATGGATTTCTTGGCTTGGGTTAAAAAGAATTCCTAAAAAATCTACTCTGCACGATTGGATGAAATTATTTTCAATGAAAACAATTAGACAGCTCTTTAAATTGCTAGTTCCAAAAAATGTTAAATTAACTGCGATTGATTCTACTGGAATTGATTCGTTCAGGAGATCAAAGCATTATGAAAAAAGATGTAATGAATTTGGAGACTTACCTCACATGACTTATGCTAAAACAAGTCTTTTTGTCGACGTGGACAATAAAATGATTCTTGATTGGGATTTGGTAATGAGTCGGGAACATGATTCGAAAATTGCACAAAGGATTTTCAAGAGGAATACCTTGAAAAATATTTCTTGCTTAGGAGACAAGGGATATGACTCAGAACCATTGCATAAAATTGCCCGTGAGAATGGAATAGATTTTTTTGCTCCAGTTAGAAAAATGGATAAAAGGGGATTTAATGATCAAAGACCTAGGGGTTTTTTCCGAAGAAAGTGCAAGGAGAGCCCCCCAGAAAGAAAAGGAATGAGGAGTATTGTCGAAAATGTGAATTATGTCCTGAAAGGAACACAGATTGTTTCGCTAAGGAGCAGAAACCATTCGATGAGAGAAAGAGAGTTAGGTTGGCATTTGATTTTTTATAATATTAAAAAGATAATGGGGCTATTGGCATCAAGAGAAACACAAACTTTTTTATTTTTCGAAATTAGGATTTATGTCTTTCCGGACAACGCCGAATAAGCTAGTGCATAAGATTACCGAGCCGCATCAGCCTGTTTTTCAGAATCATTCCTTTTACGAATCGTGTAACTTTCTCCAGAATTTTCAGCCGTCAGCATTATTTCTTTAGCTAATGCTTCAACAATTGTAGCTTTTTTATTAAATGCTTTATCATATGCTCCATTAACAAAATATCGTAAAACCAAATTCAATCTTCGTCGTGGCGAAACGTCAACAGCCTGCGGATATTTCGCTCCACCATATTCAAGAGCAGTAACCTCATCCCTTGGAGCCCCATTTTCAATTGCTCTAACAAAAACTTTCAATGGATTTTCCCCTGTTTTTTTCTCAACAATTTTGAAAGCGTCAATAACAATCTTCGTACATCGGGTCTGTTTCCCAGTAATCCATCCCGTAATAATCCTATGTTTTTTACCACGGCTACCAGGAACTTGCAACAAATTAATCAATCGTTCAACAACATTCACCTTCGCTCTCGTCGGGTCCCACTTGATTCTTCCGTGAGATTTCAACATTAACTTAGCATTCAAATTAACAACCCTTTTCAAACCGGGATCTTCAACCCTAACTTCTGACGAGTCAAACAAACCAAAAACTTTCATTTCTACCATCATCGTCGGCCCTTCTCAATCTTACCTTGCCACAATCTGTCCAATGGCTGATCATTTACTTTAATTACTTGAAATCTAACACCCGATAAATCCCCTTTTGTCCGTCCCTGTTTCCCGCCAATTCTCTCAACCATAACTTCATCGTGCTCATCAACAAATTTCTGCGCCAAATTTCCCGGGATAAACGCCGTAACCTCTTTCCCGTTTTTAATCAATTGAACCCTGCAACATTTTCTCATAGCCGAGTTCGGCTGTTTAGCTTCTTTCTGAATTTTCTTTGTTACAATCCCTTTCGCCTGCGCCGCCCGTCCAATTGGGTCAAACTTCAAGCTAATTCCAAGTCGCTTCTTTTTGTCAGGCAACCTATTATCCCTAAAATTCTTTCTATCTTTCTTTAATTTTCGTCCATTCATCAATCCCATTATAAATTAAGTGAAAATTCAATTTATAAACATTTGTAATAAAAAGTTTAAAAAGTTTTCCTCGCTCTCAAGATTACAAACTCCAATCTTCGTCACCACTTCAAAGATACAACAAACAAAAGCTTTAAATAGTTTAATCTCCTCAGAATAACATGAGAAATTATGTTTATGACAAAGCTGGAGGGAAAGGAAGTATTTTGAACACAAAAGTTACTACAAAGGGTTTAGTTAAAACAATCGGTGGTGCCATAATTGGAACGGCAATAGTAGCAAATTTAGTAGGTTGTGGAGCACTTAAAAATTATGGGAAATTAACTCCCGACGGAATATATAATACAGATCAAGGAATTGAAAAAAAAGTGGACCTTAATTATTTTGAGGCAGGAACGAGTAAAGACTCTCCAGATGCAATAATGGGTTTAGTTAAATCTGAAAAGCTAAGCGATGATTCATCTTGGCATTCTTTAGGCTCTTATAATAAAACTTTTGAAGAATCAATAAAAGACTTGAGTGATAAAACTTCAGAGACACAAGAAAGTATTCGTAAATATGACCTTATTGGACCAGAAGGAAGAGATGTTGGAGACTTATATTTTAATGGTATAAATTCTGGAATTTTAATCAAAAGAAAAAAAGATGGAACATTTTATATTTCTACACCAGGCATTAATGTCTCCGGTGGTGGCGGTTCAAGCGGAAGCTCTGGCGGTGGTGGCTCTGGCGGTGGTGGCTCTGGCGGTGGTTCTGGCGGCGGCCAATAATTTTTTTATTTTTTACGGATGACTCATAGAATAACTTACCGAAACAGGATTTCCATTATCATCTGTTCCCCAAAATGTCTGTGTTATTCTTTCCGAAGAATAAGATGTATACCAATAAGTGCTACTATGAATCTGTCCATTTGGAGATATATAATTTGTATTCTCAGTAAATAAATCTGCGATATTATATTTTATTGGGTCACATCCTATCACATTATAACACACCTGTCTTGAAGTCAAAGTAACTCCAACGCCATTATTCTCAGAAATTGTATAACTATAATAATAATAAGTATATATCCCTGATATTGCAGTTGAACTTATACTCGCACTCGCACTCAAACTAGCAGTTTTATCCATACAAACACTCGAACCCGCAACACACATCTTACCCGTGCCACACGACTTAAACACCTTAGCACCATCCAGCTCCAAACACCCATCATCATTCAAATCCTTACACTCTTTCACTAAAATCTTCGCGTCATCTCCATCACAGCTATACACATCAGCCGAACAACTATCCTCACATTCTTCAGCAGGGATAACGCACCCACTTCTCGCAACTTCAACTCCCTCAGGACAAGAAACAGGCTCCTCAGAACACTCTGTTATGACTTCTTCATCATTCCAACATTGATAACTATCTTTACGATTATACCACGGTCCACAACTCCCCGTTCTACTTCCACCATCCCACTCATTGCATTCATCGTCAAAATTATGCACACATCCCGTCTCAGTTATTACTCTCTTGCTACAAGTCAACTCAAAAGTAGTAAGCGGCTCATCACATAAACCCAAACCTTCAATACACTCCTTGCCCTCCTCGCAATCCTCAAATTCCTCACCCTCACCCGCATACTCCAAACAAAAGTCATTATCAAAATTCCCACATTCTCTTTTAGAAATTGTACTTTCGTCCTTGCATCCAAAAATCGTCTCCTCGACTTCACACTCATTAAAACAATCTACCTCAATATCCTCTCCTTCCCAAACAAACAATTTCAATTTCTTAGGACTATACACCGCATCAGTCCCCTCGCCCAACTCAGCAGAAACCACAATCTCCTCAACATAAATATCCTTATCCATCGTAGCAATAAAAATCGGCGCCCTCATCTTACAATAATCTACCTCATCACCAAGCTCACACACCCTAATTGAATATCCAAAACTCTCCGGAATTTTCCCCCCTATAAAATCATTCAAAGTCGTAAAATTCCCATCTCCTAAATCCTCCGATTCAACATTCAAAACATTCAACCTCAAATCACTCCTCTCCGAAACATCCGCCAAAATCTGCCCCTGCAAGCTATTATAATAATCAACCGGGTCTATCCCTCTATCTACCTGCTGAGAATAAACAGTAATCAAAACTCCACTTACAATCAAAACCGCAATCGTCGCCTCTAAAATCAACATCCACCCTCTCTTATTCTTCATAAATATATAATCATTTTATCTTTTATATAACTAACTGAAATCACGCAATCCTAAATTTCGTAATCCCAAAAAAATTCTTCAAAACATCTGCTAACTCTTTCTCTCTCTGACGATTTCGCCCAATCAAAGCCGCTTTACTCTGACGACCCGCATTAATAACCACAGAATTCTCCTTGATTTCAATACCATTAAACTCAACCGGCGCAACAACACTCTTAATAAATTCCTCTATCTCTTTATTATCATCAATCGCCGGAATCGCAACCACCTTAATTTTCCTCCGCAAAATCTCATTTAACTTTTTAATATTAACCGCCCCTTTCCCAATCGCAATCGAAACTTTATCTTTCGGAACCGCAAACACAATTTGATTATTATAAACAAAAACCTTCGTCGTCTGCACCCTTGTCGTCTTAGCAAACAAATTAATGTACCTCATAAATTGCATATCGATAATGCTGGACATCTTATTTTGCCTCTTTATGGGGTTGGTACAAAGAAAAAACTTCACACTCAAAATCAAGATTTAGTTCTTTAGCAATATCAGCTTTGGATTTCAAAACATCAAACTCAACCTTAGCGGCCTCAAGTTTTTCAACCGTTTCATCCCTAGCATCTTTAGCAATAAAAACCATCTTTATTTTCTTACCACCCTTCAAAGCCTGCCTAATTCCAAAAAGAACATTACCCTTTTCCATAGCTTCCTTAATTTCCTTTACGCTCATTTTTTACTCCCACTTTTTTGAGATATACTTTCTTTAGCTTTTTTCTGCGCCAAAGAACCAGTAACCTTAACCAAAAGACCAGGCAATCCAGTTCCAACAGGTACCGGCTGATTCAAAATAATATTCTCAATTACCGACGCCAACCTATCTTTTTTACCAGTCTTAGTAGCCTGAACAAATTGTTTAACAGCAGTTTCAAATGAAGCTCTTGCCAAAATAGAACTCTTGTCGGCAATAATTCCCATACGAGTAATACCCTTAACTGCTCCTGTGCTCGTCATCATATCTGCAACCAACATCGCATGCTTAGCATCAACCGCAAGACCCTGCGAACTAATTACTTTTTTAATTTCATCAACAACTAACTGCCGAGCCGCTTCAATTCCAATAACTTGCGCAGTCTCATGAACATCATTACTAAAAACTCTATCGGCATCTACACCCTTAAATGGTATAATGTCCTTCAAGTTAGAACCAGCAGTTAAAATCACATAGTCTTTATTTCGCTTAACAACAAGAACCTGCGAAATTTTCTTAACACCTGTCAGAATAACTTCCTTAATTTTTTCTTTAGTTTTATAAATAACTTTGAAATCCTCTTTGGACATATCAAGAACCATACCCTCACCAGAAGAAACACTGGCACGCGTAACGTCAAAACCTTTCTCGCTAAGAACCTCAATAGCTTTATCCAAAGAAATATGAGCAGTCTTCAATGCCTTTGCATCTACGCTAATTTTAATTTTTTTCGAACCAAAGTCAATCGCAATATTAGAAATAATTTCCTTTAATTTAACTTCTCTAATTTTCTCGGCAACAATTCTGGCATCTTTTTCATTGTTATGATCTTTATCCATATAAATTTTCATGGTCGGTGTTTTAGGTAATTTACGAGCATCTAATATTTCAATAATACGAGGAAGACCTTGCGTAACCTGCATCTCAGCAACACCAGCTGCATGAAATACATTCAATACCATCTGCGTCGAGGCTTCACCAAAAGACTGGGCAGTCACAACTCCAATAGCTTCACCTGGCGCAACTTTTTTATTCAAATGTTTAGCCGAAATATCAATACCATCAAGACCGTAAGCAAACTGAACAATATTGCTAGACGCATCCCTAACCGTTCCGTCATAAGCCATAATTAAATCCTGCAAAGCATTTGCCAATCGTCTATAAAGATAACCGGACTTCGGAGTTCTAAGCGCAACATCCATTAAACCGTCTCTACCAGTCATTGCACCAAAGAAAAATTCCTCAGGCTCAAATCCTTTCATCAGAGAACTATAAACAAATCCTCGTGCCCTTGGCGACAAATCACCCTTCTTGAAAAAAGACAATGTCCTTCCTGTATAACCAAAATCAATTCTACGACCACGCAATACTTGCTGTCCAACCGAACACGCAATCTGGGTAATATTCAACAAACTACCTCCTGCGCCCGAACTAATCATTTTATTAGCTAGATTATCTTTAGGGAATCCTTCCTTAACTGCGTCACCAATATCTGTCCTTGTCTCATTTAAAACCTGCAAAATTTTATTTTCCCTTGTTTCCTCAGCACTCTTCCCAGGCAACAACTCCAGGCTACCATCATAATAACTCTCAATAATCCTAGCTGTTTTTTCCTCAGCATTCTCAATAACCTTAGCTGTTTTCTTTTTTACAGATTCTGGAACATTCAAATCTTCAGCAGAAAGTGTGAATCCTGTTCTGGATAAAAAAGTTGTACCAAGTAAAAAAACCTGCCTCAAAAGTTCAACAGCATTCTCGCGACCAAGCTCTTTGTCGGCAACTCTTAATATTGCACCCTTCCCAGTTTTAAAACTATTAGCATCAAAATCTTTACCCATCACTGCTTTAGGCAAAACTTTATTAAAAATATCTTTACCAAGATTATTTTTATTTAAATTAGAAACATTTATTCCTGATTCATATAATAATTGTGAAGCATCTTCTTTGCTTATATTACTCTCATTCAAAATAAAATTACCACTAACTGCATCTTTAACACAACCAAGAAAATTCATATTGTTCTTTGGCGAAAATAAATTAGCATTTACATTCAATAAAATTTTTGCTTCAGCTCTCGCTTCCTCGGTTTGAGGTGCATGAATATTCATCTCATCCCCATCAAAATCTGCACCATAAGGAGCACATGAAGCAGGATGAATTCTAAAAGTTCTACCTGGAATTGTCTTAACAAAATGAGCCATTAGCGAAGCTCTATGCAAAGAAGGATGCCTATTAAACAAAACAATATCTCCATCAACTAAATGTCTTTCAATGGTATACCCAGGTTCAATCTCCTCAATCAACTCTTCCCTTAAATCATCAACAATCCTTTTTCTTTTTCCATCAGGTCTTAAAATATAATTTGCCGCAGGATATTTTGTAGCAGCAACCAGTTTTTTCATCCTCTTAATGTTAATAGATGTAACCTTTTCAGAAACCGTTAAAATTTCAGCAACCTCATATGGGACACCTACTTCATTCAATTTTAAATTAGGATCCGGCGAAACAACAGTACGCGCTGAATAGTTGACCCTTTTACCGGCCAAATTCTTTCTAATCCGACCCTCTTTGCCTTCAATCCTTTCCTTAATTGTTTTCAAGGGTTGTCCACTTCTATGCCGAGCAGGCGGAATTTTCGCAATCGAATTATCGAAGAAAGTTGTAATGTGATACTGTAACAAATCCCAAAGATCCTCAATAATAACTTCAGGCGCACCCGCATTCAAATTCTCCCAAAGCCTCTGGTTTGAACGAATAATATCCGACAACTTATGCGTCAAATCATCTTCAGATCTCTCACCAGATTCCAAAGTAATCGACGGACGAACAGTCACAGAAGGAACAAGCAGTGAAGTTAAAATTGACCACTCTGGCCTTAATGTCTCTGAATTAATCCCCAAAATCCTCAAATCCTCATCTGGAACTTTGATTAACCTTTCTCTAATCTCCGAAGGAAACAATCTCCTCCTGCCGCTTCTAAAAGTTGTAGGTTTTTCCAGCTTAACTTTTTCCTGTATAATTGAACAATGTGGACACTTTTTGCCGTCTTTAGCCTTCTTAATTCTATCAACTAAATTCTTAGATAAATCTTTTTCGTCCTTAATTAAAACTTTTCCACAAGCCTCGCAAGTACTTCTTAAAACCAAATCAATAATAGGCAAATATTTTATATGAACAACCGGTCTTGCAAATTCAATTATACCAGGATGACCCAAACATTCTTTCAATCGCCCACCACATGTTCTACATCTAACACCCGGATCAATAGCACCAAGTCTTAAATCCATCAATCCGCCATCAACAGGATATCCGTCGACGTCATAAAGCTCCGGCGTCACAATCTTCGCCACACTCAACTTTTTAATCTGCTCAGGGCTAAGTAATTGAAATTGCATTTCGCTAATTTGTTTTTTTACTGGTCGTACCATTATTCGTATTTATTTTTCAATCCAAATTTAGCTAATAAATGCAACCCCTGTAGTTCTTCAATTAACAACTTAAATGCATATGAGACTTCAATTGGCTCAATCTGATTGGAATGACAAAGAGAACAAACTCTTTTATTATGAATCTGATCATCAATAACAATACTTCCACATTTAGAACAAATATTAATTACAACCTTATCGGAATCATAACGCTCTTTTAGAAGAAGAGACGCTCCATGACCAACTAATGCTTCCTGCTCCATCTCTCCAAGTCTTAAAGCACCACCACGGCTTCTACCTTCAATTGGCTGTCTCGTCAACAACGCGATTTTACCAGTAGCTCGAGCATGTATTTTGTCCGCAACCATATATTTCAATTTCAAATAAAACATATTGCCAATAAAAATCTTAACTGGCATTCTCTGTCCCGTAATACCATTATACATAACTTCTTTACCATTTTGCCTAAACCCAAGTTTCTTCAAATTATTTTCTAAACTGTCAATTGTTTCTCCAGAAAAGGCCGATGCATCAACAACTCTACCAGATAAAGCCGCAACCTTTCCACCAAGAACGTCCATTAAATAACCAACAGTCATACGCGAAGGTATACCATGCGGATTAAACATAATATCTGGCTTGATACCACTAATTGTAAATGGAATATCCTGCTCAGGTGCAACCATTCCAACAATACCCTTTTGCCCATGAGGCACTGAAAACTTATCTCCCACTTCAGGAATTCTTAGTTCCCTCATCCTAACTTGAACAATTCTATTACCTTCTTTATCATGAGTAAGGAAAACAGCATCCACAATACCATTTTTTTCTTGTTTAATCGTAGCAGAATTTTCTTTTTTTGTCTGAATCGAAATTTCACGGGCCTCACTTAGAAACTTAGGAGGACTAACTTTTCCAATAATAACTTCCCCTTCTTCCATCTCTGCCTCAGGATAAACAATACCATCATCCTCTAAAAATCGATAACTTTCTTCAAGTCTATAACCAGAAACATCTTTATCCGGAATGCAAATATCATCATGAAGACCTCCTGCATAATTCAATTCAACAGAAATATAAGGTTTAAATCTTGAGCTTCTAGCAAAACCTCTATCAACAGAACCGCTATTTAAGACGGTGGCATCTTCCATATTGTAACCCTCGTAAGGCATAACTGCCAAAACAACATTCTGCCCAACAGGATGAACATTCAAGGTATCATAAGTAAAACTTCTAACCAAAGGTTTCTGCGGATAATGCAACAACGAAACATCTGTATCAATTCTTACAGGAAAATTCCCAGCATAAAGACCAAGCCCCTGTCTATACGCTCTCGAACCACCTTTGACCATACGCGCCGGAGGATCATGATTTCCAAACGGAATCAACGAAACACTAACGCCAAAAACATCTATCTCATCAACCTCTAAATGTGTGTGCTCCTCAGTCAATTTATCTTCCTTAAGGCAAACATAACAATCATCTTCCTCCGCAGCATCAAGATATTCCAGGATTCCTTTTTCAAATAAATTACGCCAAGTCAAAGAGCCCTCTTTAACCAAGTCTAAATGTTCCTTCTTCAATTTCGATTCGCTATTCTCAACAATAATTAATGGTCTAATAACTCTGCCAATCTCAGAACTAATAAAAACCGTGTCCAAAAATTTGTCAAACCGAATAGACATTTCTATGGGCAAATTTCCTGCTCTTCTTTCATCCCTAACATTTTTTACAAAGGCATCAATATTTCCAACAGTACCAACAAATCTACCATTATAAAAAACATCCAAGGCATCTTCGTCATTCATTCCTGCATTTTTTAAAACCTTTAGAACAGCGTCATGCTCCATCGTAGTTCTTGTTGAAATTCTTGCCAACAAAGCCAGATTTTTCCTTAAACCGATCTCAGTTCCTTCCGGGGTTTCAATGGGACAAAATCTACCATAATGTGTAGGATGAACAGTTCTTGCATCAAAATTCTCTTGCTCTCCAGGCAAATTTGAAGTCACTCTTTGCAGTTGAGACATAATTGCAAATAAATTATTCTTATCCATATTTTGAGTAACTCCCTTCCTCTCACCAATCCACGAGCCGGTTGCAATCGCAGACTCAACACGATGAGTAAATAAGGTTGACTTAGCAATAGTTTTAATTGAGTAAAACTTTCGCCTTTTCACAGTCTTCTGCAAAGTATGTTGAATTTCCCTTAAAAGAATATTAATATTAACTCTAAACAAATCTGATAACAAATCTCCCGACAAACGCACTCTTTTGTTTGCATAGTGGTCTTTGTCAGTCATAGCCATAGCGGGATTTTCTTTGGCAATATAAAATTGTCTGATAAATTTGCAAAGAGTCTTCGCTTTTTCTAATCTCGCATTTTTATCCAACCCTATATGTGGCAAAAAATATGAATCCGTTCTCTGCTTAACCCTATCAAGCATCTCCTTGTTTGTCCCCTGCAACGAACTTTTCTCCGCAATCCACATCAGGGCGTCGTTAACATTCGCAATATCTGCATACTCATAAAGATTCACGACCAAACTATCTGTCTGTTTTCCAATCAATTTAGCTATATCGGCGTCGGCACTAAGACCCAATGCTTTTAATAAAACAATTGCAGGAATATCTCTAAAGCGCGAAAAAGAAATTTCTAAAATCCCTTCAGGGCTTTCAATTAAAGAAACTGGAATTTTATAAGCACCTCTCTGAGAAAATAATCTAAGCATTAAGCGCTTTTTAATTTTCTGCCATTCAACAAAAGTCTGGTTGGAAGCCAAATCTTCAGCCATAACCATTACTCTCTCATTACCATTAATTAAAAAATAACCTCCATGATCTTTAGGGTCAATATAATTTTTAATCAGTTCATCTTTGTCCATTCCATCAAGATTGCAAAATTTACTTTTAACCATAATAGGAATACGTCCAAGCTGAACATTTTCAGTTTCAACTTGTCCAGCATAATTAATTGTCATTTCCATCCAAATCGGAGCAGAATAAGTTAATTTTCTTAATCTGATTTCTGCAGGAGTAATCGGCATAGAAGAACCATCTGCTTCAATTATGTTTGGCTTGCCTACTCTAACCTTTCCTAACTTAATTTCAAAATCATCATTTGACAAAGCATCCGATAATTCAGTAACAATTTCTTGCATACGATTTTCAATAAAGTCATTAAATGATTTAATATTAGACTCAACAAGTGAATGATTTTCCAAAAATCTCTTAATTAATATATGCTCGGCCATTCTAAATCACAACCCTATAATATATTTCATCAGCTCGTGAAATCTTCACAACGTCGCCAGTTTCACATCCTTCTGGGAGCGCTGGATCCTTTTTAGAAATCTTTGGCAGTTGTACCAATGCTATATTAAATTTATTAAGAACCTTTTCAGCCTCATTCAAACTCAATTTCGCGTGCTTCGGTTGGAGTACATGCATTTTACTTTTTAGAATATCCCTTTAGATATAAAAAATATCAAAAATGCCTTTAAAAACCTTTTGTTTTTTATTATTTTAAAGTAGTTCATGTCAAAATTTCTTATTTTTGAAAGACAAATCTGAATTTTAAAAAATGGCCCACGGAGGGATTTAGATCACCAGATCACCTACTGGGTGAACCCTGTGTTTCAAATACCAAATGGCCCCAGGGGGATTTGAACCCCCGACACCTGGATTAAAAGTCCAGTGCTCTGACCAGGCTGAGCTATGGAGCCATACAATTTATGAGAAAAATTTTATTTAAAAAACTATGCAATTACATATTTTCATACTGCTGAACATTCTTATTTAAAAGTTCAAATTTCACACTTGCTTCTTTAAATAAATTTTTAGAATCTTCAGACGCATGATAGTCTTTTAATGCTACAACTCGTTTTATCCCAGCAGTAATAATTAATTTTGCACAAGTATAACAAGGAGTCATAAAATTATAGAGTGTAGCATTATTTAAAGAAATTCCCATTTTTGCTGCTTGGCAAATTGCATTTTGTTCAGCATGGGCAGTTCTAACACAATGATTAGTGACATCTCCATTCTCATGAATAGTTTTCTTAAATTGATGACCTACATCATCACAATGAGAACACCCAGGAGGAGACCCCACATAACCTGTAACTAAAATATGTTTATCTCTAACAACTACACATCCTCCTCCACCTGCTCTTGCTCTATCGCAAGTAACTCTTGTAGCAACTGCCTTCATAATTTCCACAAAATATTCATCCCATCTTGGACGAATACACTTTTTATTTTTATTTTTAATATTATCCAAAACTTTTTCTATTTTTTTGTGTAATTCAGCTATAGTCCAATCATTTTTAAAACAATAATCAGCCATCTTAATACACTCACGGAGATTCTGATTATTAGGATTATTAGAAGTCCTTTCTTTTTGCTCTTGAATTACAAATTCATCAAACGAAATTCTATCACTAGCACTTGCTCTTTCAAAAATTCTAGCATATCTCGTTTCGATGTCTGCATCAATCGCAAGCAAAACAAAATTTTTCTTTTTTTTCAAATCCTCAATTTCCCCTGGACAACGCAAACTTTCAATGACACATTTTCCTCCAACCTTTTCAGCCTTTGAATATAATTCTTTGACAATATAACTTAACCCAAATTTTTCTCTCAAATCATTAGCGACAAAAACCATACTATCTCGATTATTAATCATCCCTCTCTTCAAAATTTCTTCAACTAAAAAATCTCTAACAGAATAATGAACGAATCCTCTTTTTTTTAAAAAATCAGCAATCGTTCCTTTCCCCGCACCCAATGTCCCAGTAATTCCGACAATCATAAATTAAAAACTAAATCCAAACTTATAAACACTATTGCGATAGATTGTATAATAAATTATTCTCTATTTCCTGTACTCCCAAATCCACTATCTCCACGAACTGTCTTGCTCAGTTCTTCAACTTTTTCAATCTCAGCCTTAGCAACTGGAGCAATCACAACTTGCGCAACTTTGTCACCTCTTTTAATCTCAAAATTTTCTTCTCCTGTATTTAAAACAATTACTCCATATTCACCCCGGTAAGTCCATTCAATTACTCCGCCAAGAATACAAATTCCCTTCTTGTATGCTAATCCACTTTTTCCTCGAATAGAAGCAAAATACCCTTCTGGCAACTCCATAGAAATTCCTGTAGATACTAACTGCCTCTTTCCCGACAATATAACATAATCTTCTGTCGAAAACAAATCCATCCCCGCGTCACCCTCATGCGCATAAGCAGGAACAATAGCTTCCTCTTTTAATTTTTTTACTTTAACTTTTACCATAATAAATAATCCCACTCAACCTTTATAAATTTTATATAATTCAAGTAAACAACGCTTACAAACAATTAAAAACAATAACGAAATTAAAGATCAATGGAACTAAAAAATGCAAAAATAACAATAACTGAAGCAGCAAAAAAATTAAATTTATCTTCAGAAAGATTATATATTCTCCTAAATACCGAAAGAGAATTAAAAGTAAATTTTCCCGTAAAATTGGACAACGGAACACAAAAAATTTTTACAGGCTATAGGATTCAACACAATTCTTTGCTCGGACCATACAAAGGCGGAATAAGATATCATCCAGAAATAAATCTTAATGAGGTAACTGCTTTATCAATTTGGATGACAATAAAAACAGCTACAATAGACATTCCCTTCGGCGGCGCAAAAGGCGGAGTAATTTGCAATCCAAAAGAATTGTCAGAACAAGAACTTGAAAATTTAACACGAGCATTTATAAGAAAAATCTCTCCAATAATCGGACCTCAAAAGGACGTCCCCGCACCAGATGTATATACAAATTCAAAAATAATGGATATAATTGTAGACGAATATTCTAAAATAGAAAATCTTCCAGTTGAAAAAGTAAGAGCCGTAGTCACAGGAAAATCTATGGAAAGTGGAGGTTCACTCGGAAGAGATACTGCAACAGCACGAGGTGGACAATTCGTTCTAAAAAAAGCAATTGAACAAACCAAAAAAATCCCAACGTTAGAAAATGCAACAATAGCAATTCAGGGGATCGGTAATGCCGGTCAAAATTTTGCAAAACTAATATCCAAAGATAATACAAAAATAATCGCCATCTCAGATTCTAAAGGAGCAGTTTATAGCCCTGATGGATTAAACATAAATGAAATTATTGAACACAAAAAACAAACTGGCTCATTAGCAAATATTCCAAATACAACTGTAATAACTAACGAACAGCTTCTTGAATTAGATTGTGATATTTTAGTTCCAGCTGCTCTTGCAAATCAAATCACAGAAACAAATGCAGATAAAATAAAAGCAAAAATCATTCTTGAACTCGCAAACGGACCGACAACACCTGAAGCCGATAAAATTTTAGAAGAAAAAAACAAATTAATTCTTCCCGATATTCTCACAAACGCTGGCGGAGTAACCGTCTCATATTACGAGTGGTATCAAAATATAAATCAAGAAAAATGGACAGCAGAAGAAGTTGATGAAAAATTAAAAGAAAAAATGCAAAAAGCAACACAAGAAATTTTAGACAAAAAAGAACAATATCAAACCTCAACAAGAATCGCAGCATACATCAATGCAATTGAAAGACTAAGTAAAAAATTATCCTAAATTCTAACTTCCACTTCTTCAAAAAATTCGTTAATATTTTCTTTCAGTTCTTTCAAAAATTCTTCACTAACATTTTCTTCTTTTAAAAAATTTGAATCAATCATTTCTCCTCCATCTTTTCTGAAACCTTGTAGAAAAAATCTTTTTGGTTTTGTACCACAAATTTTATTTAACCATTTTCCAACTTCAATCATAGAATTTATATTATGAAATCTGTTAACAATCGTAGTCCTAAATTCGTAATTACTAAATTCATGTATCATCTTAATTGATTTTTCTATTTTCTTAATATCAACCACAACTCCCGCTACTTTAGAATAATTTTCTCTAGTATCTTTAATATCCATTGCAATATAATCCACTAAATTTTTATCAATTATTTCTTTTAAGCGATCTGGAAATGCTCCATTTGTATCTATCTTAATTTTATATCCTAAATCTTTAATTTTTTTAATAAAATCAAAATCTACACTCATCAAGGGCTCTCCTCCTGTAAAACAAACTGCATCTAATTTTCCAAATCTTTTTTTCAAAAATTCTAATATTTCATCCTCACTAAATCCTCCTCCAAATTTTTTAATAACTAAATCTGGATTATGACAAAATCCACAACGAAAATTACATCCATATATAAAAATAGTACATGCTATCTTCCCAGGATAATCTATAGTCGTCACTTTTTGCAACCCTGCAATTTTCATTTTTGAATTTTGCTTTCTATTCTCTACAGACACGGGAATTTTCATCTAATCTTCCATTCTGAAATTAAACACTTTTCTATCCCCAAATTCTGATAGCTTTCCTTCATTCCATCTAGAAGTTGGTCTCAAATATCCCACAACTCTACTCCACACTTCACATTTCGTTCTCGCCATTGGTATCACCTCTTAAATTTAGTTTTGCACTTAAAATATTTTCATTATCATTATTTTCTAAATCCTCAATTCTCCTCTCTGTTTCTTCTGCTTCTATAATATCATCAGAAACGGAAGATGGTGTTTTCTCAGCAGAAGCAATTTCGGCGTCACATTTTGGACAATATTTATGCTCTCCATTTAAATATCCATGAATAGGACAAATGGAAAATGTAGGCGAAATAGTAAAATATGGTAGATGATAATTATCAGAAATTTTTTTAACCATCTTTTTGACTGAATCAACATTCATTTTCTCCCCAACAAAAGTATGAAAAACCGTTCCTCCAGTATATTTACATTGCAAATCATCTTGCAAATCTAATGCTTCAAAAACATCATCTGTAAAATCCACAGGCAGCTGCGATGAATTTGTATAATATGGCTCCGCTCCTTTCTGATAAGCCTTCTCATTCGCAACAACGGCTCGACCAAATCTTTTTTTGTCTGCCCTAGCAAATCTATAAGTTGTCCCTTCAGCTGGTGTTGCTTCCAAATTATAGATATTTCCTGTCTCTTTTTGATATTCTGCCAACTTGCCCCTCATAAAATCCAAAACTTTCAATGCAAAATTTCTACCTTTTTCCGTGGTTATATTTTCTCCTGGCATAAAATTTATAATCGCCTCATTCATCCCCAAAAGACCAATCGTCGCAAAATGATTTTTCCAATATTCTCCAAACCTCGCATGAACCTGTCTTAAATAAAACTTCGAATAAGGATAAAGCCCCAAATTAGTAAAATTCTCAACAGTCTTTCTCTTTATCTCGAGACTCTCCTTCGCTAATTCCATCAAGTTATCAATCCTAGCTAAAAAATCATCTTCATTTGTAGATACAAAACCAAGTCTTGCCATATTAATTGTTACAACTCCAATAGAGCCAGTCTGCGGATTCGCACCAAATAAACCGCCACCTCTTTTTCGAAGTTCAGTCTGATCTAGCCTCAAACGACAACACATCGACCGCGCGTCCTCAGGTTTCATATCAGAATTAACAAAATTCGAAAAATAAGGAATTCCATACTTCGCAGTCATCTCCCAAATCAATTCATGCTCCGGCTTATCAAAATCAAAATCCTTAGTAATATTATAAGTTGGAATCGGAAAGGTAAAAACCTGCCCCGTAGCATCACCTTCAATCATAACTTCAGCAAACGCTTTATTAATCATCCCCATTTCTTTTTCAAAATCCTTATATGTCTCCATCTGTGGCTGCCCACCAACAATCACATGTTCATCAGCCATATAACTCGGCACTTCCAAATCCATAGTAATATTTGTAAACGGCGTCTGGAAACCAACCCTCGTCGGAACCGCTAAATTAAAAACAAATTCCTGCATACTTTGTCTAACCTGTTTATAATCTAGGCCATCGTACCTCACAAACGGCGCAAGCAAAGTATCAAAATTCGAAAAGGCCTGTGCTCCTGCCGTCTCCCCCTGCAAAGTATAAAAAAAGTTTACCATTTGTCCAAGCGCAGTCCTCAAATGTTTTGGAGGTTTTGATTCAACCTTTCCTTTAACTCCTTTAAATCCAACTATTAACAAATCTTTCAAGTCCCAGCCAACACAATACGCTCCAAGAGAATCCACATCATGAACATGAATACTATCTGACTCATGCGCCTTACGAATCGCCTCGGGATAAATCCTTCTCATCCAATAATTCGCAATAATCTTCGTAGTAATATAATTATTCAAGCCTTGCAAGCTATAACCCATATTAGAATTTTCCTTAACCATCCAATCATTCAAACCAATATAATCATCGACAACTTCAATAGTGTCAAACAAACCTTTAACATTCCTCAATTCATCATGGCTCCGCCGATAAAGAATAAACGCTTTCGCAACCTTCGCATGCCCTTCCTCAATCAAAATCTTTTCAACCAAATCCTGAGCCTCTTCCACATCAGGGATCCCGTGTTCGCCATGAATCTTATCTAATTTTTCAACAATCAAATTAGTCAAATCTTTTGGCCTCTCTTTATCTTTACCACCAACAGCTTTAACCGCTTTCCAAATTGCATTTTCAATTTTATCTTTTTGAAAAAGCACAACGCTTCCATCTCTTTTTCTAATTTTTTTAACCATTTATTTATTCCCTAATTTTTTTATTTCGTCCTTAAATTCATCAATGTCCGCGAAATCTCGATACACAGCCGCAAAACGGATATACGCAACCTTGTCAATCCGCCTAAGCTTATTCATAACAATATCGCCAATCTTCGAACTCTTAATATCTTTATTTTTTGCAATTCGATGAACATTCGCCTCAACTTCATCAACAATTTTATCTATCTGCTCACTCGTAAAAGGCCTTTTTTGAAGATTCTTATCAATCCCCTCAAAAAGCTTACTTCGCGAAAATCTTTCTCTCCTGCCATCTTTCTTAATAACATTAAGGTCCAATTCTATTCTCTCATATGTCGTAAATCGCTTCTTACACTTCAGACATTCACGTCTCCTACGCGCCACCGACCCACTATCACGTTTATCAGTAACTTTCGTTTCAGCAGCAGTACAATATGGACATATCATTGTTATTTTCAAGTGAATACAAGATATTGTAGTTCATTCTTCCTTTTACTACAATAGCTTGTAATTGTAAGAAAACATTATAGAAAAGGCTATTTAAAGATTATTATAAAAAAGGCTATATCTTCGTTAACAATAGTTAACATCGCAAACAAACATTTACTTTTTTTCAATGATTACACATCTTTATATACTCAAAATTTCCAATGAAATCATGGCAAAAAATGTCGAGGGAAACAAAAGATAAAATTCAATAAAAAGAAAAATTCTTACACAATTCTTTAACTCTTTCTTTAATATCCCTACAAACAACTTCACTCTCTACATTGTTTATCACATCTGCAATCCAATTTCCAACAATAATCATTTCATTTTCTTTCATCCCCATAGTTGTTAAAATCGGAACGCCCAAACGAATCCCTGAAGGCTTAAACGGAGTTGAAGGATCAAAAGGGATAGAATTAGCATTCACAACAATTCCTGCCTTTTCCAATGCAACCGCGACTTCTTTTCCTCGTCCCGCTTCTGCGATTGAAGGCGTCTTTATCAAGTCAATCAAAATCAAATGATTATCCGTCCCATCACTAATCAATTTGATATTATTATTTTTCAACGTTTCTGCAAGCACCGCGCAATTTTTAACAATCTGCTGTGAATATTCTTTAAACGACGGCTTCAGTGCCTCACCAAAAGCAACAGCTTTCCCGGCAATAATATGTTCATGAGGACCTCCTTGCATCCCAGGGAAAACCGCCTTATCAACAGCCTTGGCAAATTCCTCTTTGCACATAATAATCGCACTACGCGGACCTCTCAATGTTTTATGCGTCGTTGTCGTTACAAAATCAAAATCTGGAAAAGGGCTCTGATGAACACCTGAAGCAACCAATCCAGCAATATGAGAAATATCGGCAAGGCAATAAGCTCCAATCTCTTTGGCAATTTTGGCAAACATTTCAAACTCAACAACCCTCGGATAAGCAGTCGCGCCACATACAATCATTTTTGGCCTTTCTCTAATAGCAATCTCTCGAACTTTTTCCATATCAATAAGCCCTGTTTCTTCCTCGACACCATACGAAACAAATTCATAATCCTTTCCTGAAAAATTCACAGGCGACCCATGTGTCAAATGCCCACCATGACTTAAATCCATCCCAAGAATTTTATCGCCCTTCTCTAAAGCCGCCATATAGACAGCCATATTGGCAGGACTCCCAGAATTTGGTTGTACGTTCACATGCTCCGCCCCAAACAATTTCTTCGCCCGCTCAATAGCCAAATTTTCAACTTCATCTATAAATTCATTTCCTTGATAATATCGACGTCCCGGATACCCCTCGGCATATTTATTACCTAAAACCGAACCACACGCCGCTAGAACATCTTTTGAACAGAAATTTTCCGACGGTATCATATTCAAAGTTTCTTTTTGTCTTCCCAATTCCGATTGAACAATATCATTCACTTCTTTATCCGAAATCCAAAAAGTCATAGCATGCCCCTTTTAGCTTCTGTTTTTTCTTCAGCTTTAAGCCGACCAAGCTCCTCTTTGGAATAATTACAGATAATATACTTTGACAAAAGCGGATATCTCTCACTCATAATTTCATATATTTTACGAGCAATTTTTCTATACGAATCATGAGCCATTGGAGTTGTCCTTAATTTAATAAGATGATAAAGCTCCCTTAAATTCATCGTAATCAAAAACCTCTTTCTAAACCCAAGGGGCAAAAGATATTGAGCCTGTAAAGGATATTTTATTCTAACTTTTTCATAAACTTCTTTCGCTTTTTCCATCGCAAATCTATATTCAGCCTCGACACCCGCGGTAGCAATATCCTCGGGAACATCATATCCCAAATCAGAAGTAAAAACAGGATTGGTCTGCGTACAGATTCTATGTCTCTGTAAATCACGAAAAGCTCCATAATCCATCACAACATCAAAAGTAAAAGACTGATGCTCCAGCTCTCTTAAGGGATAATCAAATTCTTCCATTTTTCCAAGATAGCCATCAACAATCCCCTCTTTCTCAAAAGAGTTCATAGATGCGACTCTACACTGAGCTTCAACGAAAGAGCAATTCCCATAACGATATAAAATCGAAGAAACAATCACGTCTTCGGGATTTTCAGGAAAATCGACAAGTTTAACCTTCTCTCCATCAAAAGAATTCTCTTCAAAATTAAAAGT
>Ga0075114_10000608_pt1 | contig 21530 bp, 18 predicted proteins | sample AntAceMetag02UKM_FD_69784 | JGI IMG/M metagenome (GOLD analysis project Ga0075114, IMG submission 69784) | Saline lake microbial communities from Ace Lake, Antarctica - Antarctic Ace Lake Metagenome 02UKM | ecosystem: Environmental > Aquatic > Non-marine Saline and Alkaline > Saline | place... | reverse complement strand
GCGCAGCACCTCCGACGGCATCGTCGTCACCGACGGACAGGGCGAGATCCTCCAGGCCAACCCGGTCGCCGAAATCTGGCTCACCCGCACCCTCTCGCCGGAGGATGCGGCCCGGCTGCGAAAGACGGCCCGGGAACTGGCCCGGCGAGTAAAAGAGCGACCGGAGGCCGTGCTGGAACTGACCGGGCTGGACCTGGAACTGAAAGCGGCGCCGATCTCGGAGCCGGGATTAGAAGAGGCGGCGGCGGTGGTGGCGGTCCACGACGTCAGCCACCTCAAGGCGCTGAACCGGATGAAGTCCCGCTTCGCCACCAACATCTCCCACGAACTGCGCACGCCGATCACGACGATCAAGTTGTACGTACACCTGATGCGGCGGAGGCCAGAGAAGCGGGAGCAGTACCTGGACACGCTGGCGCAGGAGACGGACCACCTGGTCGGGCTGGTGGAGGACATCCTGCAAATCTCGCGCATAGACGCTGGACGTGTGGAGATCAAGCCCCGACCGACCCTTCTCAGCGAGTTGACCGAGGGTGCCGTCATCAGCCAGCAGACGCTGGCTCAGAAGCGAGGGGTGACCCTGGAACACCACCCGGCGCAGCCGGGACCGGTGGCGCTGGTCGACCCCCAACACGTAGCGCAGGCGCTGAACGTCCTGGTGGAGAACAGCGTCCTGTACACACCGGAGGGGGGAGAGGTAATCGTCTCCACCGGCGAGCAGGAGGCGGAAGGTCGGGTCTGGGCGACGGCGACGGTGGCGGATACGGGGATGGGCATACCGGAGGAGGAGTTGCCGCACATCTTCGACCGTTTCTTCCGTGGGGACGAGCCACGGTCGATGCAGATATCCGGGACCGGCCTGGGACTGGCCATCGTCAAAGAGATCGTGGGCCTGCACGGTGGCCGGGTGACGATGGAGAGCCAGGTGGGGGTAGGCACCACCTTCACCATCTGGCTGCCCCTGACCTGCTGAATCACGGCACTGCACTCCCATCTCCCCGTACCGAATACAGTGCGTGTCCACCCACCATGATTTGCAGCACAAGGCAAAGTGCGGTAGAATGAAGGCAGGAGGCAAGACGTGCCCAGCCCGTTTCCTGGAATGGATCCCTACCTGGAGGACCCGGCCCGCTGGCCAGATGTGCATCAGAGTCTGATCACGTACATCCGCGATGCACTCCAGCCGCACTTGCGCCCGCGCTACCACGCCCGCATGGGTGAGCGAGTCTACATCCTGCAGCCGCCCCGGGCGCTGTACCCGGACGTTATCCTGACCCGGCAGCCTATCAGGGAACCCGCACCGGTGAGCCTCGCCACACTATCCCCAGAAGTGAGGATGGCCGAGGAGGAATTGGACACACCGATTGTCCTTACCCTCCCACCCGTCGAACATCGGGAGCCCTTCGTCGAGATCGTCCACGCGGCCGACGGCGAGGTGGTAACGCTCATTGAGGTACTCAGCCCGGCCAACAAGACGCCGGGGAAGGGCTATCGCCTCTACCGTCGCAAGCAGCAGGAGATTCTGGACAGCCACGCGCACCTGATAGAGATTGACCTGCTTTCGGAGGGACTGCACACGGTGGCAATCTCAGAGGAGGGATTGGCCTCCCTACCACCGCACCGCTATCTCATCAGCGTAAAGCGAGCGCCGGAACAATACCGCTTCGAGGTGTACCCCATCCTGCTTCAGCGCCGTCTGCCCCGCTTCCGCGTCCCCCTGCGGGAGCCCGACCCTGACGTGACATTGGACCTGCAGGCAGTACTCACGCGATGCTACGACAACGGCGGCTACGCGGACTTCGTGGACTACCGGCAGCCGCCACCCGCACCACTTTCGCCAGAGGAGACGGCGTGGGTAGACGACCTGCTGAAAGGAAAAGAACTGCGCAGCAGCAACAGATGAAAATCACCTACCCATTGGGAAAGTTACCCGTCGAGCACCTGACCCGGCTGTTGGCCCGCTACGCGCCCTCTGACCAGCGCGTCATCCTGGGGCCGGGCGTGGGGCACGACGCAGCGGTCATCTCCTTCGGCGACCGCTACCTGGTCGCCAAGACCGACCCCATCACCTTCGCCAGCGACGAGATCGGCTGGTACGCCGTCCACGTCAACGCTAACGACGTCGCTTGCACCGGCGCGACGGCACGCTGGTTCCTCGCCACACTGCTCTTGCCCGAAGACCGCACCGACGAAGCGCTGGTAGACACGATCTTCGAACAGATCGCCGATGCCTGCCGCGAACTAGGTGTGGAACTGGTAGGCGGCCACACCGAGATCACCCACGGGCTCAACCGCCCCATCGTCGTCGGCTGCATGCTGGGTGAGGCAACACCAAAGCGCCTGGTGTTGCCCGATGGAATCCGACTGGGTGATGCTTTGCTCGTCACCAAGGGTGTCGCGGTAGAGGGAACGGCCATCATCGCGCGGGAAAAGGGCGATGAACTGACAGAAGTGAACAGATCATTGCTGGAACGGTGCCGGGGGTTCTTACACGACCCCGGCATCAGCATTGTGCGCGACGCGGCTGTAGCCACGACAGCGGGAGAGGTGCACGCCATGCACGACCTTGCCGAGGGCGGGCTGGCGAACGGCCTGTGGGAACTGGCCGAAGCGGCGGGAGTCGGGCTGGAGGTGGACGAGGCCGCCATCCCGATCCTGCCCGAGACACAAATGCTGTGTGCACGACTGGGGCTGAACCCGCTGGGGCTGATCGCTTCCGGTGCGCTATTGCTGGCGGTCGCGCCAGGTGACGCCGCCGCGATAGTAGCCGCGCTGGGGGAAGCAGGCATCGCGGCAGCACGCATTGGCCGCGTGGTCGAGCAAGAGCGTGGCGCCGTGCTGCGAAGCGCGACGGGCGAACGGCCGCTACCCCGCTTCGAGCGGGACGAGATTGCCTAGCACTTTTGCTATCCGACCCCACAAAGTAGGTCGGATTTGCTATCCGACCCCACGGCGGTTAGCAAAACCGCCCCACGCTACCTCTGCCCCATGATATTGAGAAGTTGGGGTGAAAGTAGGTCGGATTTGCTATCCGACCCCACAAAGTAGGTCGGATTTGCTATCCGACCCCACGGCGGTTAGCAAAACCGCCCTACGGACTACGAAATCAGATAGAGAGGATGCGTGAACACGCCCAGCACGTGCAGCACAATAGCGACGCAGAAGATAAAAAGCAACACAGCGCTGAAAACGTAATCCTGGCGGCTGAAACGAATATCGTGCAGGTAGGTACGCTCCACCCCCTCGACGCCCAGCGCCCGTGATTCCAGCGCCCTGGCGAGTTTGTCGGCCGTCCTCAGGGCACTGATGATCATCGCCACCAGGATGGGCATGTAGGACTTGAGCTTCTGGAAAAAGTTACCTTTGGTGAGGTCCAGCGCACGCGCCTGCTGCGCCTCTGACACCACTACGTAGAGACCGTAAAAGGTGGGCACATAGCGCAGGCTGATCGCCAGTACCAACCCCCACTCGAAAGGCATACCGATCTTGACCAGGCTGCGCACGATGGACGTCTGGTCAGTGGTAAACAGCCACAGGAAACAGATAAAAGCGATGCTGTCCAGACGCGCCACTACCCCCAACCCCCGGACCAATGCCAGAGGCGTGAACTTCAGAATCCAGAACTGGAACAGGATGTCTCCTTCCGGATAGAAGATTGTCCACAGAAGTGGGATGAGGAAGTTGATGGACAGCATAGTCTTCCACACCCAGGCAAAACGGTCGCGCGGCACCCCGGCCGAACCGATCAGCAATTGGATGGTGATCAGCGCCGCCAGCATAAAGAAGAGGTTTGAGAACAAGATCATGGAAATAACGCCCACCAGGACAAACAATATCTTGACTCTGGGATCAACCCGGTGCGCCCAGCCCGGGCGTTCCACATACAGGTCGAACATGAAGCTCATCGCTATCCTCTCCGCCTACCGACGTACACAGTGTGAAACTCATCCACGGTCAGCACGTCGTCGGACATCCCAAAGGGTACCATCCTCTTGGCCAGTTTCGTGATCTGCGGCGGTTCGATCTGAGTGTCCTTGAGTATCTCGGAGTGCTTAAAGACCGTCCTGGTGTCGTCGTATGTCAGAACCTGACCATCACGCAACACCAGGCTGCTGCGCGCAAACTCGCAGACGAGTTTCATGTCGTGGGTCACCAGGATGATGGTGTGGCCCATCTCGTTCATAGCCCGGATGACCCGCATCAAGTCCATAGTGCTCTTCCAGTCCAGGCCGGTGGTCGGCTCGTCGAGCACAAAGACCCGAGGACGCATGGAGTAGACGGCGGCGACGCTGATCTTGCGCCTGGTACCGAAGCCCAGGACAGCAGGAGGGCTGTCGGCATACTCAGTCAGCCCAAAGTAAGCCAATGCCTCCTCGACGCGCTCCTCCAGTTCGTCTCCCTCCAGCCCCAGGTTGCGCGGCCCGAAGGCAATCTCTTCGCGGGTAGTGGCGCAGAAGATCTGGTAGTCGGGATTCTGAAAGACGTAACCGACGGTGCGGGCCAGCTCGCCCACCGGGAGGTCGCTGACATCCCGCCCGTCCACGATAACCTGACCCTTTGTAGGCTTGTGCAGCCCATTAAAGTGCTTGACCAATGTCGTCTTGCCTGAGCCATTCTGGCCAATCACGGCCACGAAATCGCCGTCTTTGACGTCCAGGCTGACACCTCTAAGGGCTACAATGTCATCAGTGTACTGGTACCAAAGGTCGCGCACCTGGATGACGGGGGGGGGGAGATTGGAGATTGGAGATTGGAGATTGGATGATTCAAGACTGGCGGATTTCCGTTCGCATGTAGCACCGTCAATGGCAGGATGAGAAAAATCCGTTGCTGTCCTGCGATCCGTGTTCTGCGAGAGGGTGTCATAAGCATCCTCGAACAGGGTGAAAGTGTAGTTCGTGCCGGAGCGAGCGTTGAAACGGGCCGCCAGATCGCTCACCTGGGTGACACCCAGCCCAATCTCGTGCATCAGATCAACCTGGCTAAAGATAACAGAGGGGCCGTCCACCATAACGATCTTGCCCTCGTGCATCACGACCACCCGGTCGGAGAATTCAGCGATCTTTTCCGCCTCTTGCTCGACCATAATGATCGTGATCTGTTCCCGACGCTTCAGCTCCTGGACTACGCGGAACACCTCGAACTTGCCGATGGGGTCCAGCCCCGATGTGGGCTCGTCCAACACCAGGATGTCCGGCTTCATGGCCAGGATAGAAGCGATGGCCACGCGCTGCTTCTGCCCACCGGAAAGATGGAAGGGGGATCGGTCGCGGAAGTCGGACATGCCCACCACGTCTAGCGCCCAAGCCAGTCGCTCCCTGATCTCGGCAGGGGCGATGCCCAGACTCTCGGGGCCAAAGGCCACCTCGTTCTCCACAGTCATGTTGAAGAACTGGCTCTCAGGGTCCTGGAACACAATCCCGACCTTGGAGGCCAACTTGGACACCGGGTGCTCTTTGGTATTGAGGCCTCCAACAATCACATCTCCCCCGAAGATACCGCCCATAGATTGAGGGACGATGCCATTGAGAGCCAGGCAAAGCGTGGTCTTGCCCACCCCGGTCGGTCCCATAATGGAGACGAATTCACCCCTTTCCACCTCCAGGTCTATGCCACGCAGAACCGACACGGGCCCACCTTGGGCGGTCAGGGGCGGATAGGAATAGTGAAGGTCGCGAATACTGATCTCGGCTAGTTCTCCACTCACTTACTTATCTACTCATTTACTCATTTACTCGTTTACTCGCTTACTCGTTCCCGCCTACTCCTCCTGCCAGGTCCTACCCACGCCGATCCGCTCAATAGGCGGGTAAGCCTTGCGAACAAGCAACACGAGCGGGATGCCCACGAGACCACCCGCCAGGGCCTGCATGATGTTGGGGACGATCTCGGTCACAGCGCCAGCGAAGCCACCGTACACAGGGAGCAGCTCGCCCAGGAAGTAGAGCCCCACCAGGCAGATAGCGCCAAGCAACCACGCTACGACCAGGCCGCCAACGCCCTTGCCTTTGCCAAAGTAGCCAGCGACGAACCCCTGCACGCCGTGCGCAACAAGGGTCAGAGGAGCCCACACAGCCCAGCCACCCAGTATGTCAGCCAGCCCACAGCCAATACCGCCGGCGATGGCACCGATCACGGGGCCAAAGGCAAAGGCAGAGAAGAACACGAAGATATCTCCCAGGTGAACGTATCCACCGGTACCGGGTATAGGAACCCGGGGCAAAAACCCGGTCGCTACAGCGACGACAGCGATCATCACCGCTGTCACAGCCAACATGGTGGCATTGAACTTACCCATCACGATCTTCCTCCTTAAAAGTACATGATTCACTAGAATGTCTACGGGAGCAAAACCAAGACCATCGAACATACAATAACGCCAAAGTGGAAAGTTGTCAAGGAGCAAGTTGTCAGGGAACCAAGAACGACATCCAAAGATATCACATACGAGAACTCAAACGACCATACACCTTCTCCTCCACCTCGTGGACGTAACCAAACCGTAACTTCCCCCCAGCGATTCCTGTGGTATCATTAGGGTGTGTTTCAAATCAGTTGAGGAGCAGGCATCCCCAGATGCCGCCCCGGTCGCATCTGGGGATGCTCCCTCCTCTGTCAACCGAAATGAAATGCACCCGTATCATTAGGAGCATCTTATTGAGAGGCAGCGGTCTGCCGGCGCTCGGCCAGAAGACCGGTCGGCATCTCGATCGCGGGGGAACGATGCCCGCCAACCTGATCTCACACCTGATCCTGGCCGCGACGATGGCCTGGACCCACGTATTGCAACTAGGCCCCTACGTGGCCGGCGGCATCCTGTTGGCGGCGCTGCTGGGCCGAATGGACCTGCCCCGCCGCTGGGGCCGTTGGCTGAACCGCAGCGGGCCGGGTGCGGTGCTTGGGGCAGCCTGTCTGGGCGGGGTTTCGCCACTGTGCACCTACGGCACGGTTCCGGTGCTGGTCGAGCTCCTGCGTGGTGGTGCGTCGCCCGGCCCGGCGTTGGCTTTCCTGGTCGCCTCCTCGCTCCTCAATCCCCAGTTATTCATCATAATGACCGGCGGGCTGGGGTCACGCCTGGCGCTGGCTCAAGTCGCCGGGGTATTGTTGCTCAGCCTGCCGGTGGGGCTGTTGGCCCGACGGCTGAGGCCAGAGACTTTCCTGAGCATAGAAACGCTCCCCCTTCCCTTCCCCACCCCCACACCCCCACACTCCCACACCTCCACACCCCCACACTCCCACACTCCCACACCCCTACCCCCCCACACCCTCTCCCACACCCTCTTCCGTCTCACCGAGACGGTGGGCCTGTACTTCGTCGTGGGCGTGACCCTGGCGGCTTTGCTACAGACACTGATTCCGCCAGAGTGGGTCTCTTCGCTCCTGGGCGCAGGCCGCTGGTACGGCGTGCTCCTGGCCGGCGTCCTGGGCGTGCCATTCTACGCCTGCGGCGGCGGGGCGGTGCCGGTCATCTCCGGATTGTTGGCCCAGGGAATGAGCCCTGGCGCTGCGCTGGCCTTTTTCCTGGCCGGGCCAGCCACGCGACTGACAGCCCTGGCAGCGCTGGGCACGCTGCTCAACCGGCGAGCACTGCTCGCCTACGTGACTTATGTCGTCGTGGGGGCGGTCTTGCTGGGAACTGCACTCAATCTGGCGCTGGGTGCTTGATACCGGTGCAGCGCCCGTTGGGCGAGGTCTCTGACCGAGCCCGAGTACTGGATAGAGGAGACCACAGTGAAGAAGCGACGGAAACTGATCGTGCTGGTGGGATTGCTGGCGCTGCTGGGCGGCGTGAGCGGGCTGCAACATCGGGCCGCCTACTCCAGCCCAGCCAGCGAGCCCGCTGGGGTCGCCATCGTACGAGCAACCTCCTGGCCGGTTCCGGACGCGGAAGTCGAACAGAACGTGCGCCAGGCCGTGGCGCTGGCGGGCGGGCTGGACAGCATCATCGAGCCAGGCGACACCGTGGTGATCAAGCCCAACCTGGCCCTGGGAGCCGCCCCAGGCGAGGGATACACCACCGACCCCCGCGTGACCCGCGCCGTCGTTCAACTGGCACGTGAGGCCGGCGCAGGGCAGGTCATCATCGCCGATGGCGCAGCGATGTATAGCGACGGGCACGACGCCCGAGGCGCAACCGTCGAAGCGTTCCGTCTCTGCGGCTACGACACAGACGGCAATATGATGGACGACGTCACCGGTGCGCCATTGGTGGACCTCAACGACGCTGGCGGGCTCGACCAACACGACTCCAACCTGGTGCGGCGGGTGCACATCCAGAACGGCCTCATCTGGAGCGACTACTGGCTGCCCAACGTGATCCTGGACGCCGACGTGCTGGTCGGTGTGCCAACGCTCAAAAACCACTCCCACGCCGGGATCACACTCGCACTCAAGAACCAGTTCGGCATCGCCCCCTCCGACATCTACCACAATCCCGGCTCACAGACGTTCAAGGGCGCACTCTCGCACGGCCCGCACGACCTGGGGCGGCACATCGTGGACCTGAACCTGGCCCGTCCGCTCGACTTCGTCGTCCTGGATGGACTGCGGGGCATGATCAATGGCCCTATCGGCGGGACTCTGGCCGACCCACCGCTGCGGCTGATCCTGGCCGGGCAAGATGCTGTGGCCGTGGACACCGTCGGCGCTCTGGTGATGGGATACGACCCGCAGAGCATCCCCTACCTGGGCTGGGCCGCCGGGGCCGGCCTGGGCACCGACGACGTGACGCAGATCACCGTCCGCGGACTGCGCGTCAACCAGGTGCGGCGCGATTTCCCGGCCCCCTATGGCAACCCTCCGGCACAGCGGGCCGAGGCCACCCCGCCCTCCATAGACATCACTGCCCCGGCAGAGAGCACCGTCGTCGTCGCCAAGACCCCAGTGTGGGCCACCGCGTCGGACAACGAGACCATCTCCAAAGTCGAATTCTACGCCGGCGAGGAGTTGCAGGCCACCATCACCGCCCCACCCTACCAGGCGACACTCGACCTGAGCAAGTATCGCGGGCAGACCGTCGCCCTGCGCGCCGTGGCTTACGATTTCGCGCTCAACGACGCCGAGGACAGCCGCACCGTCACGGTAGTGCCAGCCCCCGCGCCGGGCACCGCTTCGTTCCTGACCGCCACGTTGACCATCCCCACCTACCCCTATGCAGCCTACCTCACATCTGCGTATACCCCGACCTATAACATAACCTACGCTGTGCTGAACTGGGACGCCTACAACAGTTCTGATCCGACGCCCGCCCCCCACGACTACGATTTGCTGGTGCTAGAGAACGACTACCTGCAAGTGACGCTTCTACCCGAACTGGGCGGGCGCATCTACCAGATGATCTTCAAGCCCACTGGCCACAACGAGTTGTATCAGAACCCGGTCATCAAGCCCACCGCGTGGGGACCACCTGAGCAGGGCTGGTGGCTACCGGTCGGAGGCATCGAGTGGTGCTTGCCGGTGGAAGAGCACGGCTACGAGTGGGGGGAACCGTGGGACTACCAGGTCACCACCTCCACGGCGGGCGTCACCGTCACGCTGCAGGACACGACCGCCAGCGACCGCATCCGCGCCGCCATCACGGTGCACCTGCCGGCCGGCCGGGGCTACCTGGCGATCACCCCGCGCATCGAGAACCCCACCGGGGACGACATTGACTACAAGTTCTGGCTCAACGCAGCGCTCACACCCGGTGTTTCCAACACTGTCGGCGCGGACCTGCATTTCGTCTTCAACGCCGAAGAGATGTCCGTCCACTCCACCGGCGACAACCGGCTGCCGGGCCACAACACCGTACCTACCGGCCCTGACCACCGTTTTGGCTGGCCGATCTACAACGGGACTGACTTCTCCCGCCTGGGCAACTGGCGCGGGTGGTTGGGGTTCTTCGAATACCCCCAGGCGGCGGCCAACTTCGCTGGCGTTTACGACACCGCCGCGAACGAGGGGTTAGCGCGGGTCTTCCCAGCCAACGTGGCCCACGGCAGCAAGGGGTTCGGCTTCGGCTGGTCGGACCCGATCCCCTCGAACGTTTGGACCGACGACGGCTCCACCTATTTGGAACTGCACGGCGGCGTCGCGCCGACCTTCTGGAACGCGGCGACCATCACGGCCGGGCAGTCATTGGAATGGACGGAATACTGGATTCCGGTAAGCAGCATAGGCGGGCTGAGCGCGGCGACGGCCGAGGCTGCGCTGAGCGTGCGCGAAAGCGGCGACCGCTTCACCATCGGCGTGCACTCCACGGCACCTCGCGCCGCCGGCACGAGCACACTCTACGTCTGGGACCGGGACGATTGCAGCGAACTGGCCCGCTGGGAGTTGCCGGACATCGGCCCGGACACACCCTTCACCGCATCAATAGCGATCCCCCCCTCTGTCCCCCCCGCTGGGGGGGATGCCCCCCCCTCTGTCCCCCCCGCTGGGGGGGATGAAGGGGGGGGGGTGACCTTCGCCTACCTGGGCACGGATGGGCACCTGTTGGCGGCAGTCAATCCCAGAGACTGCCTGCCACCCACCTCGTCGGTCGAACCGCTGCTGCCCTGGGTGGAGACGACCACCTTCATCGTCACCTGGACAGGGCAGGACGCCTGGACGGGCATCACCGCCTACGATGTGCAGGTCCGCGACGGCTATGAAGGAGCCTGGACCGCCTGGCAAAACGGCACGACCGCCACCTCGGGCACGTTCACCGGCCTCCACGGCCACACCTACTTCTTCCGCGCCCGCGCCCGCGATCTGGCAGGCAACCAGGAGCCTTACGACGACGAAGAATGGGGGCAAACGTTCACGACGGTGCTGACCGAGCCCGCTCCGGTGCTGGTCACCTCCCGCAAGTCCGCCACGCCCTACCGCTTCCGCCCCGACCAGACGGTTCAGTACACCGTCGTCATCAGCAATACCGGCAACCTGGCAGCCAGCGGATCACTGACCGACACAGTTCCAGCCAGCATGCTCCTGCTGACGGAGACGCTGGCAGCCACCTCCGGCCCTGCGCCGACCTACGCGGCTGGGCAGATCCACTGGAGCGGGACAGTGGAGGCCGGTATAGAGATACGCATAACCTACACACTTTCCCCGACGGCGGCGACACCTTTCGGCGTGCCCCTGACCAACACGGCCGAGATCGCCGGGAGCGTACTGGGCCCCTTCACGCGCCAGGAGACGGTCGTGCAGGCGCACCTCGCGTGGCTGCCGCTGATCGCGCGGGCGTGGGGGCCGTAGGGGCAAGGGAGACACGTGGACCAACAGCACCGGTTGTCGCTGTGGCTAGCCCGCCTGGTCGTCGGGGCAGTGTTCTTCTTCAACATAACCTGCGCGCTGTCGTTCGTGGCCTGGCCGGACCGGTACGCACCAGGTTTTGAGGTGAGCGGGGTACCGGGGCGAGTCGTGGTGCGCGGGGTGGGCATCCTCTTCCTGATGTGGAACGCCACCTACCCGCCCGTGCTGGCCCGGCCGCACCGGAACCGCACCCTCTTCGCGGTGCTCCTGGCACAGCAGGCCATCGGGCTGGCAGGCGAGACCTGGATGTGGATGACGCTACCACCCGGCCACGCCCCCCTGCGAGCCACCGGCCTGCGCTTCATCGCCTTCGACGGGGCAGGGCTCGTGGGGATGGGATTGGTCTTCTGGTTGTTCTCTCCTGCCCGGTTACTGAACGACAACGGTGACAGGGCCGCTCAATAGGACGCTCTCGCCATCGGTGAACTGAATCGCCAGCCACAGATTGTACGTGCCAGGGGCTAAAATCTTATCGTGTATCTGGTCACGGTGGTAGAACTGCTGGTTGGCCGGCAATTGTGAGTATACCCAACTCTTCTGAATCTCGCCCGTCTCCTCTACCCATACCCCGAGATACAAGCACTCAACCGGTGCACTGGTCTGATTCGTAATCCACATGTTAAACCATATCTCTGCACCGAGGGCATACGGACCCGGCGCACCTTCGATCTCAAACTTATCCGGCACAAGCCCACGAAAGTCGGCGGCGGGCACTGAAGTCGCCGTCGGCAGCGCTTCAGTCAGGACAGGAGTTGCGGTCACCGGAGCAGCGGTCGGCGCGGGTGGAGGTTCGACCTGCGGTACATTGTCCACGTTGGAGGCGGTGACCAGCTCACCAAAGACCCAACCCGGCGTCTCGTTGTATCGGATCCGCCACCAATCGCCGTAGCGACCGGTCACCTCGGCCTGAGCGCCCGGGTCGAGATACCCCAGGCGCGTGTAGTTGGTGCCCGGTCCACCGCGGACGTTCACCCCGTCAGCGCCAGCCACGATCGTCGCCACGGCAGTGGTCGCTGTTGGGGGAATCACAGTGGGTGCCGGCGCGACCGTCGGCAGTGGCGAATCGGCGGGAGCAGGGACGCTGGGCACCGTCGCTGACGGAAGCGGGGCGGCGGTCGAGCGCACGGTTATCTGTACCGGTGTGGCGGACGCCGCGACCGGCTGCGGGGTGTCCTCAGGTTGCCCGTTCCCCGCGGTCCACGTAAAGCCATACCAGACAAGCCACATTCCCAGCCCCAGTGCGAGGATCCATACCAAGACGGACAATACAGTACGGCCCCGTCTGGGGCCTGGGTACAGACTCATGCTCATTGGCGACCCTCCAGTTCAGACTCCGTATCCATTCAGTGGGTAGATCAGAAACCGGGTTTTTGGTGCTCCACAAGCGGAGTAGCATTGCTTGCAGGTGCTTTTCCGTTGCCAGGGATGTCTCCCTGTACGAAAAACCCGGTTTCTTAGCCCCCTTTTCCTCTCCCAACCTCCTGGCAAGGACACCTGACGGGCACATATTCAGTATAACCCAATCTGGCGCGGAAGTCAAAGTTCGGCAGCCGAGCGCCTGGTTGTGCTGAGAACAGAGACGAACGGTTGGACTACCACCCCAGGATCCGGCGCAGCGCCCGCGCCTGCGCCCGGCTCAGCTCCACCTTGACGCCGGTGTTCAGGCGCAGTTTGTGGCTGCCCCTGAACCAGGGGATGATCTCTTTCACGCGGTCCAAATTGACGATGGCGGAATTGAGCGCCCCAGATTGCGCAATGGTCGAGCCGTCGCCAATCAAAACACCCTCATCTATGTTCTGATCAATCTTCGTGCCTTGCACCGAGTGCGACAGAAAAAAGCCGAACGACAATCTGACTAGTTTGTCGTAAACGTACGGCGTTGTACACCTCTCGCCCAGCGGAACCGGGGTTCCGCTGGGCGGCACCAGTTCGGAACCACCTCGGAACACCACTGCTGTCTAGTATTACCTCGTCTCAACCTGGTTCCGCTTTTCGGAACCACCTCGGAACCAGTTCGGAACCACCTCGGAACCAGCTAAACCTTGTCCTTCCCTCTCAGTCGGATCGTTGGGGTTGAAACTGTCGCGGGGGACACTATAGGCACTGTCGGGATGACCTTTCAGTATCCTCAGTCGGATCGTTGGGGTTGAAACGTTAGCTCCACTTTCATCTACTCATCTCCTTTTGCTCTTTCAGTATCCTCAGTCGGATCGTTGGGGTTGAAACAGATTATCGGAAGGGACATGTTCGGACCTATCGCAACTTTCAGTATCCTCAGTCGGATCGTTGGGGTTGAAACTTTGAGCAAGTTGAAGATAGCAAACGTGCCATGCGCACTTTCAGTATCCTCAGTCGGATCGTTGGGGTTGAAACAGCAACGGCAGTCTTATCCACTGCAATACTAGAAGTCTTTCAGTATCCTCAGTCGGATCGTTGGGGTTGAAACCAATCGACTCAGAGTCAATGGAAGGACTCTAAGTCTCTTTCAGTATCCTCAGTCGGATCGTTGGGGTTGAAACCTGCCGCCGATGGATGGAGATCGCCAGTGCTCCGTCTTTCAGTATCCTCAGTCGGATCGTTGGGGTTGAAACCGGAAGCAGCGGCGGGGACCCAGCGGCCCCAGGCGGACTTTCAGTATCCTCAGTCGGATCGTTGGGGTTGAAACGGTGGTTGCCAATCAGCGCGTGGACGTGAAGTGGCGCTTTCAGTATCCTCAGTCGGATCGTTGGGGTTGAAACACGAGGCAGGCCAAAGCAGGACGACGCAGGACAGCCCCCTTTCAGTATCCTCAGTCGGATCGTTGGGGTTGAAACTCGATAGCGGTGTATATGCTACCGCTGAGGGGTGTGCTTTCAGTATCCTCAGTCGGATCGTTGGGGTTGAAACGAGAGAGAAGACACAACACACCTCCGAAGAAGAAGAACTTTCAGTATCCTCAGTCGGATCGTTGGGGTTGAAACAGGGAGCGACGAAAGCGGCCAGGCCGCCGCCAAACGCTTTCAGTATCCTCAGTCGGATCGTTGGGGTTGAAACGTTGAAAAGCATGTAGTCTGGTTCGAGAACGCGGAGAACTTTCAGTATCCTCAGTCGGATCGTTAGGGTTGAAACGTTTAACCTAGGTTAGCAAACCTTACCTGTAGGGTACTTTCAGTATCCTCAGTCGGATCGTTGGGGTTGAAACCCCCGTGGAGCGCTCACCGCTTCCCCTGCCGTCGTCTTTCAGTATCCTCAGTCGGATCGTTGGGGTTGAAACCGCTTTCGAGTCACGCGGTAAGCTCATCCTGGTGGACTTTCAGTATCCTCAGTCGGATCGTTGGGGTTGAAACCGCCGGCGGAGACCGAGGCCACGACGGAGGAGACCACTTTCAGTATCCTCAGTCGGATCGTTGGGGTTGAAACTCCAGCACCAGCCAACGACGCGAACATTTACCGTAGTCTTTCAGTATCCTCAGTCGGATCGTTGGGGTTGAAACTCGCTCCCTGGCCTTCTCCGCTTTTCGGGCCGGGGGCTTTCAGTATCCTCAGTCGGATCGTTGGGGTTGAAACCGACGAAACCGGGCAGCAACAGAGGCAACAAACGCGCTTTCAGTATCCTCAGTCGGATCGTTGGGGTTGAAACAGTGCACTTTGACTGCTATGCTTTCGGCTTCCCACTCTTTCAGTATCCTCAGTCGGATCGTTGGGGTTGAAACGAGACGCCCCACCGCCCCAACCCCGAAGCATCTGCAGCTTTCAGTATCCTCAGTCGGATCGTTGGGGTTGAAACCCGGAAGCCGCACACGCACACAAGCGCAGGGGACCCGGCTTTCAGTATCCTCAGTCGGATCGTTGGGGTTGAAACCGCCTTCTGCAAGTGGATTGATGCTACAAGCATACCTTTCAGTATCCTCAGTCGGATCGTTGGGGTTGAAACCTTTCACAACATCCCGCTTGAGCTCAATGTCGTTGTCTTTCAGTATCCTCAGTCGGATCGTTGGGGTTGAAACAAGCCGAAGTACTCAGCGTTACGTTCTGCCATACGCACTTTCAGTATCCTCAGTCGGATCGTTGGGGTTGAAACCTGGGTGCGCCGTGGGAGAGATTGAGCGCGTTCTTGACTTTCAGTATCCTCAGTCGGATCGTTGGGGTTGAAACCCCCTACTCGATTGTAAAAGTACGGCTCAGAAGACCCAGATTGGCTGTTTTGTCTCTTAGAAGGGCTCCTGTGAAGCGTTCCAATGAGCCGGTCATTCGTTTTCAGGCTCTCCTCTCATTCTGTGGCGCAAATGTGATTCTGCTCAGAAACGCTGGCGATTTGCGACGCTGCTGACTTCCCCGGTGCAGGCCACGTGCTCGTCAGTCCCTGGCCCTACACGTCGTTGCAGAAGCGTCGAAACTCGCAGTTGACACACGGCCGGCGTGACTTCGGCGGATCGGGCATGACTTCCCGCTTCACCGTCTCCCGCATCGCCACGATTGTCTCCTGGACCCCGTCACGCAGTCTGGGTGTCAATGTCACTTCTTCCGCCCGCCGCAGTGGCAAGTAGTACAAGTAGCCTCGCCGCGCAGGGAGATGCCAACTCTCCTCCAGCATCATCCCGTAGGCCGCCAGTTGGCGCTTCATGTGACGTCCAGCCTGTCGCCGCGTCTGCTTGTAGTCCACGGGGATGAGTTCTCGTTCCCCCTTCTCCTCCGTCTCGATCACCATGTCGATCCGGCCCCGCAGCCCCAGTATAGGCGATTCTACCCGGATGTCAAAGTGACGCTCGCCCTGTGTCAGCCCGTAGGCTGCCAGTGTGCGCCGTTGCTCCTGTCTGCTCGCCTTCTCGTGCGCTGCGATGCCGGATTCCATCTTGTAGGTGACCGGCCGGATCAGTGGCAGGCAGTAGGTGAAGAAGACCACTCGCGGGCAGTAACTGTATTGCTTCAAGTCGGTGACGGTGAAGATCAGCCGCTCACTCGTCGTTTTCATCGTTTCCTTCGTTTTCCTGAATGATCTCTAACCGCTGTCGCCAGTCTTTGTCGCAGATGGGGAAGAGTTGGATTTTCCCGGGTCGGTCTCCCAGCCGGTCGCCGATCCTGAGCATCAATTCCTCCTGATGGGTGCGTGCCAGGTCCCCCAGGAAGCCGGAGTACTGGATGCGGTCCAGCCCGTAGTCCAGGCAGAAGTCGGCGATCTTCGTCCGCGTTCCGTCGTGTGGAATGTCGTAGACCAATAAGCATTTCATAGCGAGTCAGCAAGTCAGCGAGTCGGCGAACCGGCGAGTTACCAGTGGGCGACGAAGGGCTCATAGGCCGCGCGGTCGCCCCGCACGAAGGTGGCAATGTGCCGTGCCTGGCTCTGGATGATGGCGCGTAGCGGCTGCCGCTTGCGCTCGTATCGCTCCGGTGCCTCCAGCCGCGCCAGCACTTTCTCTGCAATCGCCCGCCGGCTCTTTTTCACCAGCAGTCCCTTCTCGTCCAGGTCCAACTTCATCCCCTTGTTCGCCATACCCACGATGGTGCGGTCCACGACGACCTGGCGGAACTCCTCGATCAGGTCGAAGACCAGGCTGGGCTTGCCCGGCCGGTCTGTGTGGATGAATCCGCCGTAGGGATCGAGCCCCGCCAGCACCAGTGCCCGCTCAATCTGGCCGTAGAGAATGCCGTAGCCATAGTTGAGCGCTCCATTGACCGGGTCCCGCGCCCCGCGCCCCTTCCGTCCGGGCCAGCCGTACCGCTCCGGGATGACCTGTTTGAGCGCGCTCCAGTACTTCTTCGCCGCCCGCCCCTCGACGGAGAGGAGCGACCCCCGGATTTCGTCGGCGGTGTTTCCCTGCAGATGGCGCAGTTCCTCCAGGTGGTCCCGCACTTCGTCGGCGCACCAGCGCAGTTCCTGGTACAGGTCGGCGTCGGTCTCCTGGCGGTACTTGGCGGTGTAGCGCAGGAATCCGGCCTGGTTGTTGATCTTGCCCCGCGCAAACGACACCGCCAACTCTAATCCCCGCCGGTCGGTGTAGGCCAGCAGTTGCTCGCGCCGGGTGAGCACAGTCCCGGTCAGCCCCGCCGCGTACAGCGCCGCGTAAGGCCGTCCCCGCCCGTCCACGAAGTAGATGGGAATGCCAGCGGTGCAGCACGCCTGGATGACGTCGGCCGAGAGACTGATCCCTTTCCCTGTCACCACTACCTGCTCCAGGTGCAAGAGGGGCGCTTCGGCCAGTTTCTCCTTGTCCTTCGTGACCCGCAACCGGCCGCTGTACTTGCCGATGAAGGCTCCGTATTCGTCTACGATCAGATGTTGGGTAATGGGCATATCAGCACTTAGCCGGAAGCAGTTAGCCGGAAGCAGTTAGCCGCAAGCCACTACCGGCCAACCGCTAACCGCTATCTCTTGCCGGTGACAACGGCTAGTAGGCCGAAGAGCATCTTGATGATTTCCTGCAATTCGGCCTGGAGGTCCCGATAGACTTCGATCTCGAGGTAATCCACCTCCAGGGCAATTTCCAGTTGTGTATTCAGTTCCGCCGCCGATCCGAGGGCAATGTCGAGATGGTTGGCAAACACCTTGTCCGACCGCCTGATGTGTCCCTCGGCGATGTTGGACGGGATCGAAACCGCCGCCCGCCGGATTTGATCCGTCAGTCCGCCGTACAACTCGTGTTTGGGGAAATCCTGAGTCACGCGATAAATCTTCACTGCGAACGCCTTCGCCCGCTGCCACACGTGCAGATCGCGATAACTCCTGACCTTGACAGTGCTCATCGCTTTCTCCTCTGCCTGCTGCCTGCTTCCCGCTACCTGCTTCCCGCTACCTGCTTCCCGCTACCTGCTTCCCGCTACCTGCTTCCCGCTACCTGCTTCCCGCTACCTGCTTCCCGCTACCTGCTGTTTCATACGCCCCATTCCCCTTCACCGCATCCTTCCCCACATGTACAAGTTCCCCCCACACCAACCACGGCAGGAAGGGGGTCCAGTCGTCTGCCTCCAGCACGACCGTCCCCAACAACCCGCCGGTAGGGGTGCTGCGGTGCTGACGGGTGGAGTAACTGTGCAGTTCCTCCCAGACGAGCCGGTTGTCGGTCACGCGCACGCGCCCGGCCGCCTCGATCAACCCCTTGGGATCGTCGAAACGCAGTGGCGTGTCGGAGAAGTCGCGGCTCAGCGCCTCCAGCCGTTCCATCAAGCGCTGGAAGAAGGGCTGGAAGCGGAAGCGGCCCGGCTTGAGCAAGTGCCCACGCTCGGTGATGCGCGTGGGGGTCAGGAGGCGCAGCATCACCTCGCTCCCGGCGGCCAGCCGCTGACTGCTGGCGGTCACCTGTTCGTGGGTGATAGGGATGTCGGGTACCTGCACCATCTTGTCGCCGGACTGCATCACCGGCTGCCGCTCGCCAGTGAGCGGGTTTTCGGCCCACACTTCCTGCACAGCGAAGGTGCCCCGCCGCCAGCCGTTCTCCCTGGCCTTGCGCCCGATGCCTCCCTGCTCCAGCCCGTGCACCGCCAGCACGACGTAGGGGAAGAGTCGCAGCGCCTGGGCGTAGAGGGTGAGGCCGAACTCAAACCGCTCGCCTGGCTCGTAGCGAAAGACGGCCCGCCTGTCGGGGAATTCGAACAGGTGTCCCCCCTCGCCCGGCAACGGAGGTTGCACAGTGTAGGGGCGCGGCACGTCGCGGCCCCGGCCGCTCTCCGGCCTGAGCGTGCTGACGAGCGTGGCGACGGGGCAGGTGGCGACGAGCGGGCAGTCGGCACACTCGCGTGCCTTGCGGTAGGTGCAAAACTGGTTCCGCAGCGCGTGGAAGAGAGAACCACGGATGGCCGAGCCCTGGTGTTCGTTCAGTTCGATTGTGCTCCGCACTTCGGTGACGAAGCGCAGGCGGTGGGCGGTGAAATGGAACTTTGTCATTGACACCCTCTCTTTGATTTATCCATCCCTTGTCTCAAAGCGCGTTCTGGCGTATAATCCGTATCGGATCGGATTTGCTCAAGCACACAGAGGTGAGAGCGATGGCTACAATCACGCTTAGCGACATCCTGGACGACCTGCAGGCGGCTGAAAAAGGACTCCACAGGTTCGAGCGCCGTTACTGGATGAGTTCTGTGCATTTCTACGAGTTTTACTCCCAGGGTCTCCTGGATGACGGCTCCCACGCCGAGGACTTTGCCGAGTGGGCTGGCCACTACAAACTCAAGCTCAAGCGCGAGGCGGCGTTGGAACAGTTGTCACGCCAGCGCGTCGAACAGTTACAGCGCCAAGCCGGCAGGGGTGCCATCGAACTGGCTCCACAGGAACCTGTGCTGGAGCTGGCCTGATGGCTTTCCCGTCCCGCGATGCTTATGAGCGGTTTATCTACTCCCTCCCTGGCACACATTCCGAGGTTCAGTCCTCAACCCTCCACCTCTACACGAACAGTCCAACCACTTGCTTCGTTCGCGGGAGCATCCGGTTTCGGAACGGGTTGGAACTTTGTGTCTTCGAATATCTTGACTTCGCAGATGGTGAGCTCCTCGACTACCGCTACGCGCTCCTTCGAGGCGAGGAACCTGTTCGGTGGTACGACTCCCAGCCCCATCCGAAGATTCCCGAACTGGTGAGCACCTTTCCTCACCACCTGCATGAACCCCCTGACATCAAGCACAATCGTAAGCCTGCCCCGGGCATCAGTTTCACTGCGCCTAATCTTCCCACGCTGATCGCCGACTGTGTTACTCTTGGCGAGAGCCCCGCCGCCGGGCCACCCCGTACACTGCGCGAGCGCGACGCGCGCTACTCGGATTTGCTCCAGCACACAGAGGTGAGAGAAATGGCTACAATCACGCTTAGCGACATCCTGGACGATTTGCGGGCTGCTGACAAGGTACTGCGCAAGTTCGAGCAGCGCTATTGGATCAGTTCGGACGTGTTCTATGACCTATACTCTCAGGGTCGACTGGACGATGGTCAGAACCTGGAAGACTTTAGCGAATGGGCCGGGTTTTACAAGATCAAGCAGCATCGAGAAGAGCTCTTGCGCCAGTTTTCCAGACAGCGCGTAGCCGAGCTAAGCACAACCGACGCAGAGCGCGACCTTGTACACCTGGCACCTCAAGAGCCTCTCATAGAAATCCCCGCATAGCCAGAGCCACGATCATGGAGTTTCCATCCCAGGCAGACTATGAACTGCTGATCTACACCTTGCCGCAGAATCACCCGGATGTCATTTCGTCCTCCCTTCATCTCTACACCACCAGTCGTGGAACGGCGGTGACCCGGGGTAGCGTCCACTTTCGCAACGGGCTTGAGCTGCGCGTGAGCGAGGTCGTTGACTTTACCGCTGGCCGGATCAGCGACTACGGTTACACCGTTTTCCGCGGCGCGGAGCGCATCCGCTGGTACGATCCGCAGCCCCATCCCGAGGATGCTTCCCTCGCGGAGACTTTTCCTCATCACCTGCATGAACCTCCTGACATCAAGGACAATCGTAAGTCTGCCCCGGGCATCAGTTTTACTGCTCCTAACCTCCCCACGCTGATCGCCGACTGCATTGCGCTCGGCGAGAGCCCCGCCGCCGGGCCATCCCGTACGCTGCGCGAGCGCGACGCGCGCTACGTCGTTGACACACAGAGCCAGGCAATCGCTGTCCTGCTGACGCTGGAGGAGTACGAGCACTACCTCGATCTGCTGGACGACGAAGCCGACAGCCAGGACTCCGATCTGGCCGCGCGCCTGACTCAAGCGGCTGCTCAACCAACCGGCGGCGAGTAGTTTTCGATGCGCAGAAGGCGGCGATACCCTCGATGCTGGACAGGAAACGTCGCCGGCCAGCAAAAGTCTCCCAGCACAACGTCACCCCGACCTGTTTCAGCAACGCGCCCACCACCACCTTCTCCACCTGCACCTCCGACAGGAACAACTCTGGGCGGTAGAAGGCGACCTCGACCGCGCCGATGGCCTGGTAGGTAGCCAGGGCATCGTACCAGTTGTAGTCACCGCGCTCCGGGTAGGAGACGCGCACGGCGGTGTGGATGGGCAAGGCAACCCCCTGTTCTTTCTCCAATGGCAAGGGAGATAACCGCGGATGGGGAAATTCACGATTTTCTGTTTTCATCTATCGTGTATTTCTCTTATCCGTGGTACTCTCTCCCGGAATCGGTTGTTCGCTGCGCCGGGGTGGGAGTGTGCCCAGCACCAAACTAATTTAGTATCTTCTCAATAATCCGGGGTAACCACTCGAACAGTCATTCGATTTCCCAGGCAAGTGTCCATTCAAGGCGTCGATAGGACAAGAGTGAGCAGGTTGATCTTTATGCAAGTAACAAAG
>Ga0075114_10000591_pt1 | contig 21963 bp, 7 predicted proteins | sample AntAceMetag02UKM_FD_69784 | JGI IMG/M metagenome (GOLD analysis project Ga0075114, IMG submission 69784) | Saline lake microbial communities from Ace Lake, Antarctica - Antarctic Ace Lake Metagenome 02UKM | ecosystem: Environmental > Aquatic > Non-marine Saline and Alkaline > Saline | place... | reverse complement strand
AAGAACACACACATCTATGTGAGTCGAGGCACCGGGTACTGGGGACCACCGGTGCGTGTGGGCGCTCCTTCAGAGATCACCCTGATCAAATTGAGACCTTTGAAATCAGATCCAAGAAAAGGTAACATTTGATATTCGGAATATGATGGTTCTAATACGACATATCACAGAGCCAACCTTTGCTTTGGGGATGATGCCGGAAAAATCCGGCAATCAAAGACAACAAATTAGCTCCAACGGACTAAATTTTTATCTCATAAAAACTTTATCAAAATTTGTTTTTCCATTGAAAACCTTGTCCTCCGGGCCAAGCCTGTCTCGTCTTGCGGGGGTCAGAGATAGATGAAAAATAGAGTTAGCAGTATGCACAAATAGTTGTGCATGGATGCACTTTTTTATGTGCATATATTATATGTTATCACGTCCCACAGCCATCCCTTTTCAAATCAATTCTTAAATTTTAAGTTATTTATACATTGCCTCATATTTGTCTGAAAGATCTATTAAATCAAAGTACTATGAATACTTCCGGGTGAAGTAAATTTTTTTAAATATTGCCTGTATTACAAAAGAAAAAAAGTTCTGGCACAAGTCTTGCTAAGAAGAATGGCGAACCAAGCCATAAGTTGCACTCACACGAAATCAGGTTTCGAGGGAAGTAAAGTACTCTTCCACCGCAGGCCGACTCACTAGTTGGTTAAAGTTAACCAAGATTTTTCATTCCGTATTAAGATACGCCACAGTATATTTTTTCAGGTTTGAAAAATTATAGTTGGGTTAAAAAGAATTTAAAAATGTGAGAACTGCTCATGAAAAAAGTCATGATCTTTACTGCGGGTTTGTGTTTTATCATTATTTGGGCAATCAAAATCCAAGTAGATAAAAATACCGCCAGTTCTGATTTTTGTCTCAGAGAATATAGCATTCCGAGACAGGTTCAATATCATTTTACCCTTCAAAATAAATCCAGCCAATTACTCAAGCAGACTGAATTCCGGACCCATGCCCCGGTTAAGCATACCGCAACCCAACATTGCGCCCGAATCCAAAGCTCTCATCCCTATAAGTTGATAACAGATATCCTGGGCAATCAGATTCTCAATTTTACATTTGATGAAATTTTACCCTATGGAACCCGGATTATTACCGTCAAGGCAGAGCTATTACTTTCAAACAGGGCAAATCCAATAGCGGTATCTGACGTGCAAACATTTCTCAAACCCGAGGAGTATATCGAATCGGATAATCCCGAGCTTTGCCGTTTAGCGAAGACACTGAAGGACATTACGCCGTTAAAAACCGCGGAGAAAACTTTCCGATGGGTTGCCGATAACGTTCAATATGCCGGGTATTTGAGAAATGATCGTGGTGCCCTTTATGCGCTTCGACACCGGCAGGGTGACTGTACCGAGTTCATGTACCTTTTTGCGGCCTTGTGCCGGGCGAACAATATTCCGGCTCGCTGCATAGGTGGCTATATTTGTCGAAAAAATAGTATATTGAAGCCCGCTAACTATCATAACTGGGCAGAATTTTACCATGAGGGTGTCTGGAGAATCAGCGATCCTCAGAATAAAGTTTTTATGAAAGACGCATCAAATTACATTGCCATGCGATTGATTATAGGGTCAACACATAACCCCGCGCTGCAATTTAACAGGTACCAGTTCAAGGGTGAAGGGTTGAACGTAAAAATGAATTCATAGACATAATCATACTAAACTATGCACGGATAATTGTGCATGCCTGGCTTCGATGAGGGAAAAAATGGGAAAGAAAACTATCTTAATAGAGCATACGTCACTATTTTTACGACGATTATGTGCATTGATTATTATTGGTGCATTACTTTATTCCCCGGGCTTTTCTTATGCCGCAGACGAAACCGTTTGTGCACAGGTAAAAATTGAAATCAGGCAGGAAATGACCCTGGAGCGACAGGCTTTTGATGCGCACATGCGTGTTAATAACGGTCTTTCTCATATTACGCTCCAGGATGTGGATGTGGACGTCTCCTTTACTGACGAGGAGGGAAACAGCGTTCTTGCAAGCTTCAATCCCGCCAATACCGATGCTCTTTTTTATATTCGTGTGGACTCAATGGACAATATTGAGAATATAGATGGATCCGGAACCGTAGATCCTTCTTCTGCAGCGGACATTCATTGGTTGATCATTCCTGCGCCGGGATCGTCTAATGGTCTCAAAAGTGGTACCCTTTATTATGTAGGAGCGACACTCACCTATACGATCGGCGGAGAAGAGAATGTTACGGAAGTGTCTCCGGATTATATCTATGTCAAGCCCATGTCGGAGCTGGCCCTGGATTATTTTATTCCAACCGATGTTTATGGTGATGATGCCTTCAGCACTGAGATCGAGCCTCCGATTCCTTTTTCTTTGGGTGTTCGCGTAAAAAATAACGGCTTGGGTGTGGCCCAAAATTTAAAAATTGATTCGGCCCAACCCAAAATTGTGGAAAATGAACAAGGCCTCTTGATCGGTTTTGCTATCCAGGGGAGTGAGGTCAACGGACAGCCGGCTACAGACAGCCTGCTGGTCAATTTCGGCGACATCGATCCCAATACCTCGGGGATGGTCCGTTGGATCATGACCTGCACGTTATCCGGTCAATTTGTGGAATTTACAGCCGAGTTTTCCCATTCGGACGAGCTTGGCGGAGAACTCACTTCATTATTGGAGGGGGTCAATACTCATTTCTTAGTTCGAGATGCACTGGTAGACCTGCCCGGCCGGGATTCTATTCGTGATTTTTTAGCTATTGACGGAGATGTATACCGGGTCTACGAATCGGATAGCGCCGATACTGTTGTCTTGGATCAGTCGGCTTCTTCAACCCTGCAATTTGAAGGACAGAACGGATCACAGATTTATTATACACTGTCAACACCCATAACTGCAGGGTTCCTGTATGTAAAATTGCCGGATCCTTATAACGGGCAGAAGATGATTGCCGAAGCGCATCGCAGTGACGGCAAGCTGATTAAATCCGAAAATGTCTGGCTGTCAAAATCCAGAAACGGACAAAACTGGAATTATTTTATCAACCTTTTTGACGCCAACACAACCGGCGCCTACACCATTAAATTTGACGATGTTGCTTTTCTACCCCAGCCGCCGGTACTTCAGTTCATTCCGGATCGAATGCGTTCGGAAGGCCATCAGCTTTCGTTTATTGTCGAGGCCAGTGATCTCAACGGCACAACTCCTATGCTTTCCGCCGCACCGCTTCCGGCCGGCGCTGATTTTACTGATCAGGAAAACGGGATGGGCATCTTTGACTGGACACCGGCCGAGGGGCAGGCCGGCACCTATACGATCACGTTTAAAGCTTCCGACGGCACACTGGAAGATTCTCAGCAAGTGCTTATTACCATAACTTCCGGCGATGATTCAGATAGTGACGGCATGTCGGACGATTGGGAGATGCAGTATTTCAGCACTCTGGACAGGGACGGCACCGGTGATTTTGACGGCGACGGAATATCGGATTTGGATGAATACCTAAACGGCACGGATCCCGCATCGAGCAATGCGCCGAGCATACCGAACATCGTTTCACCCCAAGATGCTTTCGAAATAACCGATTTGCAGCCCACTCTGGTTATCGCAAACAGCACTGATCCAGACTCAGATGCGGTCACCTATGCGTTCGAGGTATATGAAAACGAGGCAATGATCAATCTTGTGGCCGGCCAATCTGATGTCTCCGAGGGGACGGAAAATACATCCTGGACCGTTTCTCAAGAGCTTAACGATAACACCTGGTATTATTGGCGGGTCAGGGCCTCGGACGGCATTGGGTCTAGTGCCTGGGCATACGGAAGTTTTTTTGTGAATACGGCCAACGATCCTCCGAATGCGTTTAACATCAGCAGCCCAGGGGACGGTTCCGAAGTGGATACGGTAACCCCTGTTCTTGAGGTAACCAACAGTGTTGATGTGGATGAAGATGAACTCATGTATACATTTAAGGTATATGCGGACAGTGGTCTGAGCATCCTGGTTGCTTCCGGCGAAAATATACCCGAGGGCACCTCCGGGAGTACGTCCTGGACAGTGGAATCGCCATTGGATGACAATACCTGGTATTTCTGGCAGGCCATTACAACCGATGAGCACGGGGCCACAGCGGAAAGCCTGCCGGCGTCATTTTTTGTCAATACGGCGAATGATGCGTCCTTGGCACCAGTCATTTCATCACCGGTTCATGAAAGCGAGGTGGAAGTACAGGATTTGGATCTGGTGGCTGGCAATGCTCAAGACGTGGATGAAGACCAACTTACCTATTTCTTTGAACTTGACACGGTGAATACCTTTGACAGTTCGGCCAAGCAGGCCTCCGGTGAGATGACGGAGGGCGCAGATTTCACAACCTGGCAGGTTTTCGGTCTTGACGATAATACCACATACTTCTGGCGGGTAAAAGCCAGTGACGGATTTGCTCAGAGTCCGTGGGCTCAGGGGAACTTTTTTGTAAATACGGCAAACGACGTCCCATCACCACCGACGCTGAAGAATCCGGGCCAGGGTGCGTGGGTGGCCACGATAACACCGACGCTGGAACTGAATGCTTCCCAGGACCTTGATAATGACCAGATTAGTTATGAGTTCGAAGTATATGCGGATGAAGCCATGGACCAGCAGGTTGCCACAGGCGTATCAGGAAGTCCTGAATGGGTCGTCTCTGTGGAACTGAGCGACAACACCTGGTACTACTGGAGAGCCCGGGCACAAGACGAGCATGGGGCCGTGAGCGAGTGGATGGAAATGGCTTCCTTGTTTACGGACAGTAACGGCATTGATGATCCGCCGACCATTGTCATTCAAGAGCCGTCCGAAGATCTAATCACCGAATTCGACAGTATCCTGATCGGTTGGGAGGACAGCGATCCCGAGACAGATGCCGACATTGCCCTTTATTATGATACCGATGCCTTCGGCGAGGACGGTACGCTCATCGTGGCGGGGTTAACGGAAAATCCGGATGGAGAAGATGATTCCTATCTTTGGGATATCACTGCCGTGGGCGAGGGGACTTACTACATTTACGGCACTATATCGGACGGCAATTCTTCCGCCGTAAGTTACGCACCGGGTGCCGTGACTATTGCCAGGCCTCCCAAGGTTGGGATTGTCTCTCCGGAACCCGACCATGCTCTTCAGGACGGGGTGACATTTGCGGCGGTGGCATCCGACGACACCGAGGTCGCTGAAGTTTACTTTTACCTTCGCGAGCAAGGTGGGGCCAACGGTATCCCCATCGGTTACGAAGATCTCGCAAGCGAGTTCAAAGACACCACCGGCCGGTGGGAAACTGATTTTGAAACGACTCAAATCCCGGATGGTTATTATGTTCTTCTTGCCAAGGCGGTAGATGTCTATGGAAACGAAGGTTGGAGCGATGTCGTATCGTTCAGCATCCGCAACTGGGCGGTCATTGAACTCCTGCCGGCCAGTGGAAATAATAATGCAGGGCGAACCATGCCGGTCAAGTTTGCATTGAGAATCGCTCCGGAAGTCGATTCCATAATGCCCTTTGTCTATAATGAAGAGCTGGAGATCAGGATATACAACCAGGAAAAGCCGAATCAAATTTTACAGGCAGCGTTTTTTGGCGACACCTCGAAAGATTACAGGATTAGTATCGACACCGAGCATTACATTACCAACTTCAAGACCAGCAAAAAACCGGCAATTTACATTGTAGAGATCTGGAGAACCAGCAATAATTTCCTTGTGGGTTCCTTCTCTTTTGAGACGTTTTAAATCCGGATTAAGGATTTGAGATCCATTGGATAGATACCGATGCGGATAAAAAAATCAAAATACTTAATTACCTTTGTGATTTCTGTTCTTATGGGATTGTTTGTGCATACATTGGCCGCGGAAGTAGTTTCTGACGCGGCAATCCCCACCGATATGGCTGCCAAAAGATTGAAAAAGCCGGATCATTCCTTTCTGGTTTCGGCCGAATCTGTGTTGCAGAAAATAAAAAGAAAACAAAAGATAATTTTGGTTGATATCCGCAAGCCCGGAGATTTTGAGAGGATAAGCATACCCGGCTCCATAAACATCCCGCTGCATTTCATCAAATCCAAAGCATTTTTAAAGCTCAAACCGCTGGTTTTGGTCAATACTGGATATCCATACAGCCAAATGGAAAAAGAGTGCAAACGTCTGCGCAATAACGGCTTTAAGGTTTCGATTTTAACCGGGGGAATAATCTCCTGGCACCGAAAAGGAGGTCCTCTTAAGGGAGATCTTCTGGCTGTAAATGAATATACTAAAATTTCTCCCCGAATCTTTTTCCAGGAAAAAGACTGTGCAAACCAGATGGTTCTCGATGTTTCCAAAGAGCACACCCAAATATCGAAGCAATTGATACCATACGCAACCCACATACCATATTTCAACAACCTGAATCTCGGAGATCTCCGGGCCGCTGCCGTGAACAAAGCGGATATCAAGTATTTCCTGATTTTTAATGAAAACGGAGATCACTATGAAAAGATTGAAAAAATCATGGAAAAAACAGGCCTGGAAAATACTTTTTATCTAACAGGTGGATTAAACGCGTACGAAAAATATTTACAGCACCTGGTCCTTTCCCGGAAACCCAGAGAGAGCCGGATACAAAGAATCGATAAATGCAGAACCTGCGGACCTGTAAAAGGAACAAAATAATCATGAACCCCCTAAAATATGAAGTGAAACAACATGAAGAAAATTTATAAAAAAACAGATTTAAGGCTTGAGATGCCCTTTGATTCTACAACACCCGGATAGGAGATAAAAGAGTGGTCAACATAGCTTTAGGCTTTCGTATTTAAAATCTTCAGGAGGAAAGAATGTCTGATAAAAGATTTTGTGTCCGCAATTTATTTTATGGAGATTTTCCAGTTTCAAAATGGTTTTTTCTGATTATTGTCATAGTTGGAATCAAACTTGTGTCAGGAACTGCGTTTGCTGAAGTGAATATCCCGCAATCCCAAGCAGTGACGACAGCAGTACCGACGGTGAACGGCGATGGAATTTTTTGCGAACTCTTCTTGGGAATAGGGGGTGGCACTGCGCCACATCCGAATGATATTGCGGGGCGTGCCATTGACGCGAGTTTGCTCAGTCCGCGGATTGACTTTCCACACCCAGGTGACATAGTGTCCATCGGTCAAAGTTTTCAGAACTTCTTTTCCGACACCATTTATGCCCCTGATGCTATCCAGGCGTTACAACCAAAAAACTTTATCCTGCGTGGTACCACTTTGTTGAAGATTACCAGTAGCATGGACAGAAACACGGATACACCTGAGATTGATATCGGCATCAGAGTTGGAAGCGATGACGGCCATTATGTCATGGTGGGCAATCAATATTTAGGCAATTCTCCGGATCATGCTTTTAGTTGGTATGCATATGACTTGGTTTTTGAAGGTGAAGGTCTTTATGAACTCTACCTGCTTTTTGCAGCCAACAGCGTAGGTTATAGCGGACTTGAGCTGCAGTGGAAGATAGGAACTGCTGATTGGGTAACCTTGCCGCAGTCTCATATGTATCAGTCCTCTGAGATTTGCGAAAACAAGATTTATTTCGAAGAATTTCCAGAAGGAACTTATCTGTCCGACCAGTATGCGGAACAAGGTCTGGTTTTCAACGTGCTCAGCGGCGATTTGCAAATAACGGACGCATTGCCTCTGGAATTTGTCCCGGTTAGCGGTGATCGAGTTTTCGGCGACCCAGATAACTCGTCCACGGAAGAAGGTCAGGTTGAGTTGTTGTTCGTTGATCCCGCTACTGGTGACCCGGCGACAACCAATTATTTTTCCTGTTTTGTGATCGATTCTGAGGAGATAGGTGCCACTCTGACAGCATATGGAGTGACAGAAGAGGTGTTGCAAACCGTTACGGTAAATGCCGGTGGTGCCACGCAAGAGCAAATCGAATTCAGTGTACCAGGGATTCGTCGAATTGAGATAACGTTAGGCTATGGAGAAGATACTTCAGCGCTTGATAATCTTTGCTGGAATACACCCATAAAGGTGGCCATGCCGGATCTGGTAGTGGGTGAGATTTTGATGGATCCGGAAGAGGAGGTGGAAGCCGGCCAGGAGATGAATTTTACAGCCACTATTACCAATAGCGGAAGCGAGCCGGTAGTGGATGTTTTCCAGGTGGATTTTAAGATAGATGGCGATAGTATTGGAAACGAGTCTGTCAATCAGGTCATTCCGGCTGGCGAATCCGTCCAGATGACAAAAACATGGACAGCCCTGAGCGGAAATCACCATATCCAAGTTGTATGCGACAGTTCCGGAGTGATTAGTGAATCAAATGAGAATAACAATATACGCTCAGAGTCTCTTCCGGTTATCACGGATACGATTCCGCCCGAAGATGTTACCAACCTTAAAACCGCATCTTACGAGAACCGGTTGGTCTTTACCTGGACCCACTCAGCCAATACCTTCGGTGATTTGGCCGGTTACAAGGTCTATTTTAACGGTGCCACAGAGGGCGATGTTCTTTCTGCAGCGCAGAACAGTCATGAAGAAACCGGTCTGAATCCGGCCACCGGCTATCCTTTTAAGGTCACGGCCTATGATAATGACGGCAATGAGAGTACCGGTGTTTCGATTGTCGGCGTTACTATCCTTCCCAACCCGGCAACCATCACTGCAACACCTTTCACCGGGTATGTGGAATTATCGTGGGATGGTGTTGAGCCGTCGCAATACGTGAAGCATTATTTGGTTTACGTGAGCGTGAGCGATTTTACCAGTGTCGAAGGGATGACCCCGCGGCTGACCACCGGATCGACGACAGCCAATGTCGCCGGGTTGACCAATAACATAACCTACTATTTTGCCGTCACCACCGTGAACATCTCCGACGGAGAACAAACGGCGGTTTCCACTGTTTCCGACGCGCCGGTTCCCGATACAGTAGGTCCGGGAGTTACTGATGTAAAGATAGACAATGTTTTGCTTTTAGGCGGCCATACGATTACGAAACCCTGTATATTTACAGCCAGTGCCTCGGATCCTGCAGGTGTGAGCCGGGTTGAGTTTTATTTTGACGGAAACCTTATCTGTACGGATTTTAACCCCGAATATATCTGCTACTTGAACACCAATGACGTGGACGACGGCCCCCACACCCTGACCATTGTTGCCTTTGACACCCTCGGCAACAGCACCACCGTCGAACGCACCGTTGTTGTAACTCTTGGTATGCCGGCAGCGCCGACGATCACGGAACCTGTCGCTGGGACGGTCTTCAACCAGCCGGTTATCACCGTTTCCGGGATCGCAGAAAAATATACCGAGGCCATGCTCTATAACAACAGCGTTCCCACCGGAGACACGGTCCCCGTGGATTCCGTCGGCAAGTTCAGTTTTTCACTGACCCTGGTAGAAGGGGAAAACCGGATCCAGGCGGCCGTCCGCAACCGTGCCGGAACCGGTCCTTTAAGCGCCCAGGTCCTGGTTACGCTCGATACCGGCATACCCTCCAGTCCAACGGGTCTTTCAGCACAGGCCAAAGAGGGCGGCGTTGTCAAACTCACCTGGCAGGCCCCGTCGGAAACGTCGGTTGCAGGATACAATCTCTATCGGGCCCCGAATTCCTTTAATTCTCCGGCCCAGGCCGTAAAAGTTAACAGCAACCCGATAACCGGCACAACATATACGGATCTCCCTCCGCAGGAAGGGACCTGGTATTGTCGGGTCACCACCAAAGATATTGCCGGCAATGAAAGCACCGTGTCGAGCGAAGCTTCGGCCGAGTCTGACAACACCGCACCCCGCGTAACTTCCATTGAATATACCCCCCAGGGCAATTATGATCCTGTAACCCAAAGAATGGCGCCGGGTATGGTGAATCTGGTCTTAACCGTCAGTGAGCCGCTTCAGTTAATGCCCTTTTTAAGTATAACTTCCGAAGGCGGCGTTCCCATCTCTGTTGAACTGACCAAAGATACCGATCTGATCTATACCGGGTTCTTTGTCATTTCAGACAGTACGCCTACGGGTACGGCGTACGCCATATTTTCCGGCAGGGACCTGGTGGGCAACCGCGGTACACAGATCGATGCAGGTGCTTCAATCAAGATCGACACCCACGGCCCGGCTGTAAAGCGTATCGTTATCCTGCCGGACGATCCGATTCAAAATGATGAGCAAAGTCCGGTTTCCGTTACCGTGATCCTCGGTCTTGATGAAGAGATAAAGTCAGGTCTTGCACCTGAATTGTCCTATCTTCTTTCCGGACAGGGGCGAGAAAGCGTTGTCGTTAACCCGCTGACTCAAATTACCACCCAGGCCGGCGATGTCCAGACTTGGCAGGCGACGTTCATACTTCCAGCCGATGCCGGGCTGACCCAAGCCGAAACCTTCAGGTTTTTCTACCAAGGTATGGATGATCTGGACAATATCAGTGATCATATTGACTGTGACAACCTGTTCCAGGTTTACCAGGGTGAGCTGCCGCCGTTGGAGCCGCCGCAGGGATTCGGGGGCGAGTCGCTGCCCGGTGGCAAGATCCGCCTCTTCTGGGAGGCGGTTGCAGAAGCTGTGGGATATCAATTGTACCGTCAGGCACCGGATGAATCCGAGCTGACCGAATATCAGCGAATTGATATGGGTCTGGAATATATTGACGAGCCGTCCCAAGACGGCCTGTACACCTATGCCGTGGCCAGCATTCGATCCGAGAACGGGCAGGAAGCGTTCAGCGGGTTGAGCAATTCCGTGCAGGTGATGTCCGATTCCGTAGCACCGGGCGTGCCCATAAATCTTTCATTGGAACTGATGAGTAACGGGATTGAGGCCCAGTGGGATCCCCCGTCCTATACGGAGCCGGTCACCTATGCCCTGTACCGGGCCGATCTTGATGAAATCACATCGGTCGAGGACCTCACGTCGCTGATAACAGGCATCGCAGAGACTTTGGTGGTCGACTCCAATCCTTCACCTTCTGACCACGCTTATGTGGTAACGGCTATGGATGGGGCTGGCAATGAATCCGCGCCGTCCAATTCTTTTTATCTGAATTTCGAACTGCTGCCGGTTTCAAGTCTCCAAGTGGTCCGGACCGACAACGATTCGCCGCAGGTTTCCTGGACCCATCCCGGGGGCGGCATTGCCGGGTACGACATTTACCTTGGCGACAAAGACGACGGGGTCAGGCTCAATTCCGAACGTCTCACCACCCTGTCATACACGGATACCGGCTATTCGGATGACGAGCGCACATACACGGTGATTGCCGTGGATGACAGCCAGGCGGAGAGTCTGGGCCGCAGTATCCTTCTGCCGGTCATGCGGGCGACACTGGCTGAGGGAAGCCGCATCAAACGGGGCATCATGAATGGTCTGGAATACGAGGTCAAGAACCTGTCCGAAACCTGGCTGGACAATATCCGTTTAAAGATCAATGTGGCCGGCTACAGCCATACCTCTGACACGTTTAGCATGAACAGCGGCGAGTTCGTAGTGATTCCCGTAGTTGTGGGCGGATACGATGAACTTGAGGATATCGTCGATCTGACCACAACCATTGAGATAACGCCGGATACCAGCGAGAAGGTCGAGATCGTTCGCACATCTCAGGTTGAAGTGGCCGACGGTATGCTGGTGCTCCGGATCCTGAACGATGAATTTACCCGGGGCGGGTCCGGGAGTGTAAGGTTTACTCTGGAAAATACGGGTCAGGCGGAAATCGAAATCATTACCGCCAAAAACTCCGGCAGTTTGTCGTCTGACGAGATCACGTATTATCTTTTGGATGAAGATGAAAACGTGATTAGCACAATGGCCTTTAAGCAGGTATTTGGTGATGGTGTTGTTACGCTTTCAAACGGCAATACCGTTGCCCGTATACCGGCCGGAGAAACCTTTACCTCCGAGCCGATCTTAGTTCCGGTGCCGGGCAACGTTCCGGACGACGTTATCCTGAGACTTGCCGTCGATAATATTTACTATCACCAGGGGCAAACCACCCAGGTCCGGATGGACGGCCTGGCTACAACCCACCCCCTGACCCTGATCGACACCGCTTATTACGGAGAGGTGACGTCTGTTTTACCCCTAAGTTCAAGCGGCGATCAGGACATTGTCATCACCGGTCGGGCAATTGAGCGGGACACGGGCGCTCTTCTGCCGGATGTGCCCCTGAAGCTGGTGATCACCCTGGATGGTTTCGAGCGTGAATACGAGGTGTTTGCGGACGATGCCGGGAGCTTTTCTTACAACTTCACTCCGTTTTCAGGGGAGGCCGGAATATACACGGTGCGGGCGCTGCATCCGGATCTTACCGATCGACCGGTACACGGGCAGTTTGTCATCAACCGGGTCAGCATCCGTCCGAAGACGATCAACTTGAGCATCCCCGTCAATTACGAGCAGACCGTCGATATTCAAGTCAATTGCGGTGACGGAACCGAAGTCAATAACTTGAGACTCGTCTATGAAGAAGACGACCAGCCCTATGGTGTGTTTCCGGAGGGCGTTCATATTACCCCAAGTGCGCCCATTGCATTTTTGGGTTCCGGGCAGTCGGAGACTCTGAGGTTTAGCATCTGGGCCGACAATACGGCTGCACAAACAGGTTCGCTGGTTCTGAAAGTGAAAAGCGATGAGACCGGGGAGGATGCCTGGGAATCTATACCCATCAACACCAGTTTTTCCCAGGCCCAGCCCGTGCTCATTTTCACGCCGGATCATGTGGAGACCGGTGTTGCCCATGATGAAACGGTAACGGAAACCATTGTTCTGAAAAACAATGGACTGGAGGATATGTATGATGTTTCCCTCGCCCTGATCAATCAGGACGGCAGCCCGGCGCCGGGATGGGCCTATCTGAACGCATTGCCGGACCAGGGGACCCTTTCTATAGGAGACAGCCGTGAAATCAGCATGTCCTTTTCCCCCACGGAAGTTGTACCCCAAGGAATTTATCCGTTTTATCTCAGGGTCACCAGTTCCAATTATCAGACCGTGGACATTGGTGTGTATGTTTCGGTGACGTTAAGCGGCATGGGAAACGTTTTGTTTAAAGTGTCGGACATCTATACCGGAACCCTGGACATCAACGATGAACTTATTCAGGGTCTGGCCGGCGCCAAGATCCGAGTGCAGAACGAGGCGGTGTTAACCGAAGAATACACCCTGACCACGGACAGCTTTGGTGAGGCGGAATTTACTGATCTTTCTGCGGGTCGATACAAGTGCCGTATTACGGCGGACAGCCACCAGGAGTATATCGGCCGTTTCTGGATAAAGCCGGGCATCACCGAAACCCAATCGGTTTTCCTGGATTACAATCTGGTTACCGTGGAATGGGAAGTCAATGAAATCACCATTGAGGACAAATACGAAATCGTACTTTCGGCCACCTATGAAACCGATGTGCCGGCGCCCGTGCTGGTGATCGAACCGGTTTCGCTGAGCTTGCCGCCCATGAAGTCCGGTGACGTATTTAACGGGGAGTTTACCCTGACCAACTACGGGTTGGTGCGGGCCGACGATCTTAAATTTACCCTGCCTGCCGATGATCAGCATTTTACCTATGAAATTTTAGGAGGTCTGCCCCACAGCTTGGGGGCCAAAGAACGCATCACGGTGCCTTTTCGGGTAACCTGTTTGCAGTCTTTGGACCAGGAAGAAGACGGGGAAGGCACCGGCGGAGGCAGTTGCTATTATATAAGGTGCATGGTGGTGGACTATGACTGGGAATGTGTCAATGGCGTTTGGAGATGGGCGGCCGTCCAAGCCTGCTGGACCTATAGCTACGGGGACTGTTCCGGCGGCGTGGGTGGCGGCGGCGGTTTCTGGTATGTGAGCGGCGGCGGCGGTGGCGGCGGCGGATATGTTCCCTCGTCGGATCCAATCGAAGGGCTGATCTGTTTTCCTGATTTTGAGAGAAAGGAATGCTTTAATGATATATGTTGCATCCAAAGCAAAGAAACCACTCAAGACAGTACGGAAGAGACATTTTCTTCGGTCAACACATTGATGCGGGAATATAACCGGGATCATGTGGATCTAACCGTCAAAGTGCCGGGCGGAAACATCGAGGCCGGGCGCCGATATTACGGCAACCGGTGGTGGTTTGAGCATGAGCGCCACCGCCTGCGTTTTAATCCGGATTCTTTGGGAACCGGTATTAAATCCATTGACAAGGGCGGTGTTGTTTACTTGGCATCGACCGTGGATTCGGATCTTTACGTGCATGATGATATTTATCGGATCAGACGTGAAGATGACGGAACCTATCGCTGGAAAGACAAATCCGGCAACTGGAAAACCTTCGACGAGGTCGGTCGGATGACCGCCTATGGCACCAGTACCGGCGTTGTGGCCAAGCTTTTGTATGAGCCCGTTGAAAACGGCAGGCTCACCGGGTATATCGACAGAAACGACAATCCGGTCCTGTGGATCGAATACAATTCAGACGGCCTGATTTCCGCCGTGTATGACATTGAGAACCGCCGGGTCGAGTATGCCTATTCAAACGGCCTGTTGACCACGGTCACCGATGTTCTTGAAAATGATACTACTTATGAATACGACGGTGAAGGCAGAATCGTCAGGACCGTTGATGCGGTCGGCAGGGAGTCGATCGTGACCTATGATAATTACGGCAGCGTGGCATCGGTGGTGGACAGTCAGGGCAAGGGGCGGTTCTTTGAGTTTGATTATGACACCGCCAAAAAAGAATATTATGCCCGCATCCGGACCTCAACCGGAAAGATCAAGGAGGTCTGGTTTGATCGATTCGGCGATACCCGGCGGGTGGATGTTAACGGCAGAACCATCAAAAGCATAGCCAAAGACGGCCGCAATCTTATCATTACGGATGATATCGGGGATATTACCCGCAAGGAATTTGACGAATGGGACAACCTGACCCAAGTGATTTATCCGGACGGGTCCACGGCCTCTTATGAATACGAGCATACATTCAACCGGCGCACACGAGAGATCGATGAAAACGGAATCATTACGGAATTTGAATACGACGGCAGCGGCAACCTGACCCGAAAGGTGGAGGCCTCGGGCAGCGCCGATGAGCGGGTCACGGAATACACCTATGATGCGGACGGCAATCTGTTGACCACCCGGCGCATCGGAGATGCTGACACCATGGAAGCACTGACCGTCATGGAATATGATGACAACGGCAACATGACGTCATTAAGTGATCCTGAAGGCAATGTCACCTGGTTTACCTCCTACGACATCATGGGCAATGTGTTGACGAAATTAGATGCCAGAGACAAAACATGGACCTATGAATACGATGATGCCGGCCGGTTGAAAACGGTAACCGATCCGTTAAATAACACAACTCAAATGTTTTATGATGGTGCGGGCAATAAGATAAAGGAGATCGATGCGCAAGGCAAAGAGAAACTTTTTGAATATGATGTTCGCGACAACCTGATCAAGACAACCGTGGTGATGGATCCGGATATCGCTGAGAATAATATTGTAACGGTATTTGAATACAATACCGACAACAAGCTGATTAAACAGACCGATGCCGAAGGAAAGGCCATCTCTTACCAGTATGATTCCGAGGGTCGTTTGACCAAAACCATTGACGGCAACGGCAACGAGATATCCATGGAATATTCGGACATGGACGGTTCAGGGTGCAGTTCATGTTCGGGCGGCAGCGTGGATCAGCCTTCACGGGTTATCTACCCGACATTTTCAAAGGAATTTGTCTATGATGCGCGGAGCAGAAAGACCAAAGGAAAAGACGTGTTAAGCGATACGGAATCGTATGTGACTGAGTTTGCCTATGATGACAAGGGCAACCTGATTTCCAAAATAGACAAAGAAACAAAGACCACCGGATATGCCTACGATGATCTGAATCGATTGAAAAAGGTCGTTGATCCGCAGACCGGTGAGACCCAATACACCTATGACAACCGGGACAATCTGATCGCGCTCAGGGATGCCAATGATAATGTGACACGTTTTGAATACGACAAGAACAACCGGCTGGTCAAAGAGATCCGGCCCTTGGGTGAAGAGACGAATTATACGTATGATGCTACAGGAAACCTGATTCAAAAGATCGATGCCAAGAATCAGAAGACCGAGTATGTCTATGACGATGCCGGACGATTAACGAGTGTTATGTATTTTAATCCTGGTGATCCTGTCAATCCTGTCAAGACGGTCACTTTTACCTATGACAAAGTGGGCAACCTCAAGAGTTATGATGACGGGGTGACCTCGGCGACATATGGTTATGATGATTTGTATCGCAAGATATCCGAGAGCGTCAATTACGGTCCGTTTACCAAAACTAACGCATACGGTTATCTGAAGAACGGACTTAAAGAAACATTTGCCGGGCCGGATAATATTACCTATGGTTATCTCTATGACGCAAACAATCAATTGGCCGGGGTTCAGATACCGAACAGCGGTTTTATCACCACCAATGCATACCATTGGAACCGGCCCGCCAATATGATCCTGCCGGGCGGGAGCACCAAGGAATATGATTTTGATCCATTGATGCGGGTTAAGGAGATTACAGCCAAAGATCCGGGTCAGAATATATTGTTGAACTATCAGTACAACTATGATAAAATGGACAACATCGTCAGCAAGGGTACCAATCATGGAGACTATGCTTACTGGTATGATGACCTGTATCATTTGACCACAACGGACAACCCTGATTTTGACGATGAAGGGTTTACCTATGATGGGGTGGGCAACCGCTTGACCGCGGCCGACACTACCGGGGACTGGACCTACAACCCGAACAACGAGCTGGGCGGTTATGACGATGTTTCTTATGTTTACGATGACAACGGCAACATGATTCAAAAGACCGTGGGCGGTGTGGTTACAAAGTTCTTTTACAATCTGGAAGATCGGTTGGAGAGGGTGGAGGATGGTGTTGGAAGTGTTATTGCCACATACTATTACGACCCCTTCGGAAGACGACTCTGGAAAGAGGTGTCAGGGGTAAGAACCTACTTCCATTATGCCGATGAAGGGCTTGTGACTGAGCTGGATGTTGCGGGTAACGTGGTCAAATCCTATGGGTACAAACCCGGATCAACTTGGACAACTGATCCGCTGTTCATGAAAATCGGCTCCGATTACTACTTCTACCAAAACGACCACCTGGGCACGCCACAAAAACTCACCGCCATCAACGGAGCTGTTGTTTGGAGTGCGAAATACAGTTCCTTCGGAGAAGCTGACTTTGACGCTGCTTCAACCACCACCAACAATCTGAGATTTCCGGGACAATACTACGACCAAGAGACTGGGCTGCATTATAACTATTACAGGTACTATGATCCAAAGATTGGAAGGTATCTTGCGCCGGATCCGATTGGGTTAGTTGGCGGTATTAATCTGTTTATTTATGCTTCAAACAACTCTTTATTTTATATTGATCCCCATGGTCTTAAAGAATTATGCGTTCCATGGTTTGTATTAAAAACGAAGTGGACTGAGGCATGGTCCAACGAGGAATGGAAGCATGTCGGTACACAGGTTATTCATGTTGGGGTAAGCGGTGCCTGTTTTTGGAACAAAGTTAAACGCGGAGCAAAGAAAAGGGACATAACTCAAAGAAAGTTATGCTGGGATAGTTGCGACCCCCTGAAAGTATACACCAAGAAGGGAAAAACCTTCACTAAAAGAGAACGATTTGAGGTTGTAATAGATACAGATAAGACTCCAATAAGATGGGTACGGCCTGTTGGCGGCTTTGCTTGGCTTCGTGAATGTGACCGCAACTATAGGTCGCCATTCCTTCCTGATAAAGATTAATGTATATTAAGGATAGCTATGAAACGGTCAATAAATTATTTTATATTAATTTCTACTGTTAGCATTTTAATTTTTGCTTCTTGGAGTTGTTCGGATATAGTTCCTGAAGTTTATAAGCAGGGGGCGATAAAGTTGAAAAATGAGTTGGAAAATTTAGAAAAAATTCCTTTGGAGGAAAGAGAAATCCAATCGAATAAAAAACAGGGTTCTCACTTAGGAATAATAAATTTTAGGAAGAGAGCGGAGTACATTATCAAAAATAAGAGGGTTTGGAATGACATATTTACGAGTTTTGATGATGCTATAAAGTCTGAAAAACTAGGCCAGTGGCAAGATGACCTTCTATTTTGTAGAGCTTTAGGGCAATTAGAGGTAACAAGCTTAGACAGTTCAGTTGTAACTGTCGATAGTGCAATATCTGCCATGAATGATTTTATCGAGTTTAAGCAAAACAGTACTATTGAACCATGGACTAAAAAACAGCTGCAAACTGTTTTTTGGGATAAGATAGCCGGTTTGTTTTCCAATAAAATATCGGAAAAAAGAAATATAAATGCTTATTTTCACATAGGCATTGCATCTTTGATGGAACACAAGAAAGGGGATGCTACCAGGGCGCTGGAGGAATACGAGAAGGTTTTAGAAATTGATCCTAATGGTTTCTTAGCCCAACAAGCATATGGACAAATACAGCTACTTAAAGAAAGATCCGGGGAATCTCCTGGACGTCCATAAACAAATAAAGAATTTTACAGAGAGGGCGGTTGAGGATTTTTTCTTTAACTGCCTTTTTCCTTTTTGGGGTGGAGGGTGGGAAAAGATAATAAGATTAACCGGCCGCTTTCCTTTGTTTTTTTATGTGCTGTCCCCGAGGGTCGGGATCTTCGACTGGCGTGTTGGTTGCGTTTTCTGATGACATAATCTGAATTATCGCTGTCATTGCAAACCGTTGGAGAATAAGATTGAGCAATGATCGATAATTCAGTTCAGATTATGTCAGAAGATGCCCCGTGTAAACGGGATCTATCGACAAGCAGCATGACAGACAGCAATTTAAAATAGAGAAGCGGCCACCGCCTGCTTTTTTATGGAAGGCGGGCGGGTTAGATATTAAAATCAGATCGGCTGCCCTCGCAGGCAGCGTAAGCCCCTGAGCTTGTCGAAGGGGCTGAAGCCCAGTCTGTCCCGATTCATCAGGGGAAAGGCAGACGCTACCGCTTCTTACCAATTATGCGACGTGTGACATGGTTCTGCGAGGTGCTGGCGCTCCTCTGAGCAGGCCCTCGGTGCTTAGATCTTCATCAATGTCCGGCCAGTGAATACCAAAGCCACCGCCACTGATCTGCCAGTTTTGTCGTTGTTCCGGTGTGGCGTGAAGCAATCGAGGATACCATGCTAATGGTACAGTGATTGTACGTCCATCAAGCATATCAACACTTAATGTATCTTCGGTAAAATGTACATCCTTAACGCTTTCACCAGGTTTGATGTCAGAAATAGTCATTCCAAGCCTCCAATAGAAGCCTTTCGTTTTCTATTATAATTTTTTCTATATTACGAAGCTCTCTTGCACTAAAACGAAGATTACGAGCCAGAGCAACGGGCTGGAGCCAAAATTTGCATGACTGGTCGTCTCGATCAACATTGTGGTGGCTCGTTGGGTTCATGACTGTGAAAATATAATCGATATGGACCTGTCCTTAGAACTGTTGGCATAATTATAATCTTTTATAATTGTCGTTTTTCAACAGCCTTTATATTGATATAAGATTGAATCAGTTTGAATAATATATGATTTTATAATCGAAAAAAAAGAAAAAATTTAAACAAATATTGCCCGACCAAGGTAACCGAACCGCTCAACAACATTACACAGATTTTTTATGATGGTGTGAGCAACAAGATAAAGGAGATCGATGCCGAGGGGAAAGAGAAGTCGAGATACGGGACATCCTATATTTTATGCGTTTCATTGAAGATTGAATGTGATATTTGTTACTCATGCCACGGAAAGTGAGAATAGATGCTCGCTCGCATCGCCTGAGCTCGCGATGGCGGGCAGGCGTCGGGTGCATTGCATCATGTGATCGTCAGGGGGATCGAACGCAAAAAGATTTTTCGATCCGATTATGATCGGAGAAAATTTCTAAATCGGCTCGGAAATTTGATTTCTGAAACGCAAACCGTTAACGCACGGAGTCTTTTATGTTTTTGGGCGCATCGAAAGCTTGGCATGACAATTATCGAAATTTGAAGAAGGCTAACCCTGAAAAATTATGAAAATGGCACCACCCCACAATACTATGGCAAAAACAATGCTGACAAATACTGCGGCACTGCCGAGATCTTTTGTCCGCTTAGCAAGGTCATGATATTCTGGAGACGCTATATCTACAACCGATTCAATTGCTGAATTCAGCAGCTCTACGACAAGTACAGATGTCGTTGCAAAAAAGAGTAGCCCTTTCCAAAAAAGAGATAGTGGCAAAAACAGGAGAACAACCAAAAGAACGACGACTATGATTGCCTCCTGACGAAATGCTGCTTCATTAGAAATTGCGAAACGTAGGCCATTCAGGGAATAGAAGAAGGCGGCCCAAATTCTAGCAATGCCAGTTTTTGTCATTAGTTTGCGATTCATGTTTTAAAGATGCACGTACCTACGGGACGTTGCTGAAAGATTGACATATTCGTTGATATATTCTATCGGCGAGATATGCCATGAACGGGAGGCATAGATGAACTTGGAGCGCTCCGGCATATCATCACCCGCGGGATTGAGCGTATGCACATTTTTAATGCCACTTATTTTTCAGGTTTACAGTTATTTGTCATTTTTAGATTCCATTGCCTGCCGCATTTTATCGGCCAAATCGCTCATGGGTTCAGGGGTCGAATCCTCTGCGTAATTTATCCAGGCGCCATCGTCTTTAGCGTTTCCCGGGGCAAGGAGAATCTTTCGGTCACCGGGATGGATCTCCGCCACGGTTACCGAAAACGAATCTCCGACGTTGAGTTGCTCGATCAATCCGGGCTTTTCGGCCTCGCTGAATTTCGATTTGGGCAGAAGTCCGGTGATGCCGGGAGTCAGTGAAACAAAATAACCGAAGGTTTCTTTTTTCTCCAGGGTTCCTTTGACGACCTGGCCGACCCTGAATTTGTCGGTTACCTCCAGCCAGGGGTCTCCTTCGGTATCTCGGATGCTAAGGGAAATTCGATGCCCTTGTACATCGAGTTCTTTGACCAGAACGGAAACCGTTTCACCCTGGGTTACCACGTCTTCAGGGTTGATAATTCGTTTGACATAGCTCATTTCGCTGATATGAACCAGGCCCTCTATTCCCGGCGCGAGCTCAACAAAAACACCAAATTTCATGCACCGGGTGACTTTTCCGGTCACCTTGTCTCCCGGCTGAAACTTTTCTGTCACCGTATCCCAGGGATCACTGTCAATCTGTTTCATGGAGAGGGAAATCTTTTTCTGATTCTTCTTGGCATCGTCCGTTATGGCGATTACCTTGACCGAAATTGTATCACCGGGGCGGACAATTTCATCGGCCGTTTTCACCCGGGACCAACTCAGTTCGGAAATGTGAACCATACCTTCGACGCCGGGTATGAGTTCGACAAAAGCCCCGTAAGGCATGAGTTTGGTGACCCGGCCCTCAAAAATATCGCCCGTGTTTAATTCGCTGAAAAAGGCTTGCTTTTCTTTTTCCATGGCCTTGGCAAGAAGTTTTCGGCGGGAGACAACGATATTCCTTCCGTTTTCCTCGAATTGGATTACCAAAAATTCATAGGTCTGTCCCACGTAATCTTCAGGGGTTTCCACATAGGTGACATCGATCTGGCTGATTGGACAAAAGGCGCGACTTTGAAGTATGTCCACATGGAAGCCGCCTTTACAGATCGCGCTTATTTTCCCTTCTACGGGAATGGCGTTTTCAAACGCCTCATTTAGAAGTTCAAGTCCTCCGATACCGGAGATTGCTCTGGAAAGGCGTATTTCATGTTCATCAATTCCCACCACATACAGCTCAATTTCATCGTCTTTAACAAAGGGCATGTTTCCTTCGTCGTCTAAAAGTTCCGCCCGTTCAACGGTTCCGTCAACCTTTGTGCCGGT
>Ga0075114_10000585_pt1 | contig 22197 bp, 19 predicted proteins | sample AntAceMetag02UKM_FD_69784 | JGI IMG/M metagenome (GOLD analysis project Ga0075114, IMG submission 69784) | Saline lake microbial communities from Ace Lake, Antarctica - Antarctic Ace Lake Metagenome 02UKM | ecosystem: Environmental > Aquatic > Non-marine Saline and Alkaline > Saline | place... | reverse complement strand
AAGAAGAGCATCTGAATGGATTGGATCTGGGTTAGAAGTGCAAGGATTTGATGATGAAATGTCTTCTGACCATCATTGAGGCCCCAGAAGCATGCCTATTTTGTCCGCGGATGAGCACAAGAGCCATCATTCCGGTATTCAGAAGCACATGGCAGAGTGGTCGCCATACAGACTCCTAATATATTCTTTACCGATCATATTCATGGAGAATGCAATTGCGTAAAGGTTTTTGGAAAGCTTTCCCCTTATTATTGATAATTCTATCTGCCTGTTCGACACAACCCAGAGTGTTGTCTGGAGTTGTGTCTGATGAATATGGTCCACTTGGGGGCGTGGTTGTACGAATCCAGGCAACAGACGTCTTTACGAGAACAAATGAGGATGGAAGTTTTGTTTTTAATGACCTGCAGCCAGAAACTCCGGTGAAGGTAACTGCCTGGAAGTCAGGCTATTATATTGGTGGAGGAGAAAAGACCTACAAGCCTGGTGAAACAGAGATTGAGTTAATGTTGATCAGGCATACTGATTCCGACCACCCGGGATACGAGTGGCTCAGTGCTTTTTCATCCAGCGGAGACCCCGGAAATTGTAAAAATTGCCATGCACAACCAGATGACCCTGCCTCAGCACTCCCTTTTGACGAGTGGATCTTGGACGCCCATTCCCAATCTACTGGAAATGAAAGATTTCTGACTATGTATGCAGGTACGGATGTTTACGGAAATCAGAGTCCCCTTACGAGAAAGGGATATAACAGGGATTATGGTTCATTCCCCCTTCCCCCAGACCCTTCCCTGCCCTACTTTGGCCCGGGTTATAAAATTGATTTTCCTGAAACCGCGGGCAACTGCAGTGCCTGCCACGTACCAATGCAGGCCATTTCTGCTCCTTATGGAACCGATCCCACAATGGTAGTAGAAGGAGCTGAAGGGATTTCCTGTGATTTTTGTCATAAGATCTGGGCGGTAAACTTAGACGAAGAGGGACTTCCATATCCGAATATGCCGGGAGTGCTTTCATATGAATTCAGGAGGCCGGGTGAAGGACACCAGCTTTTTTTGGGACCTCTTGAAGATGTGGCACCTGGCGAGGACACCTATTCTCCTCTCCAAAACCAAAGCGAGTTTTGTGCTCCTTGCCACACAGCAGTATTTTGGGATACTCTTATTTATAATTCATTTGGGGAATGGCTCGATAGCCCCTATAGTGATCCGATCTCGGGACAAACTTGCCAAGACTGCCATATGCCTACAGGGTTGATTGATCATTTTGCGTTGATCGACGAAGGGGGCTTGGTTCGAGATCCGGAAACGATATTCAGCCACCTCATGCCCGGTGCAGCTGACGAAGAGTTATTAAAGAATGCTATCTCGATGTCAATTGCGGCTTGGAAAGATGACGGAAAAGCAAATCTTCAAGTAAATATAACTAATGATCAAACCGGACACCATGTACCAACCGATAGCCCCCTCCGCCACCTAATCTTGGTGATTGAAGCCCGAATGGAAGATGGGGAGTTACTGGAAATGATTGAGGGGCCGGTAATTCCGGAGTGGGCAGGGATCGGGGACCCGGACGATGGATGTTATGGAGGTCAGCCCGGAAAAATTTACGCAAAAGTACTGGAAGAATATTGGACAGAGGTGTCACCATCTGGAAATTACTGGAATCCTACTCGGATTGTCAGCGACAACCGGATCGCTGCTTTTGAAACAGACAAAACAAACTTCCAATTTGTTGATCCGATTGAGGGAAAATTGACAATTAACGTTAAGTTGGTTTATCGACGGGCGTTCATTGAATTAATGGACCAAAAAAGCTGGGATGCGCCCGACATCATAATGGCTGAAGAAGTAATCGTCCTGGAATGAAGCCGTAATAAAGGAGCATGATAATGAAACGCATCTTATCTCTTGGATTGTTATTGATTTTGGTTCTTTTGGTACTGTTCCTTGGTATCCAAACAAATCCAGCCCAGGCCCAACAGGGAGGTTTTTTTGAACCCTTTGACGATCCCGAAATGCCCGGGTGGGATAGAAACCCTGGAGCAGAGATCGTTGACGGTGTGCTTACCATTGGGGCTGAAAGTTTTGTTCATCGACCCGGGGAGTGGAGCGAACTAGAATTATCCATCCGTGCAAGACATATGACACCAGCAGACTTTGTGGTCAGTTTCCGGACTGCTGGCAGCGAAGGCTATCACTTGTTATTGGGGATGGGATCAATCACCTTGCAGCAAGAAAGTAATGGAGAAGTGCAGCATCTTGAGAGCTCGGAATTTCCCGAAATCGGGGTTGGAGAGTGGTTTGAGTTGACGCTTGTTGCTCTTGATGAAAACATTACAGTGAGTATAAATCAGGGAGAACCACTTTTGGTTGTGTCTAACGTCGGCCCCTCCAATTCGGGAGGTCTATCCATCCAAACTTTCCCCGGATCAGAAATTCAAGTGGACGAGATCAGCTTAATAATTCCTGGTGACGAAGTTGAGCAAGAAGAGACTAATAAAGAATCGTCCCAAACAAATACTGAAGGCTCCACTGTTGGCGATCTGCCAGTAGAACCCTGGGTTCGCACAGGAGGCCCCAGCGGAGGATTAGGATATGACATTCGGATGGATCCGAGAGATACAAATGTGATGTATGTGACGGATGCATATGCGGGAGCATTTAAGAGTATTGATGGAGGAAAGAACTGGTTTCCTATCAACGATGGGATTACCTCTAGGGTCGGCCCTTCGGCAGATGGTGTGCCGGTATTTAGTTTGACGGTAGACCCTAATAATCCTGATACGCTTTGGGTTGGAACAAATGTTGGTGGCGGTGTTTTCCGAAGTGATGATGGTGGAGAATCCTGGCGCCAAATGACCAATGGTATTCTTGAGCAGAGTTTGGTTATCCGGGGTTTTTCTGTAGAGCCGGGAAATTCAGATGTAGTTTACCTAGCAGGCGAGATCGGGAGCTGGGAGTGGAATGGGTCTCCACTAAACGGATTGGGTTTTGATCTTACTCGGGGTGCGGTTTATAAATCCACAGATAGAGGAGAAAATTGGAACCGTATCTGGTATGGTGATCATCTAGCTCGATATGTATTGATCCATCCTGACAACCACGAAAAATTATATGTATCAACCGGTATTTTTGACCGGGAAGCTGCCAACAGCAATCCTGAAACACTAGAACCCGGCGGTGTGGGAGTGGTACGAAGCTCGGATGGCGGTAAAACTTGGGAGGCCCTTGGTGTAAGCCGTGGTTTTCGATACGACGAATTATATATAGGCAGTCTGGCAATGCATCCCACCAAGCCAGAAATATTATTTGCGGCCGCGGGTAGTGATGCCCACCTGACTGCTTTGGATTGGATGATAGGAGCTATCTATCGAACCAGTGATGGCGGTGATTCTTGGGAGCGCGTGTTGGATCTGCCAAACGCCAGCGCAGTTGAAATATGTGAGGGTGACCCCAATGTTGTTTATGCCGGCGCATCGAGCTTTTTTTACCGATCAGATGATGGCGGAACTAGCTGGCAAATCAAAAGCGGGACTGAGGGAGATTTATCCAAATATTGGGGACCCGAGGAGATTGTTTCTGGTTTTCCGATTGATATGCAATGTGATCCAGATGATCCGATGAGAGTTTTTGTAAATAATTATGGCGGGGGAAATGTGGTCACTACAGATGGGGGAACTACCTGGTTTGATGCCAGCGATGGTTACACAGGCGCTCTGATGGACACAGTAGTTTCTGCACCAGGCGCCCCGGCCCTGGTATTCAGCAGCGCCCGCAGTGGAATATTTAAAAGTACTGATGGTGGAGAAAATTGGGAGGGTATGTCGCGTGGTGCTGCTCGATCAATGGAGGCTTACGCGATAGCTGTTAATCCGTGGGACCACGCACACCTAATTGCTGAAGTTGTGGATGCCGGTGCAATGCCAAAAATTTCCTACGACAGTGGGAATACCTGGCAGAATGCGAATCCCCAAGTGAATAATATGGAAGGATTTCGCTGGGAAACCATAAAAAAAGTGGCCTTTTCACCAACGGAACCTGGACGCGTGATCGGAATTGAGGGGGAGAAAAAGTGCGATCAACATGGTACAAAAACCTGCTTTGAAAATGAGGGCATGGGTGTGGTTTATTCTAAAGATGGTGGTGAGAACTGGAGTATTTCAAATTTGCGGGATAGGCTGGCTACAGAGCTAGTCTTTGCTCAGGACGGAAGCGCATACGTGGTTCTCTTTCTCAATGATCTTTACCGGAGTATAGATGGTGGTGAGACCTGGACCTTGGTATCTGAGAATAATTCAATCAGTGTTCTTAATCGGGACCCTGATTCTTATCCCCCAGTGCTGATTGCGTTGGAGGTGGATCCAGAAGATCCATCCAGACTATATGCAGGATATACAATCGGAGGCGTGAATGTAAGTGAAGACGGTGGGGCAACGTGGACACACTCTTCTGTTGGGATGGTTCCAGAAGCAGCTATATTCGACCTGGTCGCTGATAGAGCTCACCCCGGTGTGATCTATGCGGCATCTCGCCTAAGCGGAGTGTACCGTTCTGTTGATGATGGGACAACCTGGCAAGCCATTAATGATGGGCTATCTAATCGCGCTGCATTGAGTTTGTCCCTATCTATTGATGGAAGTTATTTATATGTAGCTACGGAAGGGGGCGGTGTGTTTAGATTAAGTCCTGATGGAAAGCCCCCACTTGAGGGAGTTGTTGAGACGCTAGATGATCAAGAAGAGCAGCAAGTTGATGAAGCCGAACCAGATCAAATAACAGAGGATACTGATCAGGATATACCCCCAGTGATAGATGAAAAAAACCAACCCCGGGAAAATAACCTGGGCGGATGGGTTTTAGGTGGTGTGCTTTTGGTGGTATTGGGAGGGATATTGGGTTTTGTTTTAGCAAAAAGCAGACGGGAAACCTGATAATACTGAACCAGACTTCGAATATGTTAAATCCAGCCAGGGCTTATAAATATTTGACATCTTCCTGCACTTTGATACGCCTTTGTTATGGTGCTTAATCATTCTAGGGAGCCATTTACAATTTTATACCGATTCCATTATCCTTTCTTGTATGAGTAAGGGTAAAAACCATATGTCTAATTATTCAGGTCTCTCAAGATTCTCCCCGACAGATCAAAAAAGAGTTCCGGTTTGGTTGGTTCTGGCACTGGTTATTTTACTGGGCTCCTGCCAGGTAAAACCACAAGTATTGGATAACCAACCGCTGGTTGAGGATGAGCGGATTCCAGAGGGGATGACAGCGGACCAAGTCAGTACCCTTGCCAGCTTGAAACAAATCGATGAGTTCCCCCTGTATACGATGGCCTACGAAGGAGATCTGGCATTGGAGGGTGAGAATGCTGCCCTGCAAAGGTATGGAGAAGAACCGGCCTGGGCCTGTTCTCTTTTTGCTGCTTATGGGGATCCGGATGAAATGTTATACGGCCGCAACTTCGACTGGGATTTCAGTCCGGCCCTGCTGTTATTCATGGATCCGCCAGGAGGATATGCTTCAGTCTCCATGGGGATATATACTGTCTTGGATTCGGTGAAGACCGGGCTTTTGGTATAGAGGATCTACCATTAGAAGAGCAAGTTGGATTGCTGGACGCCCTATATATTCCGTTTGACGGTATGAACGAAGCCGGACTGGTGGTAGGCATGGCCGCCGTTCCTCCTGGTGGAATGGAGGAAGATCCCGCCAAGGAAACGATTGATTCATTGATGGTGATCCGCAAGATCCTTGATCAAGCGGCAACGATCGAAGAAGCGGTTGATATTATCCGATCCTACAATATCGATATGGGGAGTACCCCTATTCATTATCTGATCTCGGAAAAAAGCGGACGATCTGCCCTGATCGAGTTCTCGAAAGGCGAAATTGTTGTGCTGCCCAACGAATATTCCTGGCAGATGGCGACGAATTTCTTAATGTCACAAACTAGCAGGTCGCAGGATATTAACTGCGGTCGTTATAGAGCAATTGAGGAGAAGTTAACCGACCTCGGGGGAAAGATAAGCCCAGACCAGGCCGTGGATCTGTTAGAAGATGTCGCCCAGCCTTTAACCCAATGGTCGGTTGTTTACCGGCTCAGTGCTGAAGAAGTCTGGGTTGTGATGGGGGGAGAGTAAAATCAGATTCACAAGATAGATAGCAGTTTTGAGTAAGGGATACTAAATGTATCAAGAAAAAGAAGCGGTTTCCTTTCGGGGAAACCGCTTCTCATAGTAAATATTGGGCACAAAATCCTATTTTTCCTAAACCAACATCTCAATACTTAACGCCACGGCTTCTCCTCCTCCCAGGCACAGGGAAGCGATGCCGGTCTTGAGGCCGCGCTTTTTGAGAGCGTAAATCAGGGTGACCAATACCCGTGCGCCGGAGCAGCCGATCGGGTGTCCGAGGGCGATGGCGCCGCCATTCACGTTTACCTTCTCCCAATCCCAACCTTCCTCAACCATGATCTTTTCATCTCCCAGGCACTGGGCAGCAAACGCTTCATTCAACTCAATAAGATCATAATCCATAAGAGTGGTATTTGTTTTTTTAAATAAAGCCCGCATGGTATAGGCGGGAGCAGTAAAGATTTCCAGTGGGGCAACCGCGGTGTTTGCATATCCTGTAATGCGGGCTAAGGGTTTAATGCCCAATTCCTCAGCTTTGGCTTCGCTCATTATGACAACCGCAGCTGCGCCGTCAGAAATTGCAGAAGCATTGCCTGCCGTCACAGATCCGTCTTTTTGAAAAACCGGCCGTAAACGGCCCAGCCGTTCTAATGAGGTGTCTTCGCGAGGTATCTCGTCTGTATCAAAGATAAGAGGGTCGCCTTTTCGCTGTGGTACCTCTACTGGTGTTATTTCTTCTGTGAAATTTCCAGCCTTGATCGAAGCCACTGCTTTCTGGTGGCTTTTGAGGGCGAACTCGTCCTGCTCCTCGCGGCTTACTTTATACTCAGCAGCTATCCATTCCGCTGATTGACCCATATGTTTATCTTCAAACGGGCACCATAAACCATCGTGAACCGTTGCGTCCAATATCTCACCATGTCCCAGCCGGTAACCCGTTCGACCCTGCTGCAGCAAATAGGGGGCTTTATTCATGTTTTCCATACCGCCCGCAACGTAGATATCGCCATCTCCGGCCTTAATCATGCCGGCTGCCAGCATTACGGTCTTGAGTCCAGATCCGCAGACTTTATTGACGGTCACTGCTCCAATGCTGTCTGGTATGCCTGCTTTGATAGCTGCCTGGCGAGCTGGTGCTTGTCCCATACCTGCCGGAATTACACAACCCATCAGTACCTCATCAACGCTGGCTGGGTCTATCCCTGCTCTTTCTATGGCAGCCCGAATTGCTATAGCACCCAGTTCTGGGGCAGAGATATTGGATAAAGTACCACCAAAACCGCCAATGGCTGTCCTTGCGGCACCGACGATGACTGGCGTCCGGTTCTTTGACATTGTTGTACTCCTTTATTTATATTTCTTTGCGGGTTAGAAGGGTCAAGTATTGCACAACTAATTCTTTTTTGGGAACTCTAAGTTGTACCTGTTTTTGTTATCTAGATTTGATATCTGATCAGATATCAAATCTAGGTTATAATAACATTCAGCGCAGAAAAATACAATAGAGGAGCATCTCCTTTAGGTCCAAAAATCTTCCCAATCGATGAATGTATGTATGTAAATCTTGAGGAATATTTCGCAATAGTAAAGAGAAGAAATAATTTTGAATAGGTGAACCCCATGGATGGACTTACAAGAACTGTAAAAAGCGGATTGGTTGAACTAATAAGAGAAGAGATCGTTCGCGGTGATTACAAACCTGCTGAACGGCTGCTCCTGGATGATATCGCAAAAAAATATGAAGTCAGCACTATGCCGGTTCGAGAAGCTCTTCGGGATCTCGAAACCGAAGGGCTTGTGGAGCTCTTCCCGCATCGGGGAGCGGTAGTTACCGAATTAAGCCCGGATGAATTGGAGGATATTTATGATATTCGAGCATTATTGGAAGAAAAAGCGACTCTTGCTGCTGTTCCAAATTTGACGGAAGAAACCCTGAAAAAAATGGCTTCATTGATAGATGAGATGGATGAGAATTTGGATGATGTGAGTAAGGAAGTGGCATTAAATCACGAATTCCATTTATCGCTTTATGAAGCATCGGGGCGAAAACATTTATGCGAGCTGAACCATTTGCTCCGCTTCAAAGCCCAACATTATCTCAGGGCCTTCATTCAGGAGTTAGGCGGTATGCCGCAAGCCCAAATTGAACACAAAGAAATCCTTGCTGCCTGTAAAAAGGGTGACGCAGAACAGGCAGCTTCATTGATGTACAAACACGTCGCAAAGGTAGGTGCCGCAATCGTCAAGTATCTTCAGGATCAAGAAAAAGAAAGCGAAGATTAGAAAAAGGATGGAAAATTATGACCTCTTCAACAGATAAACTCGAATTTTATGACTTGAGCCATCCCTGGGGGGATAAAGTTCCTCTCTGGCCCTACTTCCCGGATGTCAAGATTGAGCGTTTTCATTACCATGCCAAATCCGGAGTCCTTTCCCAGCAAATTACTACTTTTATGCACTGCACCACTCATACCGATGCGCCTGCGCATGTGATTGAGGGCGCTCCCTTTATGGATGAAGTACCGCTGGATCGCTTTTTTGGAACTGCAGTTGTCGTGTCTATTCCAAAAGAAAGATGGGAAGTAATCACTCCAGATGACCTGGAGAAAGCAACACCGAAGATCCAGAAGGGCGATATTGTGATCATCAACTCTGGCTGGCACAAATATTACGGAGACAGCCGGAAATATTTCTGCTACTCCCCTGGCTTATATAAGGAAGCAGGTGAGTGGTTGGCAGAGAAAGGTGTCAAAGCCGTAGGAGTTGATCAACAAGCTCTGGACCATCCCCTTGGAACAGCCATTGCCGCCCATGGACCTGGTCCATTGATCCCTGCTATCAGTGCTGAATACAAAGAAGAAACTGGCCATGATGTATTGGAAGATTTCCCATACTGGGAACCCGCTCACCGCGCCCTGCTTGGAAATGGAATTATCGGTTTCGAGAATGTTGGTGGTGATATTGATAAGGTTACTGGCAAACGCGTGACGATTGCTGCTTTCCCGTGGCGTTGGGTGAAAGGTGATGGATGTATTGTCCGCATGGTGGCCATTGTTGACCCCACAGGTGATTTTCGTCTCTAATAATAGGAGGTATTTCGATGAAGGTAACAAAAATTGAAGAAGCTGTAAAATACAGTCCGCCAAAACATGATGACTGCCATGCCATGTGGCTCCAGCATAAAAGTATGGGCTCCGAAGCCCCTTACTGGGTCGGCTGTTCATATTTTTTACCGGGTGGCAAGGCTGAATGGGCCGCATCTCCCCTCGATAAAATCTATATTGTGCTCGATGGTGAAATGACTGTTGAGACAGAAGAAGAAAAAGTTGTCTTGGGCCCGATGGACTCAGTGTTTATTGGTCCTGATGAGAAACGTGAAGTTCGTAACGAAACCAATCGCATAGCAACCATGCTTGTTGTCATGCCTTATCCTCCGGCATAAAGGAAAAACCAATGGAAAATATTCCAGATACCCAATCATTATTTGACGTGACCGGAAAGGTCGCTTTGATCACAGGAGCAAGTGGCGGTTTTGGTAGCGCGGCCGCCAAAGGCCTCGCAAAGGCTGGAGCCAAAGTGATGCTGACGGGCCGGAATGAAAAGAAACTCGCTTCGATTACTGATGAGATCAATGAGGGTGGTTATGCAGCGGCTTATGTGGCTGGAGATCCAGCAGTAGAAGCTGATGTAAAACGAATTGTTGATGGAACGGTCGATAAGTTTGAGGGGATTGATATCCTGGTCACGGCAGCGGGAGTCAGTATCGTAAAACCTATTGTGGAATATCCCCTGGATGATTTCATGACTGTTATGAATGCCAATGTCACTGGCACCTGGCTGGTAGCACGCGAAGTTGGCAAAGTGATGATTGAACAGGGTAGGGGCGGAAAAGTTATCCTGATATCCTCCACCAGAGGTTTGCTGGGCATGGCCAACTATACCGGTTACGCTACCTCCAAAGGTGCGGTCCACATTTTGACCAAATCGCTGGGCTGCGAATGGGGAAAATATAACATTAATGTGAATGCTATTGCCCCCACCGTTTTCCGCACAGCGCTAACCCAATGGATGTTTGATGACAAAGAATTCTATAAAGTGTTCTTAAAACGTATCCCGATCGGACGACTTGGTGAAGCCGAAGATTTCATTGGCTCGGTACTCTTCTTATCTTCAAAAGCCTCTGATTTCATGACTGGCTCCATCATGTATGTTGATGGTGGATACACCGCAGGATAGAAATACTTATGTCTACTCCTGAAAAAATTACTGTAGTTGGTGCAGGGTTAATGGGGCATGGCATTGCTCAGATATTTGCTGTGCACGGACACCCGGTCTGGTTGGTCGAAAGTAACGAGGAAATCCGCGGGATCGCAAAAGATCGCGTGCGGGAGAATCTTACAAATATGGCCAACCAGGGGGTCGTTTTTAAGGAAGACCCCGACACAATCCTGGACCGTATCAAAATCTCTGCTGATCTAGCTCCGGCATGCGAGGATTGTGATTTTGTGATTGAAGCGGTTTATGAAAACCTGGAATTAAAACAACAGATTTTTGCTGATCTGGATCGCTTATGCTCACCTAAGGCAATACTTTGCAGCAATACATCTGTGATGAGCATTACTGAGATCGCGAGCAAATCGGAAGGCCGGGAGCGGATTGTAGGCACTCACTTCTGGAATCCTCCTTATTTGATTCCGTTAGTGGAAGTTGTTAGAACTGAAGAGACAGCCGGCTGGTGCACAGAGGCAACCTATGACCTCCTGACCCGGGTAGGCAAACATCCAGTACATGTTCATAAAGATGTACCCGGTTTTGTTGGTAATCGGCTTCAACATGCATTATGGCGGGAAGCTTTTGCGATCATCGATGAAGGAATTTGTGATCCTGCCACTGTTGATGAAGTCATCCGGAATGGTTTTGGTTTGCGCTTGCCAATTCTTGGCCCTGTTGAAACTGCCGATATGGTTGGCCTGGATCTGACAATGGCGATCCATAATTACATCTTGCCACATATTAACGCTGATCCAACACCTTCAACAACATTAATAAAGAAAGTTGAAGCAGGGGAATTGGGATTTAAGAGTGGAAAAGGATTTCAGGAATGGTCTGAAGAGGCAGTTGCTCAATCCCGTCAGCGTTTAACAAACTACCTCATAGCAGTTTTTGCCAAGCAGCAAGACTAGAGGAAAGGAGGAGAAAAGACCTATTTAATCAAAACGACCACCGAAAAGAGACAAAAAGGTATCTCATAAAAGAGAAAGGACTAAGAAGTTATGAAATATAAACTATTAATCCCCATATTGTTGCTTTTAGTGATTTTACTATCTGCTTGTGGCGGAGCGGCACCAGAAGAACCGGCAGCTCCCGAAGATGCTGCTATGGAAGAAGTGGCTGTTGTAGAAGAAGAGGCCTCTGAAGAAGAAGCAGCCCAGATGGGTCCAGATACAATCAAAATAGGCACCAGCGCTCCCATGACCGGCATGTTTGCAGGTTTTGGACAGGGCGGCACTTTTGGTGCGCAAGCTGCTGTCGATGATATCAATGCGGATGGCGGCGTTTATGTGGCGGAATACGACAGGAAAATTCCTGTGGAATATATCGTCGTTGACAATGAGAGTGATCCTGGAAAGTCCGGAGGTCTTGCCGAAAGCCTGATCCTGAACGATGGTGTTGACCTGCTCTTCTCTGTCGATGTTTCCCCATCCATCCATATCCCAATCGCCGAGGTAGCTGAGAAGCATGGCGTGCCCCATATTGTTGGTGGCGGTCCGTTGGAACCCTGGCTGGGTGCGCGAGGCGCAACAGAAACTGGGTGGTCATATACCTGGTTCAATGGTTTTGGAATTGCAACTCCTCCTCCCGAGGGACATCCTAAATTTGGATTGCCTGGATATACGATCAAAGATTCCTGGTTTGCAGTATTGGATGACTTCGCCGATCAGACCAACATGATCGCTGGTGTATTCGCAACGGATGAACCAGACGGCATTGGGTGGTACGGCTTATTCCCAGGTCTATTGGAAGAATATGGATTAACCGTGATTGGCGTAGAAGACAAACTGGGTTTCTACCCTGTTGACACTACTGATTTCACAACCATGTGCAATGAATGGAAGAAAAATGATGTAGAAATCTTGTGGGGAAATGTTCCTGGTCCTGCGTTTGCTAATCTTTGGAGACAATGTAAACAGTTGGGCTTCAATCCCAAGATTGTGATTGTCGGTAGAGCCCCCCTCTTCAATATTGATGTTGAGAGCTGGGGTGGAGATTTGCCACAAGGTGTAGGTACCGAAATTTGGTGGGATTCGGAATATGCGGGTCCTGGCATTGGAGATACTACAGCACAATCTCTTGCTCAGAGATGGATGGACGCAACTGGCGAACCTGTAAATCGCGGTATTGGACACGGCTATGCACCAATGCAGGTCCTGTTTGATGCGATTGAACGCGCCGGTTCCCTTGATGCGGATGCCATTAATGCAGCAATGGCTGAGACTGATATGAATACAATCAACTATGAAGTTGTGTTTGATCCTGAGACGCACTTTGCCTGGATGCCACTTTTTGTTGGTCAATGGCAGAAGACTGATGCAGCCTATGTCTGGGAGTTAGGAATTACTCACTCTGAACATGACTTCCTACCGTCTACGACTGATTACATCTTCCCAGTTCCGTAGTGATCCAGGAAGAATAGAAATATGAGCAGGGCTGGTATCAAAACCAGCCCTGCTTATCAACACTTCTTTGAGTTAGAAAAGAGCAGGTGTCCTGGTGAATGAACCAATACTAAGAATTGATAATGTTACGAAGAAATTTGGTGGACTGGTGGCTGTCGATGATGTAAGTTTTTCATTGGCCCCTGGGCAAATCCTGGGGTTAATGGGCCCCAATGGGGCTGGCAAGACAACTCTAGTTAATCTTATCTGCGGTTTCTACAAACCGGATTCCGGAATGATTAAATTCAATGGAAGAGACATTACAACTCTCCCGGCTCATAAAGTCTCTCACTCTGGCTTGGCAAGGACTTACCAGATTCCCCAACCTTTTGGAGAGCTAACTGTGCTACAAAATATTATTGTTGCAGCCATGTATGGTAAGGGGATGAATATGTCAGCTGCTGAACAAATGGCTCCCGAAATCCTGGAACGGACAGATTTAGTTGATAAGAGGGACATCATCGCAAAAGAGATGCCGACCATCGCGCTTAAGCGCCTGGAAGTGGCTCGAGCGCTTGCCGTTGATCCAAAAGTACTCCTGGTAGACGAGGCTGCTGCGGGGCTAAACGAATCCGAGCTTCCCCGGATGCTTGAGATCCTAGAAAATATTCGCCAATCTGGAGTATCTCTAATACTGATCGAGCATGTAATGAAAGTAATGAGGGAAGCTGTAGATACGATTCTTGTGATTGATGAGGGATCAGCTATTGCAGAGGGTACTCCTGAAGAGGTTATGAAAAATCAAAAAGTTATTGAGTGTTATCTGGGTTGTGCTGAATAGTAATTTGATCTCTGCTAATTAGAATACGAAAGGGTTATTATGGAAATGACGCCAGAGGTAATGCTACAGGTCAAGAACATCAATGTTTATTATGACAAATTGGGGGTTTTATGGGATATCTCATTAGATGTTAATAAGGGTGAAATCGTAGCTATTGTCGGTTCGAACGGAGCTGGCAAATCCACGTTACTGAAGAGCATATCCGGCGTGCTCCATCCCAAGGAAGGCAGCATTTTATTTGGCGATCAGGACATCACTAATATGGATCCCTATAAAATTGTTGGATTGGGCATTTCACAGGTCCCGGAAGGAAGGCAGTTATTCCCTGATATGACTGTCTACGAAAATCTTCACATTGGTTCTTACAATAAAAACGCCAGGCTGCACGCAGAAGAAAACCTCGCCAAGGTTTACAAACTTTTCCCAATTTTGGAGGAAAGGAAAAAACAACTTGCCAAGACACTGAGCGGTGGACAGCAGCAAATGGTGGCGGTTGGCAGGGGATTGATGGCAAATCCAAAATTAATGATCATTGATGAAATGTCGCTTGGCCTCAGTCCGCTGATTGTGAGTGAGCTTTTTCATGTATTGCACGAGATTAAAACCCAAGGTATCACTATTCTCCTTGTTGAACAGAATGTTTGTCAAACGCTCGATGAAGCCGATAGAGCTTATGTTCTGGAAACGGGTCACATTGTCATGAGTGGGAATGCAAATGAGCTTATGGATGAGGAGGAAGTTATCAATGCTTACTTTGGAGAATAAATATAAACCAAACGAGGTGGGAAGATAAATATGGAATTATTAAATGATTTGATATCCCCCATAGTTCTTGGGACGCTCTTGGGCGGTTTATACGTTGTAGTTGCCTTAGGGTTATCTTTGGTGTTTGGGGTTTTGAAGGTAATCAATGTGGCTCATGGAACGCTGGTCATTTTTGGCAGCTACGTGGCATATGCAGTCGCTTCCGCCTGGGGCATAGATCCAATCCTGTGGTTGCTCATTGGTATTCCCCTATTCTTCTTCCTGGGTGTTTTGATTGAGAAATATTTATTGGCGCGGGCCGTGAGTAAATCCGCTGATGCTGCCCTGATCATTGCTTTCGGGATTGCACTCATCATTCAAAACGCTGCCCAGATCTTCTGGTCTCCCCAATCCAGATCATTATTAACAGATTATTCCTTTAATAGCTTTCAGGTCGGAGATATCTATATACCGTTAGTATACATTCTCAACTTTTTCGCCGCTTTGATAGTCATGTTGGTGGTCCGCCAGTTCCTGAAAAAGACATATATGGGACAGGCCATAACTGCGGCGTCCCAGAATAAAGGTACAGCGGAGCTGATGGGTATCAATTCCAAACAGGTATATCAAATTGCTTTTGGTATAGCCATGGCAATGGCCGCAATAGCAGGCGTGTTTTACGGGTTGACTTTCCCTTTTAATCCAGTTTCGGGAAACGCTCTGCTAATCATTGCTTTTGGCGTGGTTATATTAGGGGGTTTGGGTAGTATGGCAGGGACATTTATTGGTGGGATTATTTTTGGTTTGTCGCAAACCCTGGGTGGATATTTCTTTGGACCGACCGGGCAGTTGCTTGTTCCATTTTTGATGGTCCTGGTCGTACTAACAATTAGACCGCAAGGCTTGTTTGGCCGATAGAGGATATATGGAAATAAAAACCCATCGTTTTATGCCTTTTATATTGCCCGCAGTGGTTCTGGTGAGTTTGGTTGTGCTCCCTTTGTTCAATGTTCCCCAGGCCTGGTTGCTGTACATGTTTTATTTTTTTGTATTTCTGACTGCTGCAAATATGTGGAACTTGCTCGCTGGTTATAGCGGTTTATTGGCTCTCTGTCCAGCTGCCTTTATCGGGCTGGGCGGTTACATCATGACAATATTAACCTGGTTGGAAATCCCCTATTATTTTGGAATAGTTGTCGGCGGTTTGGCTGCGGCTATATTCGCAGGAATTATATCAATTTCTGTTTTCAGGATGAAAGGTATATATTTTGCAATCGGGACGATGGTTGTGCCTGCTATACTGCGGTTACTGTTCCTAAGATGGCGCCCTGTGGGTGGAGATTTTCAAGGGGGCGGAGCGGGCTATATGATCAAAGGGGTAAGCTCAATTTCCCCTCAGGTTAGCTACTGGATTGGGCTGGCAATCAGTCTTTTATCAATAATTCTTGTATATATCATTTTACGGTCGAAATTTGGATTGGGCTTGGCTGCAATTCGCGATAATGATGTCAGCGCGGCCAGCTCAGGCGTGAACGTATTTAAATTAAAACTGTTTTCTTTCATAATCGCCGCTTTTGGGATGGGCTTGGCTGGTGCGGTATTTTATACCTACCAGGGTTATATTGAACCAAATAGTGCTTTTGATATTAATTGGTTGATGATTGTGTTATTAGCCACGGTTATGGGGGGTATCGGAATAGAATGGGGACCTCTGCTAGGTACGATCATTGTTGTCTTTTTACATTTCCAACTGGCAAGATATGCGGGCATGAGCTTGTTAATTCAAGGCTTCATACTTGTAATCATCATGTTGGTAGCTCCGCAAGGATTACTAGGATTATTCCGCGATTTACGTATAAAGGCCGGATCTTGGACTCGAAAAAAATTACCTGCTCAAGGGTGACCTGATCGCGATTTCAAGGAAGAATAGTATGGGAAAAATTGAGAGATATACAAACGGAACAACTGGTGGACCAGTTTTTGTTGATGTAAAAGACGGAAAAATCATTCGAATTACACCAATGGATTTGGATGATTCGGATGCCGCATCATGGGTGATCAATGCCCGGGGCAAGAACTTTTCTCCACCACGAAAGACGACAATTTCTCCCTACTCGCTTGCCTGGCGCTCCATGATCTATTCTCCATCAAGGTTGTTATATCCTCTCAAACGGATTGATTTCGATCCGAATGGAGAACGCAATTGTACTCGCAGGGGTGAATCGGAATATGAACGTATTAGCTGGGATGAAGCAGGGGATATTGTCACCAGCGAGATCCAGCGTATCAAGCGAGAGTATGGTCCGGCGGCAATCCTATCTACGGCATCATCCCACCATTTATGGGGTCACGTAGGTTACCGCCACAGTACGTATTTCAGGTTTATGAACCTGATGGGTTTTACTTATGCAGATCATAATCCTGACAGTTGGGAAGGCTGGCACTGGGGAGGCATGCATCAATGGGGCTTCAGCCATCGACTGGGCATTCCCGAACAATATGATTTGCTTGAAGATGCACTTAAGAACACAGAAATGATCATATTCTGGTCCAGTGATCCAGAGACTACCAGTGGAATTTATGCGGCATTTGAAAGCACTTGCCGACGTCAGTGGCTGAAGGAGCTGGGGGTTAAGATGGTTTTTATTGACCCCTTCTATAATCACACAGCGGGTATGTATTCAGATAAATGGTTCGCGCCCAGGCCAGGTACAGATAATGCGCTGGCCTGTGCGATAGCTTATGTCTGGATAACTGAGGATCGTTACGACAAGGAATATATTAAGAACCGGGCAACAGGTTTTGATAAATGGAAAGACTACATTCTGGGTAATGAGGACGGAATACCCAAAACTCCTGAGTGGGCAGAGAGAGAAAGCACCATCCCCGCCAGGGAGATAAGGGCACTGGCACGAGAGTGGAGTTCAAAGAAAACCATGTTGGCTGCAGGTGGTCTGGGGGGGTGGGGTGGCGCATGTAGGTCCGCAACTGGAACACAATGGGCTCGACTCATGATCAGCTTGCAATCCATGCAGGGTTTAGGGAAACCAGGCATAAACATCTGGGGAACAACGCAAGGCGCGCCGCATAATACGGACTTCCTCTTTCCTGGTTATACCGAAGGAGTAATATCTGGCGACGTGGATAATTCAGCTGCTGGTTTCCGCTGGGTAAATAAAATGCAGGGCAATCCTACCCGATCCAATATCAATTCGCCGATGGGACAACATATCCCCCGGTTAAAGATCCCAGAATGTATTCTGGATGGAAAATACGAATGGCGCGGTAAAGGATTTTGTGGACAGTCTATAGAAGCTCAATTCCATAAATATAAATATCCTGCGGACGGCTATCCGGAAATACAAATGTATTATAGGTATGGTGGTTCATTTATTGGCACAATGAACGAAACCAACCGTTATGTTAAAGCGTACAGGACCGATAGACTGCCCTTTGTAGTCAATCAATCTATCTGGTTTGAGGGTGAGGCAAAGTTTGCGGATATTATCCTTCCAGCCTGTACGAACTTTGAACGCTGGGACATTAGCGAATTCGCCGGCTGCCACGGCTATATTCCAGATAGTACAAGCCAGGTCAATCATAAAATAATCAGTTTGCAGAAAAAATGTATAGAACCGCTCGGAGAATCAAAATCCGATTATGAAATATTTGAGTTATTAGCCAAGAAACTGGGCTTTCAGAATGAGTACACAGAAGGAGGCCTGACTGATCTTGATTGGGTCAAACGTGTATTTGAGAGCAGTGATCTTCCCAAACACATTTCCTGGGATGATTTCTTCAAAAAGGGTTATTTTGTCGTCCCCCTGCCAGAGAATTACAAATCAACACCTGCTTTGAGGTGGTTTGCCGAGGATAGAAAACGGGATACACCTGATTGGGGACCTCATCCAGAATCACAGGATGAATTTGGGAAAGGGCTTCAGACAACTTCTGGTTTGATAGAGTTTGAATCTTCCAGTCTCAAAAAGTTTGATCCAAATGATGAGGATCGTCCGCTTCTACCTAAATATATACCTTCCTGGGAAGGTCACCACACAACTGATCTGTATAGCAAGTACCCGTTGCAGTTAATTACCCCTCACCCGCGATTCAGTTTTCACACCATGGGTGATGCCAAGGAAAGCTGGATCAACGAGATCAAAGACCATCGGGTTTTGAAGGAAGATGGTTATTACTATTGGATTATCAGGATAAATAAAGATGATGCTGACCAGCGCGGCATCAATAATCATGATTTAGTCCGGGTATATAACGAGCGTGGTGTTGTAATTTGTGCGGCGGTGGTGACAGGGCGAGTTCCTCCCGGCACGGTTCATTCCTATGAATCAAGCGCCAAGTATGACTCTGTTGGCAAGCCTGGTGAGACAGCTGATCGTGGTGGATGTATTAACATCCTTACTCCTGGAAAGTATATATCCAAGAATGCTTGTGGTATGGCATCAAACTCCTGCCTGGTTGAAATTGAAAAGGATATGGAGGTGCTCGCATGAAGAAGTGGGCAATGATCATTGATATCGCTAAATGCCACGATTGTAATAACTGTTTTCTGGCATGTAAAGACGAGTTTTCCGAGAACGATTTTTCTCCTTATTCTGCACCACAACCCAGACATGGGCATAGATGGATTGACATCCTTCGCCAGGAAAGAGGGGAATTTCCACGGGTTGATGTTGCATATCTACCCCTCCCTTGTATGCATTGTGATGATGCGGCATGTATTAAAGCAGCGAAAAATGACGCGGTCTACAAACGAGAGGACGGCCTAGTCATTATTGATCCCGTTAAGGCGAAAGGGCAGAAAGGGCTTGTCGATTCTTGTCCGTATGGAGTGATCTGGTGGAACGAGGAGCTTGATATACCTCAAAAATGTACCCTTTGCGCTCATTTATTAGATGATGGCTGGGAAACTCCCCGCTGTGTACAAGCTTGCCCAACTGGCGCAATGCAATTTCTATCAGTGACGGATTCCGAGTTAGATAAACTCATTCAATCTGAGGATTTAAATATTTGGCATCCTGAGTATGGCCTTAAACCGAGGGTTTATTACAAAAACCTTTATCGTTTCACACATTCATTTGTTGCTGGCAATATTGTAGTGAAGGAAACTGATGAATGTGCAGAAGGAGTAACAATCACTTTGCGAAATAGTTCGGGCGACATTTTAGGTTCAACGATTACCAATAATTATGGTGATTTCAAATTGGATAAGATTGAAAAGAAAAGGGACCCCCTAAGTTTGGAGATCACTTGTTCAGGATTTGAAAAAATGGAATTGAAAATAGACCAGGAGGATAGTATAGATCTCGGAACTATTTTTATCAAATAATAACCTTCAAATTTACACCAGAGAAATACCACTATATCGATCATGATCAACCAGCACGACATTATTAGGAGAATTTTATGGAAAAGTTAATTCTTACAACAGCACTTACCGGCGCAATAACAGTGCCCTCGCAGACCCCGCATTTACAATATACCGTTGAAGGTATTGCTGATGACGCAATTGCTTGTGCAAAAGCTGGTTCAACTTCAGTCCATATTCATGCTCGTAACCCTGAGAATGGCCACCCGTCATCCGATCCTGAGATCGTTAAGAAGATTGCTTCTCGGATAAAGGCTAATTGTGATGCTATCGTTTGCATCACCACGGGCGGCGGCATGGGAATGACACCTCAAGATCGCTTAAGAGGTGCCGCAACCTGCCAACCCGAGCTGGCTTCATTCAATCTTGGCTCGATGAATTTTTCTATGCATCCAGTTGCCAAACGTTATAAACCAGAAGATTGGAAGTTTGATTGGGAACAGGATTATGTTGAAGGGACAAAAGATTTCATTTTCCGAAACACATTCGGCGATATGGAAATATTTGCAGACACGATGGAAAAGAATAATGTAAAATCAGAATTTGAAGCCTACGATCTCAGTCATCTCTATAACTTAAAATTCCTAGAGAAAAACGGGATCGTAAAACCTCCGTATTGGATCCAGTTTGTACTTGGTGTGTTGGGCGGATTGGCTGCTGCTCCTGATGCGTTGATCCAGATGGTGCAGACTGCAAATAACCTCTTTGGAAAAGATAATTTCCGCTGGTCTGTGATCGGTGTTGGCTATCCGATGGAGTTCAATATGGCTGCCATGGCGATTATGATGGAAGGCCATGTTCGAGTCGGGTTGGAGGATAATCTCTTTGTTAAAAGGAAAGTATTGGCCAAAAATGTTGATCTAGTGGAGAAAGTAAAACGGCTGGCTGATGAATTTGAGCGGGAAATCGCTACTCCGCAAGAGGGCCGAGAAATGCTGGGATTGAAAGGACTTGATGCTGTGGGGTTCTAATCGATAATGACTGTCTGAAAACGAGTGGAACTAGATTGATTGGTATATTAAGGAGCAGGGTATGACAAAGAAGATTGATATTGTTGCAGAAGGTGAGGGGGAACTCTTAGGGTGGCATGACCCAGACGAGAATCGGTCCTGGGTACGAGAAAATAAACCTCGCGGATTGATAGACAAACAAATGTCTGTCAAGGATGCTGTTGATAAATTCGTCAAAGACGGAGATTATCTCGCTTTTGGTGGTTTTGGTCATATCCGGGTTCCCATGGCTCTTGTTTATGAAATAATTCGTCAAGGGCGGAGGAATCTAGAAATTGCAGGCAAAACGGCTGTCCATGATATTGATATCTTAATCGGTGCGGGATGCGTCAGTAAAGTTGAATGTGCGTATGCTTTTGGCCATGAATTAAGAGGTCTTTCCAACGCCGGACGTCGTGCTGTCGAAAGTGGAAGTGTCGAGGTTGTGGCAGAAATTTCTAACGCCGGTTACCAATGGCGTTTTCTGGCAGGCATGATGGGAATACCCTTTATCCCTGTCCGGAATATGATGGGCACTGATACTTTTACTAAGAGTTCAGCAAAACAAATAACTGATCCCTGGTCTGGGAAAACTGTAACTTTGCTGCCAGCCGCTTACCCCGATGTAGCGCTCTTTCATGTACCGCGCTGTGATAAATACGGAAACGCACGCATTGATGGCATCATTGTAGAAGATTTTGAACTGGCTCGCGCGGCGCGACGGGTGATCATAACGACGGAAGAGATTGTGGACGAGGAAGAAACTCGGCGTAATCCCCGCAATACCGTCATTCCTTTTTATGTTGTGGACGCGGTTTGTGAAGTACCTTTTGGAGCCCACCCCACTGAAATGCCTTACCAATACTTTTTCGACGAACAGCATATTCACGCCTGGCTATCTTCTTCAAAAACTAAAGAGGGAACCCAAGAATACTTAGATAAATATGTTTTTGGCGTGAAGGACTTCGATGAATATCTGGAAAAAATTGGTGGTCTAAGAATGCTAAATCAACTCAAAAAAGTGGAGCAGCTTAGGATGCCTATGGGTGATGTTCAGCCAAACCAGGTGGATAAAGAATAATACGGGATCATAATTAAAATGAATACATTAATCCAAACGGAATACACTTTAACTGAATTACAAAGCTGCGTGGCTTCACATATCTTGGAAGATAATCAATCCGTCTTTGTTGGAACTGGCTGCCCATTGGTGGCAACTATGTTAGCTCAGCGAACCCATGCACCAAACTTATTGATCATCTTTGAGGCCGGGGGGATGGGCCCTCAGGTTCCAGAATTGCCTATATCTGTGGGCGACTCGCGAACTTTTTATAAGGCTATTGCTGCCAGCTCAATGCATGATGTCATGTCAGCCGGACAGGCCGGCTATATAGATTATGGCTTTCTGGGCGCTGCCGCTATAGATGCCTATGGCAATC